>Ga0209123_1001862_pt1 | contig 19358 bp, 23 predicted proteins | sample BarGraIncu00431A_FD_184500 | JGI IMG/M metagenome (GOLD analysis project Ga0209123, IMG submission 184500) | Arctic peat soil microbial communities from Barrow, Alaska, USA - Barrow Graham LP Incubations 004-31A (SPAdes) (version 2) | ecosystem: Environmental > Terrestrial > Soil > Wetlands >... | reverse complement strand
ATCACTTTTCGGATGTCAGCTGGGTAGTCAAAAAACGGTGTCAAGCGTGACCAGTTGCGCCGCCATGACTGCCCAATTGGCGCAAAGGAGGCATCCCATTTGGCCTCGAACTCGGTAAGCCTGAGCACTACGCCCGTTGCGGGTGTTGCCGGTCGCGTTGGCGACAAGCTGGTTTTTACCGTGACCGAGATGGTCTGTCATTTCGGCTTGCAATGCCCGCTCGACCAGAGCCTTGGTGACTTGCTTCAAAAGGCCATTCTGGTCAATCAAATCTTCAGGCTTTTTGTAGTTCGCCAGCAGGGCGTCTATCAGGTCGTTGGGTAAGGGGTTCATGTCTACGGTCATGATTGCTCCAGGCAAGGCGGCAGTTTCCTGCCAAAAGACCGTTTACACAAAACTTCTTACACCCCCGGGAAATTCTGCGGCATATTTTTTATGTCGTCAATAAATTTACTGGCACAAGTTGTCCGAACACTTGTCACGCTACAAATCAGAGCACTATGACCATCAAGACAATTTCAAAATTTACTGATACTGCCGCACAACTATGGGCAATCATCCCCGATGAAACAAAAATGTTACGCGATAAGAATTTTTCATTAAAGGGCGTAAAACTTCTGGATGACATCCCATGCTGCCTTAGGCTCATCTATGTAGGTGAAAAGATCCATATCTTGCGGTGATATCACGCCTTCATCCAACATCACATCTGTATTAAACAATCTTTTCCAGTATTCAGTTCCAAATAGAATAATTGGAACTGGCTTGGCTTTGCGTGTTTGAACTAATGTGATAACTTCAAACAACTCATCAAGTGTGCCAAAGCCTCCAGGGAATGCGACTAGTGCTTTGGCTCGCATCATGAAGTGCATCTTTCGTAATGCAAAATAGTGAAACTTGAAACTTAAATTGGGTGTTACGTAGGGGTTGGCGTTTTGCTCGTGGGGGAGTGAAATGTTCAGTCCCACAGTTAAGGCGCCCATTTCGTGTGCGCCTCTATTGGCCGCTTCCATGATGCCAGGTCCTCCACCCGTTGCGATGAAAAGTCTTTCTTCTGGCTTTCTATGCATACTGTAATTAGCCACAAGTTGGGCAAACAGGCGCGCTTGATCATAATAATGAGCGTTTCGAACCAGCCTTTGGGCAATAGCCAACGCGCTTGCATCATTACTCAACTGCGCTTGTTGAAGGTGATTTTGAGCCTCCTCGGGAGATGGGAAGCGGGCGCTGCCGAAAACAACTACTGTATTTTCAATACCCTGTTCGGATTGATCAAGATCAGGCTTGAGCATTTCCAGTTGAATGCGGATGCCACGTGTCTCACGGCGTAACAAAAATTCGGGATCGGTAAAAGCTAAGCGATAGGCGTCTGCCTCTAATGGATTTCCTTGGTTGGAATGATTTTGTAGTTCAGCCCAGGCATTGGCCAAGCGGTGTTCAGTAAGAGTCTCGATTTTGTCCATGGACGCATTGTGTGCGAAAAATATGATTTATCTGTTTGCCATTTTTTGGCTAATCAATTTAGAGAGTGATTCCACTTGCGGATTGGGTCAATATCCTTTTTTTATTCGCTTATATGTATTCCACGCCCACAACAGACGGCCACCCCAGACAAGGCTTTTTCTCGGTTTGACAATGGTTAGTAGCAGTATTGCTCCAAGCGGCCATTTTGGGTTACGGCGAAGCCATTGAAGCCCGCTACGAACTTGGTCGATGATGGCTAGTGGTTTTATTAAAACTTGTGTTTGATCAGTCAGGACGATGCGTAATTCACTGCTGCGAATTAATAATCGTCGCTGGCGCATTTCAAGCTCATTGTTGTTCATGGTGGCTTGATGACTTTAGCGAAGATTGATCCTGTGCAAGTTCTGAAATGCTTGCGTTGAACATTCCATCCGGGTTATGCAGTTGTTGTCTTGCTTTGCGCAATAGCAAGATACCCAATATCAGGAAAAGTAAAGTCATCAAGCCAACTGCTGTCAGGCGATATCCTTCCCACATTAGTAAGAAAATGAAGCCACAAAGCAAAGTAAGACTGACACCAAGCGTGAGTAACGCTAAGGCACCTAGAAATATGGCGTTAAATAGTCGTCGTTTTTCAAGTTCTACTTCGGTACCTAGCAACTCAAGTCGAACCTGCGCAATATCAAGTAAGGTGGCCAGCAAATTGCTTAAAGAGACGAATAGACCTCGTTCTTTCACCGATTCACTCGAGTTTTGTTTTGGTTTAACGGCGACCAATTAATAGACCGATCAAAAGTCCAGCACCTGCTGCGATGCCTATGGATTTCCAAGGATTTTCGTGGACGAACTCATCGGTTGCGTGGCCAGCCGCTTTGACTTGGGCAACTGCCGCCTCCTGCAAATGTACGAGGTCCACCTTGGCTTGATTCATTCTGGCTTGTACCCGGTTGCGAAGATCAGCTGCACTTTCACCAGCTTGGTCTGCTGTCATTCGTAGCAATTCCTCTGCGTCGGCAATAACCACACGCAAATCGTCGATCAATTTTTCTTTATTAACAGTTGTCGTTTCAAACATAGCAGTCCTTTAGCAAGTATAGATTCCGTGTGAATGGTAGTCTGAATCATGTTCCATATTTTGACAAAAGTCATGGGCAAATTTTTAGATTTTTGTTTTAGTGTTTACGCTGACAAATTTTGAGTCTCACATATTTAGAAATGTTGTTGAATGCGTGGCTTGACTAACATCAAACTAAAGTGACAATGGCGAGCCTAGCATGACCTGAACAAGGAGTGGAGCGGACAAGAATGATTTCAGTTTTTGACTCACTACATTTGGGGACTGTTGCGTTGGATGTGTTGGCCTGCGGGCATGCAACGCCCGCGGCTCAAGAGGTTCGACAAAAAGACCGACTTAGCAAGTTACTTGAAGTTGCGGTGCAAGGATCTGCTTTTTATCGTGAACGGTTGAATGGAAAGACATTGGCTAATGCTCCGCTGAGTATTTTGCCAATTTTCTCCAAAAGTGAATTGATGGATCGATTCGATGATTGGGTAACAGACCCATTGCTCAAGTTGACCCAGCTTAAGGCTTTCACTGCAGATCCGCAGCTTATCGGCAAACTGTTCCTGGGTAAGTATCTGATTTGGGAGAGTTCGGGAACGAGTCATGAACCTGGGATATTTGTTCAGGATGCAAAAGCTTTGGTTGTTTATGATGCGCTGGAGTCATTGCGTCGCAGTGAGCCACGACCTTTGCAACGTTGGTTTGATCCCCTATTGCTGGCTGAACGAATTGCCTTTGTTGGCGCAACAAGCGGTCATTTCTCAAGCTTCGTGACGATGCAGCGACTTCGCCAGATTAATCCGTGGATGGCGCAGCATTTGCATTGTTTTTCTATTTTGCAGTCGACAGGCGACTTGATTGAAGAACTCAATGCATATGCGCCGACCATCGTTGCCACCTACCCGACAGTTGCAGCCTTATTGGCCGAAGAAGCCTGTCGCGGGACCTTGCGCTTTGCACCCAAGGAAGTCTGGACGGGTGGTGAAACATTGAGTACCGCTGTGCGGCAGCGACTGGAGCAAGTGTTGAATTGTTCCGTGAGAAATAGCTATGGAGCGTCTGAATTCATGTCAATTGGATGGGAATGTAGTCACGGTCAAATGCATGCCAATACCGATTGGGTGATCATTGAATCTGTTGATGAAAACGGTAAGTCTGTGCCTGCAGGTCAACCTTCATACACAACTTTACTGACTAATTTGGCTAACTATGTACAGCCCTTGATTCGTTATGACCTAGGTGATCAGGTTACTCTGCATCATGAACCTTGTCGGTGTGGTTCGACACTGCCTGTTATGGAGGTTCAGGGGCGGCGAGATAATTCTTTGGTGATGGCTGGCGGGGATGGATCGCTGGTTACGCTCTTGCCAATGGCGCTGACAACGGTGCTTGAAGATGATGCAGGAGTGTTTGACTTTCAGTTGATCCAACGAGATGACCATACGGTCGTACTGAGTCTCGATGTTTGCGATGCAAATGTGGAAGCTGTAGTTGCCCGCTGCCGTGAAGTATTGGGAGATTTTGCTGTGAAGCAAGGTATGGCATCCATTAACGTTATTGTGGAATTGGGTCAAACTATTCACAGAGGTCGCAGTGGCAAGGCTCAACGAGTTGTGGCGCATCCATTGACACCACTTGCGAACAATAAAAAAGGCTTCCGAGGAAGCCTTTAGTGTTGGTTGACGGCGTTGCGTAGGTGGCAACCCTTAGTCAATTTAGACGCGTTTTTTGTATTCACCAGTGCGGGTGTCGATTTCAACCTTGTCGCCTTGGGCCACAAAAATGGGCACGCCGATGTCAAAACCGGTGGCAATTTTGGCTGGCTTGAGCACTTTGCCTGATGTGTCGCCCTTGACGGCAGGCTCAGTCCAGGTGATTTCGCGCACAACGCTGGTGGGCAGTTCGACTGAAATGGCTTTGCCTTCGTAGAACACCACTTCGACTTCCATGCCATCTTCTAGGTAGTTCAGAGAGTCGCCCATGTTTTCGGCTTCGACTTCATACTGGTTGAACTCTTCGTCCATGCAGATGTACATCGGCTCGGCAAAGTAGGAATAGGTGCAGTCTTTTTTGTCCAGAACGATCTGGTCCAGTTTGTCATCGGCCTTGAAAACCACTTCGGTATTGAAGTTGGCGATCAGGCTTTTGAGTTTCATACGGACTGTGGCAGAGTTGCGGCCGCCGCGGCTGTATTCAGTTTTGAGAACGACCATAGGGTCTTTGCCGTGCATGATGACGTTGCCGGCGCGAATTTCTTGAGCGATTTTCATAGCGATGATGTGAATGTAGGCCGCTTGTCTTGCGGCGAGAGCGACATGATCCAGAGATAAATCTGGATAAATTTCGCAAAGCCTTGAATTTTAATGGTTTTTTTGAGCAAATTGAATAAGCTGGGTCACAAGGGCGTCGTACTGCAGCTGTCTGGTTCGTGAGCTGCTCACTGTTTGCTGCCATTCGACGAGTGTGAGCTTGGGCAAGACCGAGGTGTTAACGCCATTCCAAGTGTGATGGAAATCTCTCAATGAAGCAGGGGCTTTGAGCATGCTTAAAAAAGCATTTAGCTTGTCGTGGTGGGCATCGTCATCTTGCGGGTAAATCTGCCAGACAAAGGGTTTGTTGGCCCATAAAGCGCGGACAAGCGAATCTTCTCCCCGCACAAAATTCAGGTCACTGGCCCACAGCAGGTGATCGAAATCATCTTGGGTTAGTCCGGGTAGATATGAAAACGATAGCTTCTCACGCTTATTCCATAAGGGCTGCAAGCTATTTTTACTCTCAATGCAGGTTTTGACTGCCGCAGCGGCTCGCCCAGCGGTGATCAAGAGTCGGGTGTGAATTGAGTCGGCAGCGAGTTGATCGAGCAACTGGCCCAGTGCGGTCGGTTCGTAGCAAAACAAGGAAATCAATTGTTCGCCATGGAGCTCAATGCCGAACTGTTGCAACCAGGCTCGGCGGTCAAATTGGGCCTGACGTGTTGTCAGATCAGGTTCGCGCAACAAGCCACCCGTTGCAGCAGTAAAGCCGGGGTAGAAAAAATGCTTGGTCAAGCCCGCACCGGGTCCATTTATGACGGGGGAGGGCAGGCTGTGGCAGCGTTCAACATAATCTTCAGCGCTCAGGTATTCCAGGTTAATCCATATGCATTTTTGGCCTCTAGCCCTCGTACTATCTGCGTAAGCAGCTATAAATTCAGGAGCGACTTCACAGCCAAAAGCTTCGACCAAAATATCGCCGACCACTAAGTCATCGGTCTGGATGGGCTGGGTCCAGGGTCTGACTTCAACATTTGGGGCACCTTCAGGGGCCATCCAGGTCAATGCACTTGCATCGTCCACCCATAAACGCACTTGTTCACCGCGCTTGGCCAAGCCCACGGCCAAGCGCCAGCAGACGCCGATGTCACCGTAGTTGTCGATGACCTTGCAAAAGATGTCCCAAAGGTTTTTGTTTGCTGTATTCACGCCCGAGATTGTCCACAATACACACCTATGCCAGTTTTGCCTGATTCCATCCCGCTTGAACCTTCTGTGTCCGTTGAATTGACTTCAGCGCCAAAGCATCCTGAACAACTGCTCAGTGACGTGGCGAGTTTGCCCGCGCTGCCGGGTGTTTATCGTTACTTTGACGCGGAGGGCGCCGTGCTTTATGTCGGTAAAGCGATCAATCTGAAAAAGCGGGTGTCGAGCTATTTCCAGAAAAATCATGGCGGCACGCGCATTGGACACATGGTGAGCAAAATTGTGCGCATGGAAACCACGGTGGTGCGCTCGGAGGCCGAGGCGCTGCTGCTGGAGAACAACCTCATCAAGACGCTCAATCCCCGGTACAACATCCTGTTTCGGGATGACAAGAGCTATCCGTACCTGAAGATGACCGGCGCCAGTGTTTCGTCAAATGCGGGTACGAGTTTTCCGAGGGTTTCGTATTACCGGGGCGCGGTTGAAAAAAAGCACCAATACTTTGGTCCTTATCCCAGTGCCTGGGCGGTGAAAGAAGCCATTTTGTTGATGCAAAAGGTGTTTCGCCTGCGTACCTGTGAAGACCCGGTGTTCAACAACCGCACGCGACCGTGTTTGCTGTACCAGATCAAGCGTTGTTCCGCCCCCTGCGTTGGGCATATTTCGGCGCAGGATTATGCGCAGGATGTGGCCAACGCCGAGCGGTTTTTGCGCGGCGATGCACGTCAGGTGATGGATGCGCTGGAGGCTCGCATGATGGCGCATGCCGATAAGCTGGAGTTCGAGCAGGCGGCGGAACTACGAAACCAGGTTGCGGCTTTGTCCAATGTGCTGCACCAGCAGTCGGTGGACAACGTGTCGGACCGGGACGTGGATATTTTGGCCGTGAAGGTGCAGGGTGGTCGTGCCTGCGTCAACCTGGCGATGGTGCGCGGTGGTCGCCACCTGGGGGATCGTCCCTATTTTCCGGTGCATGTGGAAGACGCGGCGGGCTTTTATCGCGATGAAGATGGCGAAACCGCGTCTCAAGCACCGTCTGTTGAGTCCTTGGTGTTGGAGGCTTTTGTGGCGCAGCATTATCTGAATGTTCCGGTTCCGCCCTCGTTGGTGGTCAGTGAGCCCGTGAGCGAAAGCTTGCTCAAAGCGCTGTCGATTCAATCGGGCGTCAAGGTTAGTGCGGTGCATCAGCCGCGTGAACAGCGACGCCAATGGCTGGAAATGGCGCAAACCAATGCCAGCCTGCAATTGGCACGATTGCTATCGGAGGAGGGTTCGCAGCAGGCGCGAACCCGAGCCTTGGTCGAGGCACTGGATTTGGCGTTGAACAATCTGGATGAGCTTCGAGTGGAGTGTTTTGATATTTCGCACACGGCTGGCGAAGCGACGCAGGCTTCGTGTGTGGTGTTTCAGCATCACAAAATGCAAAACTCCGAGTACCGCCGATACGGTATCAACGACATCACTCCGGGGGATGATTACGCGGCCATGCGCCAGGTGTTGTTGCGTCGTTACGGCAAGTTGGCGGAGGCCTTGCAAGAGGCTAACAAAACAGGTCAAACGACCGCTGGCACCGGGCAGTTGCCGGATTTGGTGCTGGTGGATGGCGGCAAGGGACAAGTGTCGATGGCTCGCGAAGTGTTTGCGCAGTTGGGGTTGGATCTGTCACTGATTGTGGGGGTCGAGAAGGGCGAAGGGCGCAAAGTTGGTTTGGAGGAGTTGGTGTTTGCCGATGGACGTGAAAAAGTCTATCTGGGTAAAGACTCGGCGGCGCTGATGCTGGTGGCCCAGATACGGGATGAAGCACACCGTTTTGCCATTACTGGCATGCGCGCCAAGCGGGCCAAGGTGCGCATGGATGGCGGCAAACTGGAAGAAATTCCGGGTATTGGTCCCAAGCGACGTGCTAGGTTACTGCAGCGTTTTGGGGGGGTAAGAGGTGTCGCTTTGGCGGGGGTTGAGGATATTGTGAGCGTTGAGGGAATATCCCGTGAACTGGCAGAAGAAATCTATCGTGCACTGCACTGAATAGGGGCAAATGGTGCACCCTCCCGTGACACAATATCAGTATGTTTTTCACCATTCCCACAATCATGACCTGGGCTCGCATTGCAGCGATTCCTTTGATTGTGGGTGTCTTTTATTTGCCAATTGATCCTGTTGATTGCAATTTGATTGCCACGGTGTTGTTTGTGGCTTCTGCCGCCACGGACTGGCTAGATGGTTATTTGGCGCGCAAGCTCAATCAGGTGTCTTCCTTTGGTGCATTCCTTGATCCGGTGGCAGATAAAATTCTAGTGTGTGCTAGCGTGCTGGTTTTGGTGCACCTTGGCCGCGCTGATGTCTTTGTTGCGCTCATCATTATTGGTCGTGAAATTGCAATTTCTGCACTGCGTGAATGGATGGCGCAGATCGGTGCATCCAAAAGCGTGGCAGTCCACATGATTGGCAAGTTGAAAACAACCGTGCAAATGATCGCAATTCCTTTTTTGTTGTTTGACGGGCTGCTTCTTGGCGTTATCAATACCCACTTGTGGGGAGTCTGGCTGATTTGGGTGGCAGCCGTGATGACGGTGTGGTCAATGGTGTATTACCTAAAGAAAGCATTGCCGGAAATTAGAGCTAGAGTGAAGTAAGTGAATATCCAGATGTAAACCTTGAATGCATGGGAGTGATCAGAATTGATCAATTTATTTCCAGTAATCATCAGGCTGAGATGAAGTTCAGCCAAGAAAACCGACTAGAATTCCACTCCGCACTGTTGTAAGTCTTTATGCCTTGTTGGCAAGTTAGAGTACGTGGTTTTGATCACATTCGGCAGAGCAAATAAAAGACATTTAAGGAGTTAACTTGATTAACTCTGTTTTCATACCAAGGGTTCTTTGTGAATAAAACCGAATTGATTGAACACATTGCAACACAGGCAGATATCTCCAAGGCTGCGGCTGCACGGGCTCTTGAAGCAACTATTGGAGCTGTCAAGACTACCTTGAAAAAAGGTGGTTCTGTGTCGCTGGTAGGTTTTGGTACATTCGCTGTCGGTGATCGTGCTGGTCGCGTAGGTCGTAACCCTCGTACAGGTACTGCGATTAAGATAAAGGCCGCCAAGGTCCCCAAATTCCGTCCGGGCAAAGCATTGAAAGATGCTTTGAACTGATAAAGGTTATCGGTGGGGTGATTAGCTCAGTTGGTAGAGCGGCGCCCTTACAAGGCGTAGGTCGGCGGTTCGAGCCCGTCATCACCCACCATCCCCACCCAGGAAAAGGCGAACAAAATGTTCGCCTTTTTTGTTTTTTACTGGAGAGTTCGCGTATGTTTGATTTTGTTCGCAAGCACACGAAGATCATGATGTTTGTGATGTTTTTGTTGATCATCCCTTCATTTGTCCTATTTGGAATCGACGGTTACAACCGGCTTCGCGAAAAGGGGGAAGCGGTGGCACGCGTGGGCGGTCATGACATCACTCAAGGTGAATGGGATGCTGCGCATAAATCAGAATCAGATCGTCTGCGTGCATCCATGCCCAATGTGGATGCCAAGTTGCTGGATTCTCCTGATGCCCGTTATGCCACGTTGGAGCGACTGGTTCGTGAACGGGTGCTGAATCAAGCTGCAGAAAATTTCAAACTCGTTACCAGTGATGCCCGGTTAGCGCGTGATTTGCAGGAAAACCCGACAATTGCCTCCTTGCGTCAGCCTAATGGAAAGCTGGATATGGAGCGTTATCGACAATTGGCTGCCAGTCAGGGTTTCACGCCGGAAGGCTTTGAAGCTCGAGTGAGGCAAGACTTGTCCGTCCGGCAGGTCGAAGCAGGCGTTCTCGGAACCGGATTTTCCGCTGCTGCTGTTGCAGACGTGTCGTTGAATGCATTTTTTGAAAAGCGTGAAGTTCAGATTGCCAGTTTCAAAACGTCAGATTTTTCTTCCAGGGTTAGTCCAACCGAAGCGGAGCTTGATACTTTTTATAAAGCTAATCAGGCACTCTTTCAAGCGCCCGAGCAAGCCAATATTGAGTATGTCGTGTTGGATCTGGAGTCGGTTAAAAACAGCATTTCTATCAATGAAGCTGACCTCAAATCTTATTATGAGCAGAATGCAGCTCGTCTTAGTGGTAAGGAGGAACGCCGGGCTAGTCATATTCTGATTAATGCAGCCAAAGATGCTCCTGCATCTGAGCGCCAGAAAGCCAAGGCGCGAGCTGAAGAGTTGTTGCAATTGGTGCGCAAGTCTCCTGATAGTTTTGCAGACGTTGCAAAAAAGAATTCGCAAGATACTGGGTCCGCCACCAAAGGGGGTGATCTTGATTTTTTTGCGCGTGGCGCAATGGTCAAGCCGTTTGAAGATGCTGCCTTCAAAATGGCAAAAGGGGAGATCAGCGATGTCGTCGAGTCTGATTTCGGCTTTCACATCATCAAGCTGACAGATATCAAAATGCCTAAGCAACGTAGCTTTGAAGAGTTACGTGCGGGCATTGAGACTGATCTGAAAACACAACAAGCCCAGGCCAAGTTCGCAGAAACTGCAGAGGCGTTTACCAATGGAGTTTATGAACAGTCTGATAGCTTGAAGCCTGTTGCCAACAAACTTAAGCTTGAGATTAAAACAGCCTCCAATGTAGTGCGTAAACCCTTGGCAGGAGCTGCGGGTGTTTTGACGAACTCCAAATTTTTGACTGCAATTTTTGGTCAGGATGCGATTGAGAAAAAGCGCAACACTGAAGCAATAGAAACAGCGCCTAACCAATTGGCTGCGGGGCGCATCATTCAATACACGCCAGCGCGAGTGATGCCGCTTGCCGATGTTTGGGGTGTTGTTCGTGATCGCGTGGTTGCATTACGAGCAGCTGAGCTTGCCAAAAAAGAGGGTTTGGAAAAACTGGCAACCTGGAAGGCAGCACCTGCTTCTGCAGAGATGCCGTCGGTATTGGTTGTTTCTCGCGATCAGTCCCAAAACATACCACCGCAGGTTTTAGGTGCTGCGTTGCATACAGACATAGCTTCCTTGCCTGCTTTTGTTGGTGTGGATCTTGGAATCCAAGGTTATGCTGTGGTCAGGGTCAACAAGATTGTTCCGCGTGTGGCCGTAGCTGAGGCGGCTTCCAAACAAGATCGTACTCAATATTCCAAATGGTGGAGCGAGGCGGAGAATCAAGCTTATTACGAACTCCTTAAGGAGCGGTTTAAGGCTGAAATCCTGATTCAACGTCCGGTGCGGGCTTCAACAGATTTTTCTTTGGCCACCTCGAAGTGAACTCCAGTACGCTATAATTTAAGACTACGGTGGCTGTAGCTCAGTTGGTAGAGTCCAGGATTGTGATTCCTGTTGTCGTGGGTTCGAGCCCCATCAGCCACCCCAAACTTTCAAAAATGCCCACAATTGTGGGCATTTTTTTGTCAGTAGAGCTGACTCGCCTTCTTCTCCATGGCAGCTTTCTCAGGACGTCCATCTATGAAAATTCTTATTTCTAATGACGACGGTTTTCAGGCGCCAGGCATTCTGGCTTTGTATGACGCCTTGAAAGATATTGCTGATGTGGAGGTCATTGCGCCCGAACAAAACAACAGCGCCAAATCTAACGCGTTGACTCTGCATACCCCTTTGTACGTTACCCGTGCCAGTAATGGATTCCGCTACATCAATGGCACACCGGCGGACTGCGTGCATATTGCGTTGACCGGGCTGCTCGGGTATCGCCCTGATTTGGTTGTGTCGGGTATCAATAACGGCGCCAATATGGGTGACGACACAATCTATTCCGGCACAGTGGGGGCTGCCATGGAGGGCTATTTGTTTGGTGTACCTGCCATTGCGTTTTCACAGGTTCAGAAAGACTGGCTGCATCTGGATTCTGCGGCGCGAAAGGCGCGCGATCTGGTGCAGCAGATCGCGCGTCAGAATCTCATCGGTACAACCCCATGGCTGCTTAATGTCAACATTCCCAACTTGCCTTTTGATGAAATAGGCCATGTGAAACTGTGTCGCCTTGGACGCCGGCACGCGGCCGAGGCTGTCATTACTCAGATCAGTCCACGCGGCGAAACCATGTACTGGATTGGCGCGGCAGGAGCGGTTAAAGACGATGCTGATGGGACTGACTTCCACGCCACAACCCAAGGGCGCATCTCGATCACGCCACTGAAGGTCGATTTGACCGATCATGAACACTTGGGCTATTGGGCCCAGACTGCAGCTAAACTGGCAAACCCTGCGTAATCGCTGAATGAAAGAACGTCCGACTTTTCCTGCTCGTCTTGATTTATCTGCTGGTAAACCGGTGGGTAAGCAGCCAGCATCGGCTCAAACTAACGGTATGAAGATCCGCAGCGACAAGGTCCCCGTTAGCGTCTTGTCGCAAGGTGTCGGGATGGACTCCAGTGCGGTTCGAATGAATATGGTGCGCAAGCTTGCTGCTCAAGGCATCACTGATTCCATGGTGTTGTCAGCCATGGGGGCCATTGAGCGTCACCGTTTTGTAGATACGGCATTGGTCAATCAGGCGTATGAGGATACCAGTCTACCAATTGGCTTGGGCCAGACCATTTCCAAGCCCGGTGTGGTGTCCCGAATGTTGGAACTCCTGCGCGATGGCGCTACTGGCAAATTGGGGCGCGTGCTGGAAATTGGTACCGGGTGTGGTTATCAGGCCGCCGTATTGAGTTTGCTTGCAAATGAGGTTTACAGCATTGAGCGCCTGCGCGGCTTGCATGACAAGGCGCGTGAAAATCTGCGGCACTTGCGCTTGGCCAACCTGCATCTTTTGTTTGGTGATGGCATGGTGGGGTACGCCAAAGGGGCACCTTATGCCGCCATCATTGCTGCCGCGGGAGGGGAGGCTGTGCCGCAAGCCTGGGTAGATCAGTTAGCTGTCGGTGGGAGGCTTGTGGCGCCTGTATCGGCTGGTGCAAACCCTGGCGCCCAGCAAGCGTTGGTGGTCATAGACAAGACACCGCAGGGTTTAAGGCAAGCTGTATTGGAGGCTGTTCACTTTGTCCCTCTAAAATCAGGTATCGCTTGAAGGGATGTCTTATGTTTGGTTTGAATGGTCGCCTGGGTTCGGTTGTGGTAGTTACGGCAGTTGCTTTGTTGCTGGGCGGTTGTGGTAGTTCAAAAATAATCAACCGGGCACCGGTAGAGGACCGAGGTACTGCCAACAAACCTGCTCCGGCTTTGATGGATCCAACAACACAGGCAATCAAGCAGCCCCCAGGGTTTGAGAATGCAGGAAAGCCCGGTTATTACACCGTCAAGCCCGGTGAAACTTTGATCCGGATTGGTTTGGACCAAGGTCAATCTTATAAAGACATTGCCCGTTGGAATAGTCTGGACAATCCCAACCATATTGAAATCGGTCAGGTTCTACGTGTGTTGCCTCCAACTGCAGGTGCCGTTACGGCAACCGTTGCGAAGTCTGATGCCGTGGCCAATGCGCCGGCCGCTACTGCGCCAGTGCGTTCGGCCAGTGCAGAGAAATCATCCTATGTTGCGCCTGCACCCGCCAGTTCGACGCCCGTACCCGCGCCCGTTGTTGCAGCAGCAACATCGGAAGATGATATTGCCTGGATCTGGCCTACTTCTGGCAAGGTATTGGCCGGTTTTGATGAGGTTAAAAACAAGGGCCTGGATATTGCGGGTACCGCTGGTGACCCGGTTCTCGCCGCCGCAGATGGTCGAGTTGTTTACGTGGGTGCCGGGTTGCGCGGTTATGGCAACCTGATCATCCTGAAGCACAATAACACGTTTCTGACGGCGTATGCTCACAATCAAACCTTGCTGATCAAAGAAGACCAGTCGGTCCGCAAGGGGCAGAAAATTGCTGAGATGGGTAACAGCGATGCAGATCGTGTGAAGTTGCATTTTGAGGTTCGCCGTCAAGGCAAACCAGTGGATCCGGCCAAGTACCTGCCAGCCAGGTGATGGGACCATGCGGTGAAGAAACGCCCTGTGAATGGAAATGGCCTGTTAGCCAGACCCCGAACACTTGGTGAGGCAACTTTTTTATCAAATTCGCCTCTAACCCCGGTAGATACTGCGCAAGAAGCTATTAATTTTGTAGCGGATAGGTCTTTTCAAGAGTTCATCGTATCTGATGATGTATCTGCTGGGTCGGGCAACGCGTTGTCTATTTACTTGCGTAATGCGCGCCGTACCGAATTTTTTACGGCACAAGAAGAGTTTGACGTTGTCACCAAGTCCAGCGCTGGCGACTTGGCTTGCATGAACGCGAACCAGAGACGCTGGATGTGATGAGTGTGCGGTTGGGTTTAACCTGCGAGCGCGTGCGTCAGGTTCAGAACGAGGCATTGGCCAAACTCAAACGGTATCTGGTACGTCGGAGCATCAACCAGCAAGCCTTGTTTTGAGGATGTGACAGGCTCTTGCAGGGCCTGAGCCTGAGACAATAGCGTCATGACTGACGAAATCAAAACTACTGACAATTTCCCGCCTGACTGGCTTCTGGTCGAGTCGCTGGACCTCGAAGCCCAAGGCGTGGCACACCGGACCGATGGCAAAGTGGTGTTCATCAAAGGCGCATTGCCATTTGAGCTGGTGAGTGCCAATATTCACCGCAAGAAAAACAACTGGGAACAGGGCATCGTGACGGCGATTCATCGTGAATCCTCGCAGCGTGTCAAGCCAGGCTGTCCCCATTTTGGCTTGCATGAAGGTGCTTGTGGCGGTTGCAAAATGCAGCATTTGCATGGCGGCGCGCAGGTGGCAGTCAAGCAGCGGGTGCTTGAAGATAACTTGTGGCATTTGGGCAAGGTCAAGGCCGACAATATTTTGCGGCCCATTGAAGGTCCGGCTTGGGGTTACCGTTACCGGGCGCGGATTTCAGTGCGGCATGTCCGCAAAAAAGGCACAGTTCTGGTCGGCTTTCATGAGCGAAAAAGCGGCTATGTCGCCGATATGAAAGAGTGCCCTATATTGCCCAAGCACGTCAGCGACTTGTTGATGCCATTACGGGAGCTGATTAGTTCCATGGATGCCATGGATACCTGTCCACAGATCGAGCTGGCCTGTGGCGACTACGTGATTGCATTGGTGCTGCGTCACATGGAGCCCCTGAGTCAGGGGGACTTGGCTTTGTTGCGCGCTTTTGCTGCGAACCACACAGGCGTGCAGTGGTGGTTACAGCCCAAGGGCCCGGAAACCGTGCATTTGCTCGATGCGGGTGGCGAGGAGCTGAGCTACGACTTGCCTGAGTTTGGTATTCACATGCCGTTTAAGCCGACTGATTTCACGCAGGTCAATCCGCACATCAACCGAGTTTTGGTGTCACGCTCCTTGCGCCTGTTGGATGCTCAAAAAGACGAGCGGGTGATTGACTGGTTTTGTGGATTGGGAAATTTCACCTTGCCGATAGCCACTCAAGCGCGCGAGGTGTTGGGTGTTGAGGGCAGTGAGGCCCTGGTGGCTCGATCACGCGAGAATTACAAGGTAAACAAGGCTTTAGCCCCCGTCAATCTTGCGCTAGCAGCTACTAATTTTGTAGCGAGAAATCTTTTTGAAATGACGCCGACTTTGCTGATTCAAGATGGTTTGGCTGACAAATGGCTGATTGATCCGCCTCGTGAGGGTGCCATGGCGCTGGTTCAGGCGCTGGCCGACTTGCATCAGCAAAAATTGGACCCGGTTGCCAATCCAGCAACGCCGGGCTCTGAAAATTGGATGCCGCCCAAACGGATTGTGTATGTGAGCTGTAACCCGTCAACGTTGGCACGCGATGCAGATTTGCTGGTTCATCAAGCGGGTTATCGCTGCTCGTCAGCAGGTGTGGTCAACATGTTTCCGCACACGGCTCACGTTGAGAGCATGGCCGTGTTTGACCTGATGGATTGAGTTTGCCGTTGCGGCTTATGGCGTAATTTCAGTGAGCCGCCGCTTTTTTGGCGCCCGCCTTTGGCTTGGGTTCGTCAACAATGATTTCTTCTACCGGTTCGGCTTTAGTTACCGTGGCGCGGATGCCTTCAATTTTGTTGTCACGCATGTATTGGTCCATGTCTTTCCAGCCCGTGAACATGTCGGCTTTGGAGGCTTTCTCATTGAGACTGTAGCAGTCCTCAATGCTGCGTAAACCGAAGCGGCAAGCACCGCCGATGGCTTTGGCATCAGCCTCGCGCTGGGCAATACGGGGGTCCGGTCCCAAGCCTGGAATGTCGCAGCCTGCCAGCAACAGGGCAATAGCAGGGATGAGCAGGCGTAGGTTCATAGGGTGAGACTTTGGATTAAGTTTTATATCGGCAAATAGGACTCTATATTGAGCCATGCCGTTGGGCGCAAGCTAAAGAAAAAGGCCCTTGAAGGGCCTTTATTCAGCAGGCGCGAAGTTTAATTCAATCGCGTTCGCCACCAAAGATGCCCAGCAAGGCCAGCAGACTCTGGAATACATTGATGATGTCCAGGTACAAAGCCAGTGTGGCACTGATGTAATTGGTCTCGCCCCCATCCACAATCTGTTTCAGGTCATAAAGCATGTAGGCGCTGAAAACAGCAATGGCTGCCACCGAAATAGCCATCATGCCCGCTGTTGATCCTACAAATATGTTGATGATGCCGCCAATCATGATCGCGATGGCGCCAACAAAAAGCCACTTGCCCATGCCGGAGAGATCGCGTTTGATGATGCTCGATAGAGCGGCCATGACAAAAAATACGCCAGCCGTGCCACCAAAGGCGGTCATGATCAGGTCGGGGCCGTTTTTAAAACCCAGCACCATGCCAATCATGCGCGACAGCATCAAACCCATGAAGAACGTAAAGCCGAGCAGTACCGGTACACCGGCTGCTGAATTTTTGGTTTTTTCAATGGCGTACATGAACCCAAAAGCGCCGCCCAAAAACACAATCATGCCCAAGCCGCCGCCCAGCGACTGGGTAATGCCACTGGCAACCCCCAGCCAAGCGCCCAGCACCGTTGGCACCAAGCTCAAAGCCAAAAGCCAATACGTATTTCGCAATACCTTGTTGCGTTGCTCTGCCGATGCGACATAGCCGTAGCTACGGTCAATGGATTGAATGTTGTCCGTCATAGTCAAACTCCTTCATGTTCTGCATGATTTGCAGTTTGGGTGGATTCTAGGGTTTATCAAGATCATTTAAGGCAAACACGCGGTTTGGCTGCCTACTATTTGTAAGGATACTTTCACCTGTAATGCCATCAAAGTGCAGCCAAGTGGGCGTTATGCTCGAAACTTATTTCAACACGAGTGTCTCCATGCAAAACAAATTCACCATTGAGCTTTCTGATGTCAAAGCAATTGCGGCAGCCGCTGAAGCCCATGCATTAAAAAACAATTGGTCTGTCACTATTGCGATCGTTGACGATGGAGGGCATTTGCTGTGGTTGCAACGCTTGGACGGTGCACCGGCAATTTCTGCCAATATCGCCCCAGCCAAAGCTCATACAGCGGCTTTGGGGCGACGCGAAAGCAAAATTTACGAGGACATCATTAACGCAGGTCGTATGTCATTTTTGAGTGTGACAGGTATTAACGGCATGCTGGAGGGGGGTGTACCCATCATGAAGGAGGGGCAATGCTTGGGTGCTGTTGGCGTTAGTGGTGTCAAATCCAGCGAAGATGCGCAGATTGCCAAAGCGGGCATTGCAGCTATTGGTCTTTAACCGAGATTGTCCATTAGCCCCAAGACTGCTATCGTGGGCTGGTCTTGCGCGTCCCGGACACTTCCGGGTTTCTAACGGATACCATTAGAAATCTCTAATGAAATCAATGCTGTGCGCGTGATTTGGAGCCAACATGCCCCCAGAAACACCGTTCGATCTGAAGTTCACCTCCCGCAAAGTCCCCGCCTGGGGTGGATTGGCGCTTTTAATTACCTCAGCCTGGCTCCAACCAAGGCTATGCGCCAGAACAACTCATCGACCCCATGCGCCGGATGGCACGGATCTACAGGGCTGGCGTTATGGGCGATGCTCACCGATTTGACTATTCCTGCGCTGGAGGTATGGCGCCTGTACCGTGGGCGTGCTGACTGCGAGAACCGAATCAAGGAGCTCAAGGCGGACTTTGGGCTGGGTAGTTTCGTGCTGCGTGACTTCTGGGCTACTGAGGCGGCGCTGGCAGTGCTGATGCGGCGGCTGGGGCGAATTGAGCGCGCTCAGTCCTTCTCATACTGACTGCGTAGGCTTGATGTTTTATCGGAAAACCGCAGGTTTTTACGCAGGCCCAGGGTACGATACATAGATTTAATGCGGTTGGATTTTTCATCGAATTTTTCTGCGAATATTCGTTTGACTCTATGAATAAATACGTCTTGGCCGTTTCAATCTGTACTGGTCTATTGACATGTTCGAGTGCATTTTCGCAACTAATGTTGCGTCCGACATTGATGTCCGAGCAGCTTTACGCCATTCGCAGCAATGAACTTCCAAGGGCAGATACCTCATGGTCGAGGTCGTTGCTGGAACTGGATATTCCAGGCTATATCCCTCACGACGATGACTCCTATTCACAAGCGTGCAACTTCAACAACGCCTTGGCTACGTTGCGCAAAATTCGACTGCAACTGGGCCAGACAGCTGCGTATCAGAAGATGTGGGCAAAAAATCAAGATGCAGTGTTTTCTGCGTGTGATAAACGTGCGGCAGCCCCCATCCAACTTGTTGAACCCAAGGGTAAAGGGTTACCTAAACGAGCACGGAGCGATTACTTGTACCAACTGGCCAGTTGGTACTTTTACCAGGGCAAATTCGATGATGCGTTATCCCAATACACGATAGTGAAAAAAATGCGTGTTGCTCCACAACGCGCAAATGCAGCTTACATGGTGGCTCGCACGTTGGCCCATCTGAAGCGGTTTGATGAGGCTTACGCCACGATTGGGCGCATTCTCGCCGATCGCTCCTTGCTGGATGTTCATGCGATTACGGGTAACTACCGCTTCGTCATCATGAGCAACAGCAATTATTTGAGTGGATATAAGGACGCGCCCCTCTCGCCTGAACTGGCCAGCACACATTTGCGTTGGCTGGTCGGTTTGGTGCGAGTTGACCCGGAGAAAGCTGCTGATCCTCAACAGTCCGCGACAGATTACAAGGATGCCATGGAGCAACTTGCGACGTACTTTCCCTTGTACGACCAAGAAACGCGCTCTATCGATTGGTGGTTAGGTGTTAGTGAGGCTAACTTTCATGAATCCAGGTCGACGCCCCGGATGATGAAAGAAACTTGGGGGTGGAGGTGCCGAGGGAGAAGTCGAGAAAATTCTTTGGGGGCTGACACCCCGATAGCTAACTTGACTCACCCACACCGACTCGTACCCCGAATTGACTCCATCGGTTTTGCCGATGAGATCTCACGTTAAACAGGGCTGCCAGCCGCGAGGCCGGACAAGCAATTTCGGTGGGGTACCCCGGC
>Ga0209123_1001861_pt1 | contig 19371 bp, 21 predicted proteins | sample BarGraIncu00431A_FD_184500 | JGI IMG/M metagenome (GOLD analysis project Ga0209123, IMG submission 184500) | Arctic peat soil microbial communities from Barrow, Alaska, USA - Barrow Graham LP Incubations 004-31A (SPAdes) (version 2) | ecosystem: Environmental > Terrestrial > Soil > Wetlands >... | reverse complement strand
TGTATTATATTTAAATTTAATACTAATATAGTTTTTTTCAGTTATTTAATATTAAATATATTATCTGCTATTCCTAGGTTAATACTTGAAATAGATGCAACGATAAGATCAATTGATTTATCAAGAAAATATATGCAATACAAACTAGATAAAAACGAGTTAAGTAGTATACTAGAGGTATACAAACTTCAAATGGTATTATTTTTTCCGTTATTTATCGTATCATTATTAATGGGTAGAGTGCTTAGACTTTTGATTATATATATTGATATTAAATATTATCTAATATTTTGAAAATGTTGTTATATAAATCTTGTAGAATAATATATATAGAATAGGTGATTATTCTATGTTAGAAACATACAGTAAAAGAATTATATATGTTATAGGGACACTTTGCATGTGTCTTATATACGTTGCAGCTAATAATTTAGGGGATTTAAAGAAAGATAAGTTAATTGATGTTAATAGTACTCCAATAACAAATAAAACTATTATATTAGATGCAGGGCATGGTCTTCCTGATGAAGGTGCTGTAGGATTTTATGCAACAAGTGAGCAAGCTATAAATTTAAGCATTACACTCAAACTACAAAAGTTAATTGAGCAAAGTGGTGCTAAAGTTCTACTTACAAGAAGTGATGAAAACGGAATATATTCTGTAGATAGTAAAAGCATTAGAAATAAAAAAGTAAGTGATATAAAAAATAGAGTTAAACTTGGAAATGAATCTAGTAGCGATATATTTGTATCCTTGCATTTGAATAAATTTCCACCATCTGGAATATATAGAGGATGGCAAACTTTTTATCAGAATAATAGCGTACAAAGTAAATTACTATCTGAATGCATTCAAAATAATATAAATTTAAATATTGATTACAATAATAATAATAGAGTTCCACACCAAATATCAGGAGTATACATAATGGATAAGGTTGAAATACCTACAACAATAGTTGAATGTGGTTTTCTATCTAATCAAGAGGAAACAGCACTTTTAAAAACCGATGCATATCAAAATAAATTAGCATGGGGTATATTCGTTGGAATTCAGAATTATTTTGAAAAGGATGTGAAATAATCTAATAATAAAAATATATAGAAAGTTTTGCTATGTATTTTTATTAGATTTTGTTTGGACATGCTGACATTAATATATTAAATGAATAATATAAAACTATAGAAAAACAAGTAAAAAACTGTTTTAAACAGAAAGGAAAATTGTTAATGAATAAATTTATGACAATAGCTTTGAATGAAGCTAAAAAGGCATATACAAAGAGAGAAGTTCCGGTTGGAGCAGTTATTGTTAAAGATGACGTTATTATCTCTAAATCACACAATTTGAGAGAACATAAAAATACTAGTTTAGCACATGCTGAAATTTTAGCAATTGAGAAGGCGTGTAAAAAATTAAATAGTTGGAGATTAGATGATTGCATTATGTATGTAACTCTTGAACCATGCATGATGTGTGCTGGAGCAATAACACAATCGAGAATACAAAAGGTTGTAATAGGAGCTATGGATAAAAAAAATGGTGTAGTAGAATCTATAGCTCGAGTATTTGATATAAAAACAACTACAAAGGTAGAGTATGAAATACAAAAAGAAGAAGAATGCTCAAAGATATTAAGTGCTTTTTTTAAAGAATTAAGAAATGATAAAACTAAAGAGTAGAATATAACAAATATATTCTACTCTTTAGTTTGTATTGGTGCACCTAGAGGGATTCGAACCCCCGGTCTTTTGGTTCGTAGCCAAATGCTTTATCCAGCTAAGCTATAGGTACAACATAAATATTATACACTACTTTAAGATAAATTTCAATAAAAGATTGAAAAGATTTTTAAATATCATATATTATTAACAATTAGTGCAAAAGTATTGAATAAATAAAATATTTGTAATATAATATGAATATAGTAAATAATGTTGTCTTAAGTTTTATATATTTACTAACGGAGGTATTCTGTGATAGATAATATAAAAGAATTAACTATAATTAGAAAAGTATCAAATATAAATACTTTTGATGTATTAATGTGTTTGTCAAATGCAATAGATCTAGTTAGTCCAGCTGTTTCGGGGCACCATATTAGAGTGTCATACATAGCATTTAAAATTGCTAAACAATTGGGGTTAAATAAACAACAAATTGATAGATTAGTTATTGCTTCGTGTATACATGATATAGGATCAATAAGTTCAGAAGAAAGAAATGATATATTAAAATCTAATTATAAAAGTGATGGGATGCACGAAGAAGTAGGCTATTATTATACTAAAGAATCTAAAATGTTTAGTAGTGTTTCTGATCTTATAAGATATCATCATAAAGAGTGGAACTATGGAGTAGAAGATAATATTAAAGTGCCTATCGAAAGTCAAATTATGCATTTGGCCGATAGAATAGATGCATATATTGATAAAGATAAAGCTATATTACAACAAGTTAATGGTATAATAGATATATTAAATAAAAGAAGTGGCAAATATTTTCATCCAAAACACGTCGAAGCATTTAAAGTAATAGCTGCAAATGAATCTTTTTGGCTATATTTAGTTTCAAATAATTTACCAAATCTATTAAAAAAAGATGCTAAATTACCTAAGACAAAGTTAAACATTGAAGATTATTGTGATCTAGCAAAATGGTTTAGTCATTTTATTGATTTTAGAAGTGAATTTACGTCGATGCATTCGATTGGAGTTGCTCAAAGTGCAAGAATAATAGCAGAAGAAATGAAGTTATTACCATTAGAGGTTGTATTGATTGAAATATCTGGTTTTCTGCATGATATCGGAAAATTAGCAGTATCAAATAGTATATTAGAAAAGAATGGAAAATTGGATGATATAGAGTATTCTATTATTAAAACACATTCCTTTCATACATATAATATATTAAAGAATGTTAAAGAATTTAATAAAATAATTAAATACGCATCATATCATCATGAACATATAGATGGTACAGGATATCCTTTTCATATTAAAGGTAAAAATATGTTAGTTGGTTCTAGAATTCTTAGTGTTGCAGATATACTTACTGCTATTTCTGAAGATAGACCATATAGAAAAGGAATGAGTAAAGAAGAAATAATAAAACTATTAGAAGAAAAAGGTGATGATAAATATCTCGATTCTGAGATAGTAAAAATTGCTATAGACAATATTGATAAAATTAGGGAAAAAATAAGTGAAGTACAAAAACAGAAAAAAATAGACGTAGATGAATTTTGGGGTAAAATGAAGAAAATTGTTTAGGTGTAGTACTCTAATAAAATTAATAGAAAGAGTAATAAATAAGATGTTTGAATTTAGAATATTTATTACTCTATTATAAATAAAGATGTAAAAGGGATATAATATATATGCTTCTGTAGCTCAGGGGATAGAGCAACAGCCTCCTAAGTTGTTGGCCGTGCGTTCGATTCGCACCAGGAGCACCATACCATAAAAAGAAACCGTCTAATTTTAGACGGTTTTAATATTTTCATACTTATAGTCTGGCCACATTTTAAAAAAATCATTTCGTAAGGATTCAGCTATTTTAGCTTGTGCGTCTTTACTTATTAGTTTTTTCTTATGTGGCCAAGGTGATTCTGAAAAATTAGGCTCATTGACATATCTGGGAATGAGGTGAAAATGTAGATGAGGAACTTCATTACCAAGCGATGCCAAATCAATTCTGTCACAATCGAAAGAAGTTTTTAGTACTTTTAATATCATACGTATGTCTCCACCCAATTGCTCAGTCCACCAATCATCTTCATCAGCTAAATCTGATACATCTGTTAAATGTTTGTTTAATACATACATGATTCTACCTGGGTAAGTTTGACTATGATTTACATATAATGTACCACCATTAAGTTTTAATATAAAGGAAGGGTCACCATCTTTCAGTAATAAATTACAAAATATACACATGAGTTCACCACCTTAATTAAAGTAATGTATTAATATTTAATTTGTAATATTATACCATAAACGTGGGTAGTATTCAAGTAGTGATTCTGAATCATAATTAGATTGGATGTATATAAAATTTACTATTAGGTATTTTTTCTAATACATATACTTCACTTACAAAATTTATGACATCTTCAACGTTATGTGTTACTAAAATAACAATTGCATGTTTAGGAACAAGTTTAATAATATTTTCCATTATAATGTTTTTTTGTTTAATATCAATATTATTAAAAGGTTCATCTAAAATTAAAATATCATAATTAGGTATAGCCAATGTTCTAGCAATGGCTAATTTTTTTTGCATCCCACCACTTAATTTATCAACGTTATAATTCCTATATTCATATAAATCAAACAGTTTTAAATAATCTTCGATTACTTTGTTTGCTTCTATTTTATTCATACTATCTTTTAAAACAAATCTTATATTATCACTTACATTTTTACTTTTTATCAATCTATTATCTTGAAACAAATAAGAAATTTTTTTATCATTCATTCCTGAAATCATTCCAGAATCTATATCAGTTATCTGAGTAATAATGTTTAAAAGTGTAGTCTTTCCAACCCCAACTGTTCCGGTTAATACGTACATATTTCCATCTTCGAAAAGAAAAGAAAAATTTTTAAATATTTGTTGGTTATTGTAAGTTTTATTTATATTTTCTAATACTATTGACATGTATTATCCGCCTCCTTGTGTTGTATTTTTTTGAGAACATTATTTTTTAAAAGATTAATTAATAAATCAAAAATGAAACTAATTAAAATTATTATTATAAGCCAAGCAAAGACTTCAGCTGTGTTAAGATAAACTTTAGATGTGTAAATGCTATTACCTATACCATATTTAGGAAGACTTATTATTTCGCTACTCACTGTGGTTTTCCAGCTTAGTGAGATAGTATTAAAAACACTAGAAATAACATATAAGAATACAGAAGGCATATAGATATCAGTAATTGTCGTAAATTTAGATATCTTATGTACTTTAGCAAATTCTAAAATAGATTTATCTGTATTTCTAACCCCAGCCATAACACTTTCATAAATTATTGGAAAACATAGCAAAAAATTTACTAATATTGGAACATTATTTGATTTAAACCAAATTAATGCAATAAGCATTATAGCAACAATAGGAGTTGATCTCATTACTAAAACATATGGTTTCATCAAATATTCAAAAGTTTTGTTTAAACCAGCTATGAATCCCAATATAAACCCTAAAAATAACGAAATTGTAAATCCTATAATTACCCTACTTGTAGTTGCTAATACTATATTAAAGAAATCATCACTAGTGATGATTTTAATTACTTCTGAAAATGTATTTTGTATTGATGGAATTATTACTTCGTGATTTTCTAGTTTGTATAAAACATACCACATTAGAAAAAACATAGTAATGGAAATTGTTAAAATTATATTTTTTTTAGAAACTATTTTTTTCATTATATTATTTCCTCCCTATGTTTTATTTGTTATAATAAAAATCAGAATCTGGAAGCTTACCACCTATAGAATCTGGTGAAAAATCATATAATACTTTTAAAAAATTATCTACACTTATCTTTGAATCCTTTGCAGATATATATACAATATTACTTCTAGGTATAGCTGTTTTTGCTGTAGAAGCTGTTACGCCTAATGAATATTTCTCACACATAGAACCTGCCTCATCTAAATTATTATTTACAAACTTGATAGAATTCGTATATTGCTTAATAAATTCTTCAACTATTTTTTTATTCTTGCTTGCAAATTCTTTATTAACAACTATACAACCTTGAGTAATATTTGTATTCTCACCATTTACTTTATCAAATTCACTTTGGAAATCAAATAGTATTTTGCAGTTTGAATTTTTGCTTAGCACTTGTGATACAAAAGGTTCTGGTAGTACTGCATATTTTACCTTATCTGCAATAATAGATTGTGCTAATTCAACTTGTTGCATAGAATAATCAGCAGTTATGTCATTTTTGATGTCAATTCCATTTTTACTCATTATATAATTAAATAAAACATCGGGCGTTGCACCTTTATTAATAACATTTATAGTTTTACCTTTTAAATCTCGTATATCTGTTATATCAGAATTATTTCCTACTATATAAAGAGAATTTAATGTGTTAACCCCTAATAATTGGTATTCCATACCTTTGTTATACATGATGGCAGCTAAGTTAACAGGTAAACATGCTATATCAAATTCGTTAGATTGTAGTTTTGAAACAAGTAAATCAGGTGTTTTTACTATTTCGTAAGTTGCCATAACATTAGAAACAGTCTGCTTTTCATCTATCATTTTAATCATACCGATTGATGTAGGCCCCTGTAATGACGCTACCCTTATTAATGCAAAATCATTTTGACTTTTTGTAGTAGTGTTTGTTATAACTAATACAACTAGTAATGTTAATAGTAAAATTATAATTGTTATGAATAATATTTGGTTTTTTTTCATTTTATATCTTCCTCTCGTTATTTATCTCATTATGTAATTAAATATTAATCAAACAAAGAGTTAAAAATCATTTAATTATACATTGTACTAAATCAAAATTCAATAAAAATTAGCAAAGTAATTAAAAAAAGATGTGAATATTTAAAATTCACATCTTTTTTATTATTTCTATTATTATTTAAAACTAACAGGCTGCATTAAATAATCTACTGCTGAATTAACTTCTTTTGAGAACATTTCCCATTCATTTTTCCAAAAGCTAGTTGTTTCGCATTTTTCAGTTATTTCTGCTGCTGATGGTCTTAACATCAAATTATCATCTTCTCTACTTGAAAATCTTACTGGTTGCATAAGAAAACTCAAAGTTGAATCTACCTCTTTTGTAAACATTTCCCATTCATTTTTCCAAAAACTATTCATATTATATCCCTCCTCATTAGTATGTATAATTATTTTATTATTACAAATATATTTTACTAGATTTTTAATAAAATGTCAACTACATAAATATATCATTTATGTTACATAAATATTACAAAAGCCTTATAAACCCACGTAATAGAATAAAGTATCAACTTTTTATCACTTAATAGCAAAAAATATTTTTTAAAAATATCAAATTATTATTTGATTATACTATATAACTACTAATAAATCAACAATATTATTTAAAATTTGCAACTATTACTTAAATTTATTATTAGTTACTACTTGATTTTTAAGACAAAGTAGTATATAATTGTTTTATGATAATATAAAGTGTATATAAGTGCGAAAGCTTAATAGGGAATTAAGAGAAATTCTTAAACTGTCCCAGCAACCGTGATAACGACGAAATGACGAAAAATCACTGCTATATATAGTGGGAAGATGTCAAAGTAGGATGAAGTTCAGTCGGTAGACCTGCTTGTATATTTAATTCTTCTGGGGTTTAAGATATACTAAAATATATAAATGGAAAATCTGCTATGCTCATTTTCTAATTAAATGGTATTTTTAAACTACTTTTCTAAGAAGAAGAGCGGTTTATTTTTTTTTTACGAAGAATTCTTATCTATTATCAAATCTATGTTTTTAGAAGGAGAATATTTATGAAAAACAAATTTTATTTATTTATATCAGTAGCAATAATTATTACATCGATTATTTTTTCTATACTGTATTTTGTAAATCAAAATACAGTAAGTGATAAAAATCCATTAGTTATAACTGATACATCAAACAAAGAAGTTACATTTGCAAAGTTGCCAGAAAAGGTTATATCACTTATACCTGCTGCAACAGAAACTATTTATGATTTAGATTCACAGGATAAGTTAATTGCTATAGATAGCTATTCAAATTATCCCGACGATACAAAAAACAAAACTAAATTAGATACTAATACAGGTCTTAACATTGAAAGTATTGTTAATTTAAATCCAGATGTTGTATTTATGAGTAAAATGGGACAAACTATTGAACAATATAATAACTTAACTAATTCTGGGATAAAAGTTGTTATGGTTGATGCTAGTTCTATAGAAGAAACTTATTCAATGATAAATTTAATAGGTAAAGTATTAGGTAAAGAAAAAGAATCAACAAAAATTGTTAGTGAAATGAAAACAGACTTTAGTAATTTAAAAGATAGTGTTAAAAATAAAGAACCTAAAACAATGTATTATGAAATATCACCATTAGAATTCGGATTATGGACAAGCGGAAATAAGACATTCGAAGATGAAATTATGCAAATATTGAATATACAAAATGTATTTAGTGATGTTACTGGATGGTCACAAGTATCTGAAGAACAGGTTTTAATTAAAAACCCACAGTATATAGTAACAACAGCAAAAGACTATGCTGAAACTAAAGCAATTGATGAGATAATGGGTAGGAAAAACTGGAATAATATTGAAGCTGTTAAATTAAAACAGGTATATAATATAGATCCTGATATAATGGCTAGACCAACTAAAAGATTAGTCGAAGGTGCAGAGCAACTTAAAAAACTAATTTATGGAGAGTAAATATGTTTAAAAAAATTAAATTGAATAATTATATGTTTTTTAGTAGCATAGCTATATATTTAATTATATGTGTTATATCAATTTCTGTTGGTAGTGTAAAAATACCATTTTCTGATACTATTAGAGTTATATTAAATAAACTGATAAGTATAGGTAATATTTCTGATATATCTGAAACAATAGTTACAATAATAATGAATATAAGATTACCAAGAGTTATAATGGCATCTATAGTTGGTGCTTCGCTTAGTTTAGCTGGAGCAGTTATGCAGGGGTTACTTAAAAATCCACTTGCAGATGGTTCTAGCTTAGGGGTTGCAAGTGGCGCAAGTATAGGTGCAACAATTGCTATAGCATTAGGAATAACATTACCTATACTTAATGAATTTTCTATTATAATTACAAGTATAATATTTGCTTTTTTATCGTTATTTATTGTGCTTTATGTAGTTAAAAAAATAGATCCTAAAATGTCAACAAATACAGTTATACTTGCAGGAATTATATTTTCTATGTTTGCAAGTAGTGTTTCAAGTTTAATACTTGCAATATTTTCTAATGATACTAAAAAAATAGTTTTTTGGACATTAGGATCGTTATCATCAAGTAATATATCAAAAGTTCTAATAATATTACCAATTTTCTTGATATGTGTAACATATATTTTATCTAAAATAGCAGAACTTAATGTATTTCAAATTGGTGAAGATGGTGCAAAGTATCTAGGTGTAAATACTAAAAGCACGAAGATAATGTTATTTATATTTTCTTCGGTTTTAGTAGGAATGTCAGTAGCTATGACTGGAAATATAGGATTTGTTGGTCTTGTAATACCATCAATAGTTAGAATGCTAGTCAAAACAGATTATAAGCTTATATTACCATTTTCAATGATATTAGGAGCTAGTTTTTTGTGTTTAACTGATTTAATAAGTAGAACGATAATAGCTCCATCTGAATTACCAATAGGAACAGTTACTTCACTTTTCGGAGCAGTTATATTTGTATACATACTATATAATTTTAAAAAGAAAAAGGGTGTATAATATATGTTAAAAGTACATAGTTTATCAGTAAAACTAAATAATAAAATTATATTAAATGATATTTCTTTTAATGTAATGAGTAACGATATGTTTATGATTATAGGACCTAACGGAAGCGGTAAAACAACTATTGTTAAAGCAATTATGGGTGATGTAAAGTATATAGGTAATATAGAGTTGAATAATAAAAATATAAAAAAGATATCCGTATCTGATATATCTAAACAAATAGGCGTTCTTATGCAAAATCATAATTTGGAGTTTGATAACACAGTTTATGATATAGTAAGTTTAGGTAGATATACTTACATAAAAGATATGTTTGGGAAGTTATCTCATATAGATAAAATAATGATAGAAGAAGCTATGGAACTTACAGATATAAAAAACTTAAGAAATAGTAGCATAAACAATATATCCGGCGGTGAGCTTCAAAGAGTGTTTCTAGCAGTAGTACTTGCACAAGATCCGGATATACTTATTCTTGACGAACCAACAAATCATTTGGATTTAAAACATCAAATAGATATATTTGATATACTTAAAAAATGGAGTTTAAAAGATAATAAAGCAATAATTGCAATTATACATGATTTGAATTTGGTATACAAATATGCTACAAAATCATTATTACTAAAAGATGGTAAAATTATATCATGCGGGGATGTAAAAGACAGTTTAACTAGAGAAACTATTAAAGAAACATATGATATAGATATCTTTGAGTGGATGAAAACATTACTAGGAAATTGGAAATAAACTTATGTAAAATCAAACATCAATAGTTGTTGTTAAAAAACACAGATAATGTGTGTAAACGCCAGTATGAACGTATTATATGTATTATTTCATATATGTTTCAATTGGCTTTATTTTAAACAAATTGTGACAAAATACTTGATGAAGAGTTTAAACTGTGATATAATAAGACCTATAAATCAAGAGGAAAAAACTTACCTCTAATACAAAAGATTACGTTGCATAGAAGTAGCAAAAAATGTTAGATTAGCTAAAAGCTAAAGAGGGAGAGGGTTCATATGTCATTTACAAATGTTATAAGCGAACAAATTTGGAAAGATAGATATTCTAAAAACGGTGAAACTTACGAACAACAATTAGAAAGAATTGCAAGAGGCTGTGCTATTGATGGAGATAGAGAGTATAGAGAATTTTACAGAGTTCTGGATAAGGGTTTGTTTTTTCCGGCTGGAAGAATAATGTCAAACTTAGGACTTGGAAAAGATAAATTAACTTTGAATAACTGCTTTACACTTAATTCAATTCCTGATGATATGGAAGGAATATTTGAAACGGTTAAATGTGGAGCTCTAGTACATAAAGGCGGCGGCGGATCTGGATATGATGCTAGTGTACTAAGACCAAATGGAACACCTACAAATAACGATGCTATAGCTTCTGGTCCAATAAGTTTTCTAAAAGTATTTGATACTCAAACTTCAACTGTAAATCAAGGAAGCCGTAGAGGGGCTAACATGGGTGTGCTAAATGTATATCACCCTGATATACTAGAATTCATAAATGCTAAATCTAAAGATGCTAATGTACTTAAATATTTTAATCTATCTGTTATGGTAGATGACGATTTTATGAAAGCTAAAAACAACAAAGAAGATATTTATTTACATTACCCAGTTTATGATGAAGCAGGTAGAATAATAAAAGATGAATCTAAATGGAAAATTAAAACAAAAATAAACGCGGCGGAATTATGGAATAGAATAATGGAACTTTCATACAACAATGGTGAGCCAGGAATACTATTTTATGATAATTTAAATAGATTAAGTCCTACAAGTTATATGGAAAATATAATTTGTACAAATCCTTGTGGTGAATATGTATCTGGAGTGCTTTTTGGCGATAAGATTGAAGATTCATCAGAATATTGGGGAGCATGTAATTTAGGAAGTTTAGTTGTATACAACTTTGTTGAAAATGCATACACTGATCAAGCTAGAATTAATTGGGAATTATTAGAAGATGCAGCATACTGGGGAACTAGATTCTTAGATAATATAATAGATATAAACTATTATCCAGTATACAAATTTAAAAAATACCAAGAGAACATGAGAGTAATTGGACTTGGAGTTATGGGACTTGCAACAATGTATACAATGCTAGGATTAACTTATGGTTCAGATGACTGTGTTAAATTCACAGAAAAAATGATGAACTTTATTAGCAAATCTATATACAAAGCATCAATAAGACTTGCTAAAGAAAAAGGATCAGCTCCATTTCTAGATAAAGAAAAATATGTAAATACAAATTTTATGAACGAAATGATTAAATATGATAGAGAATGGGAAGATATAAAAAATAATATATTAGAATATGGTATACGTAACCTAAGACATATGTCAATTGCTCCTAATGGAACAATAAGTTTAGTTTATGGAAATAACTGTTCTTCAGGATTAGAACCAATATTTTCTTTAGAATATGATAGAAAAGTAAAAATAGGCGGACAAGATGATGAAAATATTCAAATTGTTACTATGAGAGATTATGGATATCAGAAATGGCTTAATACTGAAAATAAAACAGTTAAAGAAGATGTATTTGTAACAGCTTTAGAATTACCTGTTGAATCACATTTAAAAGTACTTAAAGCAGTAACTATGTTTGTAAACATGAGTGCAAGTAAAACAATTAATATACCAGAAGATTTCACATTTGAAGATACAAAAAGTGTATATGACTATTGCCATACAAACGGAATTAAAGGATGTACAATATTTAGACCTAATGAAGTAAGACAAGGTATATTAATGACAAAAAAAGATGATAAAAAATCATTAAAAGAAATAATAACAGAAGTAGAAACAGATGACATCACTAAAGAAGTGAAAGCATCTATAGCAAGTCCAGCGTACATGTTTGACTATATTGAACCAGTGGAAAGAGAGTTTTTCGGAACTACACTTGGAACAACAAACAAATATAAAACTGCTTGTGGATCTTTATGGATAACTGTGAATCGTAATCAAGAAGGGGATATAATAGAATTATTTGTTAATACTTCTAAAGCAGGAATATGTAAATCAAATATAGACGCAATAGGTAGACTAATATCGGCTGGTTTAAGAGCTGGTATCAAAGTTGAAATATTAGCAGAACAAATGCAAGGAATTCAATGTCAAGCATGTAGAGGAGAAATTGCAAAAGGTAACAAATTAGATGGATTATCATGTCCGGATATAGTTAGCAAAGCATTAACTCAAGAGTATGCAAGAGAAGAATTAGTTATACGTAAAAGTAAAAGAGTTTTTAAATTAGAAAATGACGAAACTCCAATTAAAGTTAAAATATCTCCAGAAAAACAATTCAAAAAATTAGAGCAACCAGAAAAACAAGTACAATACGGTATAAATGCTAGAAAATGTCCTGAATGTGGTAAGGAATTAGTATCACAAGGTGGATGTGCTACTTGTATTACAGGATGTGGATGGAGTAAATGTAACTAAACTGAGGTGATTTAAAGTGAGTGACTGTAAATACTATAAATGTCATGATATAAAAGATGAAGAATATGATTGCTCACTTTGTTATTGTCCTTTCTATAAAATATGTAGAGAAACCGGCAAATACAAAATATTTGGGGGATATATATTAAACAATAAACTTTTAGCATGTGAAAAGTGTGTATACTTTCATATAAAAAGTAATGTATGTGTGTATAACAAATTAGTAAAAGAAAATAAAACAGATAGTGAAATATTTGAATATTTTGTTAAATTAGAAGAAACTAGAGATAGTATATAATTAATAAACCACGTGAATAATTCACGTGGTTTTGTTATTATAATTACAAAATATATATATTGATTTTTTTATATTTTTTTTGCTTTTTTGCTCCTATATTCGATCATAGTTAATATTAACATAACAACATCGAATAAAGTAAGTATTAACATAAATACTGAATTTCCAATAACATAACGATACATTTGATAAAAAATAAATGCTATTAGTGATACGATTGCAATAGGATATGCCCCTCTTTTGTTGTTTAACAATAATAAATATAATATAATTTTCATTAATCCATGCGAAATCAAATAGATAATTCCAAAATGCTGTGCACTTAATGAAAAACTTTTACTTAAATTAAATATATAATTTGCAACAACATCATTAGGATCTTGTGATAACTCGTGTTGTGTTATCATAACTAGTATTTTATTCAATTTTGCCTGATTAAAAAACATTAATAGAATACCGCCTAAAATTTGTAAAATTCCATCAATACCTTTTATTAATATTCCTAATTCAAATATTTTATGAATTATTTCATCTTTTTTACTAGTCCACTTAATTTGTGAACTGTTATTTTTACCATAATTTAAAATTTTCAAAATAATCTCCTTTGAAATACTATTACAATATTTATAAATTTTAATAAGTATATCATATTATTGAGTATAAAACAAGTCATATACGATATACTTAATGGTGATTCGTTAAATAATAATTATTTATTATGAAACAAATTTAATGGCAAAAGTTTGAATTTTATGCTATTTTTTGTCTAATTCTGTCGAAAATTTACAAAAAATGGTTCTTTATGTTATAATAAATCAGGTGATAAACATGATTAAATATAAGTTAATAGGATATCAAGATGATTTTCCTTATAAGAGTAAAGAATTAGAAAAAATCTACATAGATTCTATAAACGTAGATGATATTAAATTGTGGAATAAGTTTGTAATAGAAAACAATATTAGTAAAAATTGTCCTGAGAAAATAGTACCATTATTAGAGGAGTATAAATATACAGATTTTTTAGAAGATATTAATAAAGAATGTACTATTGTACTCACGAAAAATAATGGTGAAAAAAAATATTTCTATACAATAACACAGTACAGAAATTTTATTAGTTTGATTATTATGGGAACTGATGCATATTATAAAGAAAAAGAATATTCAAGTATTAATGATTTTCTCTCTGATAGAATAATAGATGGTGAAACAATAATAAATTCATGGGATGAGTTAAAGTTAAATATAAGCGCAATAGGTTAGTATAATATTAAAAATAGCAAATAGATTTAGTGATTGATATAGGTAGCAATTTGGCTATCTTTTTTGCTTTTTATAATTTTTGGTAAATAAAAAAGACAGTATAAACTGTCTGTATTGGTGACCCATACGGGAGTCGAACCCATCACTCAGCCTTGAGAGGGCTGCATCTTAACCGATTGACCAATGGGCCATGTCACTATTATACATTGTAACATATTTTTGTACATAATTCAAGAGTTTTTACATAAATAATATTTTTAGATGATTTTATTATATAAAGAAATGAAAAAAATGTAAATTAAAGTAAAAATATAAGTAAAGATTGAAATAGTGGTAAAATTATTGTATAATTTATAGATATAAACAAACTAACAAAAAAGTAGATTTAATTTACTAAATAAAGGAGTGGTAATAATAAAAAAGAAGAAAAAGAAAAAGAAATTAGGTATTGTTAAAAAAATAATGGTTTTACTTGTTATTGTAATACTAACAATGATAGGAATTGCTGCAAGTAATATATATTCTAAAATATCTAAGGTAGATTTTATAGCTATAAATAAAGAAGATCTTGCGGTTAATAGTAAAATATATGATGAAGTATCAGATACTTTATCTGAATCAGAGTTTAGTGATATTAAAACTGTAGTTTTTTTTGGAGTAGATTCAACCGATATGACAGATGGAGTTTCAGGGAGAAGCGATACAATTATGATTGCATCACTTAATCCAAAAATTAAAGGAATAAGTTTATTAAGTATACCAAGGGATACATATGTTAATATTCCTGGACATGGTAAAGATAAAATTAATCATGCTTATGCTTATGGTAAAGAACAACTTTCTATAAAGACAATAAATCAAAACTTTGGACTGAATATAAGTGAATATGTTACTATAGATTTTTCTGGACTAATAAGTATAATAAACGAAGTTGGTGGAATAAATTTAAAAATAAATCAAGAAGAAATGAAATATATAAACGAGCGAGTAGGTGAATCATATTTAATAAGTGGAAATACTGCCAAACAACTTACTAAATATGGTGATGCAACGCTTAGTGGAGAACAAGCATTAACACATTCTAGAAATAGGACAGCAGGAGATGATTTTGTACGTGCTGGAAGACAACGAAAGGTATTATCATCATTAATAAATAAGCTATCATCTTTAAATTTACCAGGTATAATTAAAGCATCAGATAGTATTTTAAAAGAAGTTAAAACTAATATAAACATCACTGATTACATGGGAAGTATATTAAGCACTATATCAAATAAAGATACATATATAGCCAATATGGTATCGGCACAAGTACCAGCAGCAGATTATAGCACAGGTAAAACAATAAACGGAACATATTATTTTACAACTAATTACGATAAAGCAAAATCAGATTTTGTAAAATATATATATGGTAAATAAAATGAAGACAACTACATTTATATGTGTAGTTCCCTTCCTTTTTATCTGTTATAATTGAATTTCTATCTTTTTGTTTTTAGTTTTATACGGTACATATTCTACATTTGCCATATCAAGCATCTTTTTAGAAGCTTTGTAACTATCTAAATGTGCGTATTTGTCATCATAATATACTACTTTTGATATACCAGATTGAATAATAGCTTTAGCACATTCGTTACATGGAAATAAAGATGCATAAAGAGTAGATCCTTCTAAATTACTGTTTCTATTATTAAGTATCGCATTAAGCTCCGCATGACACACATAGAAGTATTTTGTATCTATTGGCTCACCTTCTCTTTCCCATGACATATGATCGTCTGAAACGCGATTAGGGAGCCCGTTGTAACCTATAGATAATATTCTGTTTTCTTTGTTTACTATACAAGCACCAACTTGTGTACTTGGATCTTTACTTCTTTCTTCAGAAAGTTTTGCTATTCCCATGAAATATTCATCCCAAGAAATATAATCATCTCTTTTACTCATAATTAAACACCTATCCTTATAATAATATTTCAGATACTTCTTCCCAGCTATAGACTCTTTTAATATTTTCTTTAGCTAATTCTTCATTAGTTATTTTTTTATTATGATATGCTGTAAATAGTAATTTAATTTCAGCATTGCCTGTTAAATTAGAAAGTTTATCATCTATTTTAATATCACAATCTATAACGTCCTTATTATCTGTAAAAACATAATTAGAAGGATTTATAAATGGAAGATTTTTTTGTAACCAATTAAACTTGTCTCTAAGTACTCCACCTGATATATGAATTCCATTCTTAATTGTATAGGCAGTTACAATAAATATCTCGTATTTTTCATTTAATTTTTTAATAGTATCAAAAGCACTTCCTATGAAACATGCACGTTCGTACATACTGTTATCTGCAAAGAAAGTTATCCATTCATCATGTTTAGTTTCTGGTATTATATCTTGCATATAATATTTTTCAAAATCATCTAATGTATATTCTTTATTTGTAAATTTATTTACAAGATATAGAAATCCGCCATTACAAATAACATCATCCATATCTATCATTAATCTTTTTTTCATTATTATTTACCTGTACTACCAAATCCGCCTTGACGTATTCCTTCTGCATTATCATCATCTGCTATTAAAAAGTTTTGGAAATATGCTTGTCCTATTCTATCTCCTTTTTTTACTACTAAATCAGTTGGAAAAAAGTTATAATATGAAAATATTATATTTCCATCATTAGATGGGTTATTATAATAATCGCATTCAAATATACCGAGTGAGTTAGACATCACAAGTCCAAATTTAGATGGACCAGAACTTCTATTTGCTATTATCATAACTTCATCTTCTTTAAAATATGCTTTTATTCCAGTATATATTTTAGTTGGCATTATATCTATATATTCTTTATTACCACTGAAAAACTTTTTTGCATTCTCAAATACTACTTTCCACATTGATGGTATTATTATATCATCAGCTGCTTGTAAGTCATATGCAACAGCATGTTTTGTGCTTCTGATTGGCACATTAATATTCTTATCTTCATAACCTTTACATACTTCAAAACCTCTAGTTCTCATTTAACATCTCTCCTTCAAAAAAAATAACGTATGTTATTTTTAACATACGTTATTATATCATATTACTGTATATTTTGCAAGCGTTCAATCCTTTTTTCTAAAGGTGGATGTGTTGCAAATAAACTTGAAACATTCTTACCTTTGAATGGGTTTACTATATACATATGAGCTGTTGATTTATTAGCAGCTTCTAAAGGTTCTGTATCTAAAGTAAGTTTAGTTAAAGCAGATCTTAAACCTTCAGGATTCCTAGTAAGCTCTACTGCTGAACTATCTGCAAGATATTCTCTTTTTCTAGATATTGCAAGTTTCATAAGAACAGCAAATATAGGTGATAATATCATAAATACTATAGCTATAATTGCTACTACTCCACCACTTTTACTATCATTGTCTCTAGAACGTCCAAAAAAAGAGAACCTTACAAGAGTATCTGATAATATAACCACAAAACCAACAAACACCGTAACAACAGTTGAAAGTAATATATCATAGTTTTTTATATGAGATAACTCATGTGCCATAACACTTTCAAGTTCATATTTATCCATTTTTTCGATTAATCCAGTAGTAAAGCAAATAACTGCATGTTCGGGATTTCTTCCAGTCGCAAAAGCGTTAGGAGCTGAATCTTCGATAACATAAAGTCTAGGTCTTGGAAGACCAGCTGCAATACACAGATTATCTAGAATGGTACTAATCAATTTATCTTGTTCTTCTGTTGCAGGTCTCGCACCATTAAGAGAAAGTATAATTTTATCACTGTTATAATAGGATATAAATGCTGTAATTGAAGCTAGAACAAATGCAATAACTGCCGAAAATGGTCCAAAATCAAAGTATATGCAAGTATAATATACTCCTATCATTATTACAATGATAAAAACTGATACTATAAAAAAGGATTCGATTTTATTTTTTCTGACATCTCTAAGTATCATAAATATTACCTATTAGAACTGTACTTTAACAGCTTCTCTTTCTGCTACATTTGCTATTTCAAAGAAAGATTCTTCTTTGAAATTAAACATTCCAGCAAGTACATTACTTGGAAAAGTCATGATTGCTGTATTGTACATTTGAACTGTATCATTATAAAATTGTCTTGAATAAGCTACTTTATCTTCTGTTGAAGCAAGTTCAACTTGAAGAGCAGCAAAATTTTGATTTGCTTTTAAATCTGGATAATTTTCAGCTAATGCAAATACAGATTTTAAAGTATCTGTTAACATGTTATTAGCTTGTGATTTATCAGCTACTGTTGTAGCATTATTATAGTTATTTCTAGCTTCTACAATTTTCTCAAATGTTCCTTGTTCATGAGCTGCATATCCTTTAACTGTTTCTACTAAATTTGGTATTAAGTCAAATCTCCTTTTAAGTTGTGTATCAATTTGTGCCCAAGCGTTTTGTACACGCAATTTTAGGCTAACAAGATTGTTGTATATAAATATAACCACTATGATTAATAAAACAACAATACCTAGAATAATTAAACCTGTCATATAAAAACCTCCTTATATTTTAGATTTATGGATTGATTATATCATAAATGATTTAATTAATCAATATGTTTTATTAAATAATAAATTATTGCAAAAGAACTAGTAGTAAAAGGGCATATTTTAGATGTGAAAACGCGAATTATATTATTAGCATTAATAATATGTCAAAATAGAATATATGAATTGAAAATAAATAAATATTAGGTATAATTTTATTAGGAGAAAAAATATGGTAGAAAAAATGAGTCAATATA
>Ga0209123_1001860_pt1 | contig 19379 bp, 13 predicted proteins | sample BarGraIncu00431A_FD_184500 | JGI IMG/M metagenome (GOLD analysis project Ga0209123, IMG submission 184500) | Arctic peat soil microbial communities from Barrow, Alaska, USA - Barrow Graham LP Incubations 004-31A (SPAdes) (version 2) | ecosystem: Environmental > Terrestrial > Soil > Wetlands >... | reverse complement strand
TATAATAGGTCCCATTCCAATAGACTACTTCAGGAGCATAAGCTCCTATTATCTTTGAATCGGTGGAGCAAACAATGGGATCAGACCAGTTAATCAGGTCTTTTGACGACCAGCATCTCAGCATCTGCTCATCGCCGTTGCTAGCAAATAAGTAATAAGTGCCTCTGTCCTTCATGATGTAGGGATCTCCTAATCCATCCGGATTTGTAAATGGGTTCTTCCATGTTTGAGCAAAGGAAGTTGATACAATGGTAGCAAAAAGGAAAATCAGTATTTTCTTCATAATTAGGTGGTATATTTTATTAAATGCCAAATTCCCCACTCAAAATGAGAGGGGAATCGGAAGAAGTCAGTATAAAAAAAGACAAGAATTATGTGTTCTTTTTATCGAATTATAACTTTCTGAATTGTATTACCGGATTTTACGATATAAGCTCCCTTAAATAGAGAAATTACTTCGTCGGCCTTAACGATACAAGTCTTAACTTTTACACCTGCAATAGTATAAACAGATACAGTTGCAGCTTTGTCTGTCATTATACGTATACCCTTTTCTACATCAATAATTTTCAAGGTATTTGTCTCTGTTTGATTTTTTACAGCTGTTGCGACATAGTTGTCAAAATAAGAACCAGAAGCAGTTGCGTCTGTTAAAGTGAAAGCAACTCCACCATTATCTCTCATGACTTTTAATTGAGTCCATTGACAAAATGGATCACCCCAAACTGTACCTTTTTGATTAAAGGCAATTGTATCCCCTGCAAGTAAGTTTACAAAAAAATCAGATGCAAGTTGTCTTTGAGCAGCAGTATAATCTCCACCGAAATTCATATCCACTACCGACGTTCCATCTTTTGCTTTAAATTGGAAAAAATTTGATCCCTGAGTATCACCATTTCCACTCTGATATTCAAATTTAGTACTTACTTTATAAATGGCAGCTACAGGTGCAACAAAAAGAAACACTGGTGAGAAATCTGCATTATTCACAAAAGAATGTCCTTCCCAAACAATTGGAGAAACGCCTCCTGTTACTGCTGAAACCCATTGCGTTCCTTGCCAGAAAGCATTGGCATCCGTATAAATTATGAATTTCTGAGTTGCAAATTCATAATTTCCAAATAGCCATTGAGAAGCAACTTCATTGTGAACAATTGCTTTTTCTGCCGTTTGGACATCACCATACGTACCTGCAGTTACCAATAAGTTTGCATCTGAACCAGCTTCACCATAAGGATAAAGCTTGTAATTGTTTAATCCAATATAACTGTTTGAAAAAGTGGTAAAAGCAGTACTCAATGTCGCTAATTGTGCATTAATTTCTAATTGTGTTGCACCAGGTTGATCTGATACAAAACTTTTAGCGGCATCAATGGCAGCTTGAAATGAAGTGGTTGCACTGGCAGGATAGGAACCGATTACAGTTGCTCCTTTCAAACTTTCAGATGCAGTAATCTTTGCATTGAGAAAAGAGAAATCAGTTGTTACAACATAGTTGTCAAAATAAAATCCCGATGCATTTGCTTCCGTTGAAGTGAAAGAAGCTCCGCTATTATTTCCCATGACCTGTAATTTAGTCCATTGACAGAATGGGTCACCCCATACTGAACATGTTTGGTTAAATGCAATCATATCTCCTGCATGTAAGTTTACAAAGAAATCAGAGGCATGTGTTCTATCATTAGCCGTATAATTTGCCCCGAAATTCATATTCACAACTGTTGTTCCATCATTTGCCTTAAATTGGAAAAGAGAAGATCCCTGAGTATCTCCATTACCACTCTGATACTCAAAAATCGTATTTACTTTGTAAATGGCATCATCAGGTGCGACAAAGAAAATAACCGGTGAAAAACCATTGTTGTGTTGAAAAGAATGTCCTTCCCAAACCAACGGAGACGTGCCATCATTTAACGTTTGCCATTGCGCGCCTCCACTCCAGTTTGCATTATCGGCAGTATATATAAAGTATTTTTGAGTTTCTACTTCATAAGTACCGAATTTCCATGGAGATTCAACATCATTGTGATAAATAGCTTTTTGTGCCGTTTCTGCATCACCATACGTACCTGCGGTTACCAATAAAGAAGCATCTGAATCTGCATTACCATAAGCATGCAACTTGTAATTGTCTGCTGCCAATACCAAATTGATATTGACAGAAATCAGCATAAAAAATGCCAGTAAATAATTAATTTTTTTCATGAATGGTGTCTTTAATGAATATTAGTGATTTAATGGTTTCTTACATAGCGGTAAAATAATTAACTTACATGCTATCAAGATTTTTATAAAAATACTCACTGATTGTGAGAAAACTGTATAGTAAACGGAATCATTTTCAGCAATTTAGTACATTTTTCGGAACAAAAATTTCAGATAATAATTTCATCTGATATAATTTATTTATCTGATATACAACCGGTTCATACAGTAGTATATATTTTTATTTTTGAAGTACGATTTTACACTTTAACATTTTGTCGTTCAATTTAAGAACGGCAAAATAAATACCCTCCGGTTGATGAATGGCCTCCCATTCGAGTATATGTACACCGGAATTATATTGTCCTGAACCCAGATTTTCAATTAATTGTCCCTGGTTATTGAATATTTGAATTTCTGCTTTGGAGGGCTTCTGCAAATTGAACATAACATTCGTACTTCCTTTGCCTGGGTTGGGAAATGCTAAAAAGGTGTCTTCACCATTCTGAGACAGGTTTAAATCCTTAATTTTAGTTTCTCCACTGCTGGTTTTAGTGAAAACCGAAAACTCCCGTATGGCTGCCCAGTCAACAGCTGATCCGGTAATCGTAATGCGGACATATCTGAAATTTCCATTGACTGAATCTTTCATATAGTACCCTTTAGCGCCATCTGAATGATCTGCCAATGAAGTCCAGTTGGTATTATCTTCTGATCCTTCTAATTTATATTTCCATTGCTCATTGGCATAAAACTTAGTTTGAATCAATGAAAATTTCGTGATTTCGCCTAAATCAACCGATAGCCATTGCGGAAATGTGCCATTTGCCGCACACCAATATGTCAGAGGACTATAATCGACGGCTTGCTTTCCACTAAAACCGGATGCGCTTGACGATGATGTTGTAGCCACTTTATCTATTGACACCGCTCTATCTACGCCAACCGGCAAGTTCGATTTGGCATTTACATCCTCAACCAGTAACAACCAGTCCTTGTTATCAGGTTTTAATGGAATGGTATAGATACCGCCTGTTGAGTTGATAGCATCCGAGATGGGTACATTTTTTCCGGTTGTTGGATCGAACCAAACAGCACAGTAAGTTTTTGAATCTGTCAGATTCTTCAAAATACCGGTCGTTTTTGAGTTATTATAAAAATACACGACAAATCTTTCGGCATCAGGCGTCGAAGATAATATAGAGGATTCGGGCGTTACAAAAGTACACCAAGCGGGGTCTGAAAAACGTGGAACGAGTTTTTCCCATGCAAACGATGTGTAGAACTGCTTCAAATATTTCATATAAGTAGATCCCGGTGCATCTACACCTATATACCAGGGATATTTGCTAAAACTGTCCCAACCTGCCACTTTGGTATCCCATTTCATAGCCCAGATGCCTGAAACACCATAGGTAAATCCCAGACTGCCGCATTGGATGGATTTATAGGCAGCCACTCTATCATCAGTAGCATCATTGAGTCCACCGCAATCGACATCTTCATACTTAGCTTCAGCTTCTAAAAAAGGTTGAGTAGGGGTATAATTCCAGAAGCCTTTGTAAAAAGACTGATTCTGATAGGTTCTGGTTGTAGCGTGTCCACCTTGTACTGCAAACCAAGTATGCCAGGTTTCAGTGCCCCAGATATAATTGCTATTGTAAGCCATATGACCGGTGAGTGGGTGTTTGTAGCTGTCGTAGCTGTCAATTGTTTTAGCAACTTCTTTCCAGATGGCAGCTTCCTCGGGTTTGATATCAACCTCCTGGCCGGTAATCCAAACGATTGGATAGGCACCATATCTGGCAACCATATACTTGGCAAGTAGTTTCAAACCATTAAGCCCGACACTTTCTGTACTGAGCCAATGTACACCGCATCCCAAAGCCACCATAAATCCATTGTCGGCCAGATATTTCATTTTTGGATCAAAATATTTTTGAAAGGCTACCGGATCGAGTCTGGTATATTTTGTGGTCCACCAATTGGCAACATGGACATTACCACCACCATCATTAACTCCTGCATCCGGGTAAGTCTGGTAAACAGTAAACCCTTTTGCCATACGGTCTTTAACTACATGCTTAAACTGACTTCCACAATTGTCTCCATAGTTGCACTCGCTGTCTCTTTCGTAGTCGGACATTTGCCAATGTGTATCCCCAAGCCAGAAAAAGGGCGTTTCATCGTTATAAACCATATACCGTTTATTGGACGATACTTTCAAAAAACCGTTTTTATAAATTGGTAAATTTCCGTTATAAATATCGGTCAGCACACTTCCAGTCTGAAGGTCAAGACCTGCATTGGTCGCGTCGCTACAGGTTGTTGTATAAGTCCATGTCCCAACGAGAGTGGGGGCAAAGCGGATTTTCCAGGTGGTTCCGCCGTCCCAAAATGCCGGACGAGTTAAAATTTCACCACCAGGTCCGGTAAAAGTGGCTGTTAGTTCAACATCCTGAAAAGGGTCGCTATAGGTTTTTGAACTTGCCAGGACAATCTCAATAGCTTGCCACTGCATAGTAGAGAAATCCAAAGTCTTTGCAATTGCGCTAAAAGGCATGAAACCAAGATTCATTGCAGTTAATAAAGCAACAATAATCATTTTAAAATTCTTACTCATTGTTTTTTTAGTTACCGGTGAAAAGTTAATTGGACTATCTTAGTCTGATTTTTTTATGGAATTAAAATTGTTCTTACATCTTCCGAAAAAACATTTTCCGATATTCCAGTGGGGAAATACCAGTATTTTGTTTAAAACGTTTTGAAAAATATTGCTGATTTTCAAATCCTGTGGAAAAGGCTATTTCTTTTATTGAAACTGAAAAGTTGTGGAGTAGTACTTTTGAACGATTTATCCGAAGTATGGAAATAAATTCAATAGGAGAAATTCCAATCTCTTTTTCAAACAATTTACGCAAATATCTGGCTGAAATTTCACATTCATCAGCAATTTGTTCAATCGTGATTTTTTCAAAATAGTTAGAATAAATAATACATATAGCTTTATTCAGGACATCACTGTTGGGCTGTTTTGTATATTTTAATAATTCATTCAGGTGACGTGAAATAATCAGAAACAACTCACTGTAGTAAAGCCTTGTGAGCAACATAAAATTCTCACGTTTCTGGCTTAGTTCATCAACAATCCGTTCGATTAATAACATTAAAGGTTTATGCATCGATATTTTCAAAAAGCTTTGCGAGTGGGTCAGAACATTGTGCAAAAAAATCAAATGTTCTTCCATGAGATGATCCGCTTTTAGTTCTGGAAAAATATCCATACTAAATTCCAGTTGAATAAGCTCCGCAGGTTGATTTTCAACAAAAAAAGTATGTTTAATACCCGGGAAAATAACCATACAATCGTTTGCCATAAAGGTGACAACTTCGTTATCAAATTTCATTTTACACGTACCTTTTTTGACAAAGTTAATTTCAAGATTGCCATGACTGTGTGGTCCAAAAGTAAATCCCTTCGGATACTTTCTGAATTCGAATATTTCTGCCAATGGGAGATCATTTTGCTCAGTAATGATACTTTCAATAAATTGCTTAATATCTGACATCTTATGCTAAAATATTAAATTTCCTGAATGGTATTATTCGCTAATTAATGTTTTATAGATCCAAAAACTTTTGATTTTTGAACACGAACTATTTTCCAAACACGTCCCTGACAGCCTCTAAATACTTCATTCCATTTTTAGTATCCGGTTCCAAAGCACTACCTTCGACCCACTCATTCCAGGCATTAATTGTGATTAACCTTGGCTGATTTGGGTGTTTGTCTACATAGTCCTTTGCTTTTTGAAGATAGAGTTTAAAATATTCAGGTTTATTGTCAACGACCAAATCTTGCTTTTGAACCGGAAACCGGGGATTGCAATCCCAGCCTATCGAAACATGTGGGCAATAGGGGATTTTGAAAGTTTTATCCCATTCGTCCCATTTTGTAATAGCTTTTGCACCCCAGTTTAAATAATCCCCTGAAGCAGGTACAAAGTGACACCATTGATAATTGGTCATACTCTTAAAGCCAAAATATTCAAGTGTTTCATTTTGAGTTTCAATTGGATCACCCGGTACATCCTTAATGGTTGAAGGAATATTTCCCCAAAGAATGGCCTGCAAGTGTAAGCCCGGAAAACCGGCTTTAACGGTTTCTTTCCGGAAATAATCGAGCGCTTCCTTTGCTTTTTCCGAACCTCCGATACCATTTATGAAAGTAGAAAGTTCATAAATACTGAATACCGGTTCTCCGTTGATTTTATAATAATTGGGTTTCTTGAAATAATCGTTGATAATGTGCTTAACCATACCTTCAAAAATAGTCCTGTCTACTCCTCCATACCAATAGATCTTACTTTTATCGGGATTGGCCGGATCCAAATAGGAATTGTGATCGTGGTTTGCCCACATCAGGCAAAACCTCATATCCGTCGAGTTCTTGGCTTTCAGAAAGCCTTTGTTCAAAGCATCTTCGAGAAAGGGCTTGTTATCGTACCAATACCAATCAAAAATCATGACATTGACACCATATTTTACGGCATTCTTTATTTTTTTGCCCATCACTTTGGGATCAGATTCATCTTCATAACCCCAAAGTGGTACCTTAGGAACTTCATGCCCTACAAATTTCGGTTTGGCTTTATAAACGGCTTCCCATTCCCCTTTTCCATCGGGAAAAACATTTATTTCTTTAAACCGGCTATCCGGATGATAGGCAGGCCAATAGAAGGCAGCAACATCGTACTTAGTTTTAGTAGATTGCTTATCCTTTGCTTGCGCATCAAAACTACTGGTAAAAAAGAAAAGGGATGAAAGTGTAACGAAAAATCCAACGGAACTATTTAATATTTTCATTTTTTAATTTATTGGAAAGTCTATCATTTAAAATTAGGAACATACTCCAGTTGAACCGGGCCTATTAAACCGGACTTCTGTAGCTTTGAATCAGGATTGTATGGATTCATTCCAGACCAGGTCTCCCGTTTTTCCTTAGGTAAAGTTTGGTCACCAATCATTCGATTGACCCAGGTATTAACAACATCAATACGGAGTCTGTTCGAGCCTTGTTTCAAAGCAGTTGTAATGTTCACACGATAGGGTGGTGTCCATACGCCTCCAACGTACAGATCATTCACCCACACTTTAGCCATTTTGTTGACTTCGCCCAAATTGAGATAAATATCTTCTCCTTTGCCTGCGGCACGGTCTACCTCAAATGAAGCAGTATAAAGCATGTTTCCTGAAAAATATTTAATTGCATCGACATTTGATGTCGAAAAATCCTGAAGTTGATCCAAATGTATGGGAGCCGGATTTGTCAGCTTACCCATAAATTCAACGTCCCAGGTAACTTTCAGATTAGTCACTTTTGACGGTTCCGGGAAATTCCTGGTGCCGGCTACAGGTTTACCTTTTTTCTGGAATACGATGAATGCGCTTTCAAATTTTTGCAGCGTAACAGGAACAATAGTGGTTTGACCATCAGAAGTATACTCGGTCAGTTTGCGCGTAATTCCTGTAATTGGATTAAACAATTCAGGTTGCATCCCTTTTACACGAAACTTTAAATCTGTTTTCTGAGTGGTTTCACCCTGATTTGTAATAAAGTAGATGTCGGTTTTATCCATTCTGCGATGACCAAAATTTATGGGTGGTTCATCAGAAACTTTGCAATCTGGAATACAGCCAATTTTTGTAAAGACTTCTTCCAGACTAACGCCATCAAAAATCATCCCTTTGCCAACTTTTGCATAAGTGGTTTTCACTCCATCAACTGTGCCCCACAACTCAGAGGCCATTTTCTGAACAGAGACATCAGCCTGTGGTTGATTTTGCAAGCTTGGTGAATAGGTTGGAGCAGCACCTAAAACCACTGCACCTTCAGTAACCAATTGTTTGATCTTAGCGAGTAACTCAGGACGCATCGAATGAATTTTTGGTAAAACCAGGACGCGATAAGTTGTTCCGTGAGGTAGTGTAATCAGTCCGTTTTTCACTGCGACATCGCGAAGGAGTACCTCAGCATTGATATAGTCAAACTGATAGCCAACCGGAAGTTTAGGATCCTGAATACCAGTCATTTTCGGGGTATCCTCGCCAATAAAGTAAGCTACATCGGCTACATTTAGCCCCTGACGCAACATATAATTACAACGTTTGATATAGTCAAGAAAGAGGTCAATATGCGAAAACCAGGTATTTGTACGATTGAATTCCGTGCCAAACCATGCATTTGTACCAGGGAATCTGGTTGTATCAGGTTGATGAATAAAAACGTGGAGTAAGGTATTGTTGACCCCCTCTGAAAAGTATTTGTCTGTGCGCTGTTTGGCGTCAGCAGGCACTCGTGAAAAAGCAGGTCCTCCGCTGGTGTTCGATTCGGCGGATACCAGATTTTTACCATAAATGTGAGCGCAAGACGATGCTGCACGGTTTTCGATATTACCCAAATTGTTTTCCCAGGAAGGAAATGCGTTCGGTAACCAATACTCGCCTCCAACTTCGTCCGATTGACCGCCGTACATGAGGAATTCAGCGGGGAAACCCCAGTGTCCGTAGTTCTCCAACCAGGTGGTCAATCCGTTTTTGTGGCATTTTTCCCGGAATCCACCTACATAGTCATAAGCAACTTTATCGGCAACCAGGCGGCGCAAGTCCCACAAAAACTTATCCGATTGAGCTTCAGAACCCACCACTTTTCCAAAATAAGCGGGTAAAAAGGGCAATGCATCGTATCCGTATCGCTTCTTGAAAAGGTTTAAGAAATCATCTGTAAAGTTCTCACCACCTGATTCATAACTATCTTGAACAACTACTTTAAAAGTTTTGCGGTCCTCGGCCGGAATCCGTTCCAATATTTTACCAATAAAGGCATCGAAATGGGTAGAGACATGTTGTTTGCTCATTTTGTCGATTTCAAGACCTGTTCCATCAGGTCCTCCCGGATTATTGGTGACACCTGTAGGGGTCATTCCTGTGCGTAGTATTACCCAGTCGCCTTCAGGTGCATTCCATATCAGTTTACCGTCTGCATCCATGTATTGAGAAATATCCAAAACCTTTACCGGATCAATACTCAATGCTTTGTCGTTCGGCTCCGGTTGTTTTCGCCACATATAATAATCACCCATAGGAAGAGGGTCCTGGCACATCTTAGCCAATGTTTTTTGCGCAAAGTTTTCAATGCGTGGTGAAGACGAAAGTTCAATTTCGGCAATGCCTCCTTCGTTGCGACTATTTTTCATCAAAATTCTGAACTCCTTTGCCTTTGTTCCATCAACAGACATCACAATAGGGGCAAAGGGTTGAAATCCTACAATATTGGCTAAAAAATGCCAGTCTATGGTAAATTTGGACAGTGTTTTAAATTCATTTTCGACCTTAGCCTGCAACTCAATTGAGGCGTTGATGTTTGAATGGCTGGGGTATATGGTCAAACTACGTACAGTGAAATCTGCATCCGTCTTTAAGTCAACGTTAACTTCCAAATTTTCAGGTAAATCTATACCCAAAATCCGGTCACTGTCGAACATCCTGTCTGAATTATTCAGAACAGGGGTCATATTAATTTGGGAATTTGATTTATTTAGGATCAATAAATCATTCTTTGGGGCTGGGTAAGCTATGACCTTCACATCTTGAAAGGTTGAATTGGGCTTTTCAAGCTGGGTGGAAATAGTAGCGGGCCCTTTCACCCTCAATTCCGAGGAGGCCAGATAACGCATAGCTTCAGTGGTTTTAACCCACGGTCCGCCTGCCTGACTCCACCCTGGAGAATTGAACATCCCAATCTCAATACCCAACTTTGTGGCAGTCTTCAGAGCTGTACGTGTAACATCCCACCACTCTTCACTCATCAGCTTCACATTTCGTCCGCCTTCGTACGGATCAAAGTAGATATTACCGATATAAGCACGGTTGATACCCACTTTTTTCATTGCTTCGAGGTCTTTCACAACACCTTCCTTAGAAATGTTTCCGCACATCCAGTACCAATAGACACTTGTTTTAACTGTTTGTGGAGGAGTGGCAAATTCCCGGTACAAGGGTAATACTTGTGCATGAACATACGCACACAACGCCGCAGAGATTAAGGTTAACAGATACTTTTTCATTTGTGTTTAACAAAATATTTCCGTTTATTTAAATATTTATGCTACAAAGCACGGAAAAATATCCTAAAGTAGATAACAATAAGAGGTCATTTAAAACAACATTTTGACCATTTCTATCGAATCAACTATTTAAAGATTTTTTTGAAAATCGTTGGTTATTAAAGTCAAAGTTTTTAATACGTATGATCCCCCGATTCCATCTCTTCCTTATCAATCCGCTTGCCATTAATAGCCCTCCAGACCCAAAAAATATACAACAACACAAAAGGAATGATCAATGAGACCACACTCATTACCTTCAACGTAAAGAAGCTTGATGAACTGTTATATATGGTCAACGAACTCTGCAAATCCGCATTGGAAGGATAATAAGCCGTATTATTCAAACCCGCCACAAGAAACAACGCAAGCACAGTGGCAATAATACCTACGCCTGAAAACCATACACCTTTTCTAAAATCAGGCTTCAATAAAGTCTTTATGACCCCAAACAACAAAGAAAACACCCCAGCTATAAAAAGTGCCAAGACTGCAGGCATTTCTATTAAATTGAGGAAATATTTGGCAGAAAGCTTATAAATCTCCTGATTTACAGGATTTACAGCAAACCCCTGTCCAAAGAATGTCCAAATTACAAAACCTAAAAACAGTGCCAGAAAGGGTACAAAGTTTACAAACACTTGTTTTCGGGCTCTTTTTAAAATGCTTACATCCTCAATGCAATTGATGAAATACAACGAAGCCGTAACTCTGGATAAAAAGAAAACAGCCACACCCAGCATTACATTCTGAATATTCAGGAGCGCTTCCAAACCATAAAGTGGGTTGGTCCATCGCGAGATGACAGGGTTGGTTAAATTGGTCAGATTATCTCTGTTAACCAAAAAATCAGACCCTGTAAAGAATGTTGCAACTGCAGTTCCCAACAATACTGTCCCGCCAAAACCATTGATTAATAAGAATAAATCGTATGTTCTTTTTCCCAGAATATTTCCTTTTTTGGAACGAAATTCATAGGAGACAGCTTGTAGAATGAAACAAAACAAGATAGCCATCCAAACCCAGTAGGCACCTCCGAAACTGGTGGAATAGAAGAGGGGAAAGGATGCAAAAAATGCCCCTCCAAAGGTAACCAGGGTCGTGAACGTGAATTCCCATTTTCGCCCGAGGGCATTGATCAGCATCGTGGTCTCCAGATCTGTTTTTCCAATGGTATAAAGCAAAGTCTGACCACCCTGAACAAAAAGCAGGAACACCAGCAAAGCACCCAAAAGTGAAATCAGAAACCACCAATATTGTTGCAAAAATATATAGTCCATGTCAGTTTTTTTAAATTGTTAATGAACATTTTCCGGGCCTTTTTTGATCGCCTTGATCATGATACTCACTTCAACGATCAGTAACACGGCAAAGAGAATGGCAAATAGCAGGAAAGTGGTTTTAACGGATCCGACTTCGATGTTGGATACGGCAGCGAAAGTAGGCATGATATCTTGAATAACCCAGGGTTGGCGGCCAACTTCAGCTACAATCCATCCGCTTTCAGAGCATATATAGGCTAAGGGTATTGCCAATACGGAAAGCCAAAGCAACCATTTTTGATTTTTTAATTTGTCTTTTTGGTTCATATACCAAAGTAATACAAAGTAAAACAGAAAAAACAAACCAAGTAAAACCATAATGCGAAAAGCATAAAACGTTAAGGTCACATTTGGAATCACTTCTTTTTTATCCTTGATAAAACCGTAACCAAAATAGTTGTAGTTTTCTTCCAAAATATGTCGGTTTACGGTGGCCAAAAATTCGTTGTTGGCTTTTTTAGCCAGCTTGAAGTCTGCCAGCGCTTGAAGAGCTTTTTGTCCGCGATACATTTTCTCCTCCACGGAAAGCGTTATTTCTTGTTTTCCCCTGGCTGTAATGCCTGCATATCCACCATTCATCAGATCAGTGATGCCGGGCACAAAAGCCTTGAAATCGTGAAAAGACAGATAGGAGAGGGCGTAAGGAATTTCTACCCGAAAAAGGAAAGGATCAATTTGGTCGTCGTACGTTTTTTTAGAAAGATTCAGCAGACCAAAAGCAACTAAACCTTGACCACACTTGCCTTCATAAAGACCTTCCATGGCAGCCAGTTTCATAGGTTGTCTTTGAGCCACTTGCCGTGCAGATCCATCTCCTGTAAAGATGGCAAGCACAGTTCCTGTAAATCCAATGACAACAGCTATTTGGATGCTTACTCTGGCAAGTTCCAACTCTCTTTTTTTCAATATAAACCAACTGCTGACCCCAACCACAAAAGCGGCCCCAATAATCCAGCTCGAAGTCACTGTATGCAGGAATTTATTGATGGCCACCGGAGAAAGGAGTACAGACCAAAAGTCGGTCATTTCATTTCGGACAGTTATCGGATTGAAGGTCATTCCATCCGGAAATTGCATCCAGGCATTGGCTACCAGAATCCAGACAGCTGAAAGGGTAGCTCCTAAAACAGTTAACCAGGTAGATGCCAGATGAAAACCTTTGCTGACCTTGTTCCATCCAAAAAACATGACAGCGATGAAAGTAGCTTCCATGAAGAAGGCGAGGATTCCCTCGATGGCAAGAGGAGCGCCAAATATATCTCCAACAAACCAACTGAAGTTTGACCAGTTAGTTCCAAACTGAAACTCCAGAATAATCCCGGTTGCTATGCCAATTGCAAAGTTGATGCCAAAAAGCGTCATCCAGAACTGAGTCATGCGTTTCCATTCGGTCTTTCCTGTTTTGTAATAAACAGTTTCCATAATGGAAATAATCATCCCCAAACCGAGGGTAAGAGGAACAAACAACCAGTGATATATAGCAGTGAGGGCAAATTGTGCCCGTGACCAGTCAACCAACGAATAATCAAGAACCTCCATAGTACTTTTTCTTTAAGGTTTATTTTTTTCAGGAAAACTCCTGATAATTCAATAATTTCATTTTCTATCAATCAACTCATTTCCCACAAAATCAGATCGTTGTTCTTTCGTATTAAATCTGGAATTCAGAAAATTTGGAAAGAAAAATAATCCCAAAACGAAAAACATGATAAAAAGTTTGATCAAAATAACCAACCAAAGTGTTTTTCCAAGTTTCATACCCCGAAAGCCTTCGTAATAGAAACGAACCACAGAAACAAAAGGGTTTTTCTTCATAATTAAGTCGGCGATTACTTTAAACAATGTTAAAGCAAATATAGCAATGTCAAAGGAATTTAAGTATCCATATTTTAAAAAAAAATTCTACTGGACAATAGATTTTGAAAAAGTAGATAGATATTAAAATACCGGTGATCGATGGTTATGAAGCCACCCGGCAAATCAGACAATTCAATACCAAAGTGATTATTATTGCCCAAACTGCGTATGCACTTGCCGGAGATCGTGAAAAAGCACTATCGGCAGGATGCAACGATTATATTTCAAAACCTCTTAAACGAGAAAAGTTGATGGAGAGATACTTTTGAATAGATATTCGTACATTTACCTCATTCAAACAACATCCATTCATTATGAAAACAATCCTTGCATTCCTCACTCAAATAGCCGAAAACAACAATAAAACCTATTTCGATGCCCACAAAACTGAATATATCGCCGCAACAAACACGTTCAACGCCTTTGTTGAAAAGCTAATTCTCGGAATCTCCGCGTTCGATCCCTCTATAAAGGGTCTGACCGTCAAGGATTGCACCTACCGCTTCTACCGCGATATCCGTTTTTCACCCAATAAAATACCCTACAAAACGCACTTTGGAGCCTATATATGTCCCTTCGGCAAGAAATCCGGATATGCAGGATATTACTTTCACATTGAGCCAAAAGGATACGACTTTATCGGCGAAAACATCCTGGCAACCGGACTTCATAGTCCACAGCCTGAAGTATTGAAAAGCGTCCGTGAAGATATATTTCTGAATGGTGAGACTTTTGAGGAAACTGTTCGTGAAGCCAAAAGCTTTGTATTGGAGGACGATCAGGCACTGAAGAAAGTGCCTAAAGGCTATCCCGCAGATTTCAAATATGCCGGATACCTCAAAATGAAAAATCACACGCTGTACAAATCGTTTGACAATGACTTATTACTGAGCGAAGACCTCCTGGAAAAGACCCTTGCAGCCTATAAAGAAACCGTTTCATTCAACACTTGGCTGAACAAAGCGGTTAAATATGCGTTGGAAAATAAATAAACTGATCATGGGGACGGTATTGCTTGAAGTATTTCTAAACTCGGAGGATATAGATAGTACCCGACTAAATGCGAGGGGTCAATTTTGTACGATTGAAAAATGATTCAAAAGAAAATGCCATTGCTAAAACTATAAAGTGGATATAAGAATCAATTGTCAAGCCGGATATCAGGACTTTTAACGCCATTTCCAAGCTTGATTATTTTATACGTGAAGTTTAGCATAAAATAGGAAGTCAGAGCATCAAATCGACTTAACTGTCTGTAATTGTCGCCAATGGTTTCACGAATGGTCAGCTTTTGTTGAAGGATATCGTAAAGCTTCAAGGACAAAGTGCCTCTTTTTTTGAACATTGTTTTATCAATGGAGGCATTCCAGACAAGTTCATTGTTTTCAAAATTTGAGTATCCCTGGCGTTTGGTGTAGTTGAGGTCATTGGAAATAACCACATTATAGGGTAAATGCAGATTGCAATTACCTGATCCGGTCCAATCTTTGGTCACTTGATTTTTAGTCGCATTCAAGCTGTTTTGTGTATTGGAATAGTTCACCGAACCCCGCGTACCAATTTCAATGATGTCTGTCGTAAAAGTCAGGGAAAAAGTTTGACCGGCTTTGCCATTTTGTGTTTTACTTAAATTTCCCAATCTTAGATTACCATCCGGATTAAATGCTTCCACCGTTTTATTCCTGTCTGAATATCCGAAACGTTGCTGATAACTCAGTTCAGTACGCGTGTTAAATTGCAATCTGTTCTTGATGATCGGGGTATTGAACATGATATTGCCATTCACGTTAAATGGCGCGTTAACTGAGTTGATGGTCTGACTGAACTGTTTTCCGGTTTTATCAAAAATGCTGTTGTTAACGAGTGCGTCTTTTGTCATTGAACCGTTCAATCCAGTACTGAATGAGGAGTAACGCTGCGCATTATAACTGGTATACATCAAACGCAAGGTATGCTCAAAGGATGGGTTCAAGGATGGGTTTCCTATGGTTTCATGCATCAGGTTATTGTTGTTCTTGACAGGTTGCATTTGTTCAAGGCCTGGTTGACTGGTGCGGCCACGATATTCCAGACGTGCAAAATGTTTTCTGCCGAAATTATACCTGTAGGATGCAATAGGAGAGATGTTTAGCACTTCATTCGTTCTTCCAAGCACTTCTGCATTTTTGTAGAAAGTGGTACTGTATGTTTGTGATGGTTCTGCTTTCAAACCAAACAGATAATTGTATCTTGTTTCCTGATGACGAAAATTCAATTCCAGTGCTTCGTTGTAAAAGTTATTTTCAAAACGGTTGCTGTATACCGAATCCAGTAAATTATACTCCCCGTTTTCGCCTTTTTTATATTGCATTTTTTCTGAACGTCTTTTAGAAAGTCGTGATGTTACAGAAGTTTCCAGAAAGTTCGTCAGATTCCACAAGGGTTCAACATATGAAATCCGTATGTTGGCATTGGAGGAAGTCGATGTGTTTTGGGTATGTTGATCAACGATGATGGTGGTATCCGTTGTCGTCTTGTCTGATTTATTTTCTCCACGACTATTGGAGTCATTGAAGCTTCCACCTATATTCAGGGTAAAAGTCCGGCCTTTTTTAATTTTTGATTTGCGGCTGAAAAGGATGTTAAGATCAGCATTTAATCCTTTGTTTTCACTGTAGTTATTCGATTTTCCCCAACTGATACTATCGCCATCGGCAAAGTATTCATAGTTGTTATGACTCGAGGAAAGCCCTTGCGTATAATTCAGTTCAGGTTGTATGATCAATGTGGTCAACGTATCAATTTTCCATTCCAACTCAAGTCGCATGTTCGCCTGGTTGTTCTCTCTTTTTGAAACAGATTCGTTGTAATTATTGTAAATAACATCTTTTAGCCAGCTTTCACGTTCTGAAGAGGTTTTAGATAGGTTTGACGTATGATTGAATGAACCATTGCCACCAATTTTAAGCATTTTGGAAAATTCGGTATTGTTGTTAATACCGATATTCTGAGTTTCAATGGTACCGCCGCTTATTCCGTTCCGCCCTCTTCCGCTACGCTGTTTATTGGCATTGTTTGCACCAGCGGTGACGGTTGTCTGAGTATTTCCATTCAGGATATTCAGGAAAACATTCTCATTGTATCTGACCTCTTTATCTGTATCGATTCCGGCACCTGAAGTAAAATTCCCAAAAATACCTTTTTTTCGGTTTGGCTTGAAAGTCAGATTGATGATTCTTTCCGTATTATCATCTTCAAATCCTGTTAATAGAGCCATATCCGATTTTTGATCGATCACTTGAATTTTGTCAATCAAGTCAACAGGAATATTTTTGGTTGCCATCTGAATATCTCCACCAAAGAATTTCTTCCCGTCCACCCGAATTTTCTTTATTTCTTCTCCATTGATCGTTATTTTACCGTCTGCATCAATGACAACACCGGGCAGTTTTTGCAGGAGTTCTTCCACCGCTGCATTTTCAGCTGTTTTAAATGCAGCTGAATTATATTCAACCGTATCATCTCTGACCGACATTTGGGCCGTCATTCCCGTCACTTCAAATTCCTTTAATAACAGATCCGATTTCTCCAAATAAATGTTTTTCAGAATGAGCGGTTTATTCGATAATGTTACATTTCTGAAATACGTGTTGTAACCTAAATAACGAACTTCCAGAATGTATTGACCATTTGGTATTTTTTTGAGTGTAAAAGTACCACTTTCATCGCTCGGACCTCCTGTAATAATGGTAGAATCTATGGAATGAAGCAATCGGATGTTTGCCATTTCAATGGCACCTTCGTCGTTTTTGTCCAGAATTTTTCCCTGAATGTTGTGTTGCGCCAATGAAGGCATACTGTAAAATAGCAGTATAAATGGAAGGATTGATAAGCTTCTTTGGGTGCGATTTAATGTTTTTCTGGCTTTAGTCAAAATGTTCAATATATGAACATTTGACATGTTTAAAGGATAATGGTTTAATACAGAGTAACTACAAATTTTAGCGGACAACAGACTGAGCAAAAAACTAAATATACTTATTTGAATTGATTCTATTTTTTATAAGAAATTAGTCATATTAAAATAAAAACACAAATTTGTAGGGTTTTTAACGTCACGTATTTACGATTATTTATCATTAATAGGACAAAATTCTCTACTTTTACTTTTGGCTATCAAACAAATGCAATAATACAAACAAAATGAAACTAAAACACCTATTGATTTCAACTGGACTTCTTTCAGCAGGTTTTGCCTCGGCAGCATCATTCACGACCGATACATTCAAGACTCGAAGTAACAAAGATGTCATGATCACTTTTATCAAACACGGAAGCTTGATGCTAACGTACAACAAGCAAACTATTCAAGTAGATCCTGTTTCTACCTTTGCAGATTATGCAGCTTTTCCAAAAGCCGATGTTATTATAATCACCCACGAACACGGTGATCATCTGGATCCAAAAGCTATTGAAACGCTGACCAAAAAGAGCACATTACTTGTTGTTAATGAAGCCGGTGAAAAGAAACTCGGAAAAGGGGAGATCCTGAAAAACGGTGGTAAAATGAAAATTTCAAATCAGCTAACGGTTGAAGCTATCCCTGCTTATAATACAACGCCGGATAGAGAAGCTTATCATCCACGCAATCGGGATAATGGATACGTGCTTACTATTGAAAATCTGCGAATCTACGTGGCCGGTGACACCGAGGATATTCCGGAAATGAAGGTTTTAAAGAATATCTATATAGCCTTTCTTCCGGTAAATCAGCCCTACACCATGTCCGTAACTCAGGCTGTTCGTGCTGCAAAAATGATTGCACCTAAAATCTTTTACCCGTATCATTTTGGCAATACCGATCTGACAAATTTAAAAGTAGATTTGAAAGGCAGCGGTATAGACGTTCGAATCAGAGCAATGGAATAAGAGCAGTTATTAAAAACTAAAAGCGGGCACCGTAAGATGTCCGCTCTTGTTTTAATAAATTTGACCTAAATTCAATTAAAACTTATAATCCAAACCAATACCAAATACCTTATTGGTACGTGCATAAACATCGGTACCTGCAAAAGGGGTTCCATTATAACCATTTGTAGCAGTTGTAGGAGTTGTCGTTTTGGTCCAGTCAGAATAGTTTGTAAAGAAGTAAGCAACATTCAGTCTCAGATCAGGAGTAATGTTCATTGCTCCACCAAAACCAATTGAATACGAATTCAAACTGTAACTCATATCACTTTGATAAGCATCCGTTACACCGGTACGAGTGATTTGACCACCTGCACTCAGTAAAAACATGTCATTCAGTTTTACTTCAGTACCTAACAGAAATTCGTTGATACCACCATTGATGTATTTTTGTTTGTCTTTGGCCATTTTGGCGTCCGAATCAAAGAAATGGTGATAACCACCGGATACTTTCAATTTTTCACAGATTTTGTATTCAGCACCAAGTGCCAGATAAGCAGGAATGTCTTGAGGTGTGTTTACACCGTCAGCATATAAACCGGTATCGTCCACTTTTGTGTTATTCTGAACATTCAATGCACTTCTGAATTCATACTTTGCAGAAAGATTCAATCCACTCAAATGATAATTCAGACTGACAATAGGTGTTACACCCCAACCTGTTTGGGTACAATCCAAATTTTTATTAGGACTGGCAGTCGTCATATCCCCGCCCCCCGGATTAAACTTTATATCATTCAAATGACCAATATATCCATTATTCACAACATTTAAACGAAATCCCAAAGCACCGGAAAATGAATCACAGAATTTATAGGAACCATTCATCTGAAGACCAAAAATATATTGACGACCTTCCATGTAACTATTCACTGAATATTTA
>Ga0209123_1001859_pt1 | contig 19382 bp, 7 predicted proteins | sample BarGraIncu00431A_FD_184500 | JGI IMG/M metagenome (GOLD analysis project Ga0209123, IMG submission 184500) | Arctic peat soil microbial communities from Barrow, Alaska, USA - Barrow Graham LP Incubations 004-31A (SPAdes) (version 2) | ecosystem: Environmental > Terrestrial > Soil > Wetlands >... | reverse complement strand
GGATTTTACCTTCGGCAAATGATTTTATAAAAGACGCGGCTAAGCACCATGTCCGGCCTGAAGGTAATCCTGGTAGCAATTTCCCGTTTGTGCAAAACAATTTCGACGACAGTTCATGGGAAAAAGTAAATCTCCCGTACGATTGGGCAATCAAAGGACCTTTCCAGAAAGGGTGGAATTCTGAAGTTGGTGGGGGAATGGGACGTCTCCCAATTAATGGTGTAGCATGGTATCGTAAAAAACTGGATATTCCGTCTTCGGATGTTGATAAATCAATTTTTCTCGATATCGACGGAGCCATGTCGTATGCCATAGTTTGGCTCAATGGAAAGCTTGTTGGTGGCTGGCCTTACGGCTACAATTCATGGAGATTGGATCTCACACCGTATATCGTTCCAGGAGGTGAAAATCAACTGGCCATCCGGGTCGACAATCCCAACAATTCGGCGCGTTGGTATTCCGGCGCAGGAATTTATCGTAATGTAAGGCTAACCAAGACCAATCCGGTTCATGTTGGTCAGTGGGGAACTTTTGTAACTACGAACAATGTTTCGAAGTCTTCTGCTACAATCAATCTGGTAGTTACAATCGACAACGATAGCAAGACCGACACAAAAGTTGAAGCTACTACCATCATTTTTGCGTTGGATGCTAATGGCAATAAATCTGGCAATTCGGTTGTCGGTTTCTCATCACTGAGTTCAAATGTAGCTGCAGGAGAGAGCGCAAAGTTGGAAGGTTCAGTTATTATCAAAAATTCAAAACTCTGGGGACCACCGCCAACTCAAAAACCGAACCGCTATGTTGCCGTTACAACTTTATCACAAAATGGCAAGCTCATCGACTCGTATGAAACTCGGTTTGGTATTCGCTCGCTGGAATTTAACCCCGACAAAGGGATATTCGTCAATGGAGAACATATTCAAATTAAGGGCGTCAACCAACACCACGATCTTGGCGCTTTGGGTGCGGCTTTCAATACTCGTGCTGCCGAACGACAGTTGGAGATATTGCGTGAGATGGGTTGCAACGCCATCCGTATGGCGCACAATCCACCGGCTCCAGAGTTGCTCGAACTGACCGACCGGATGGGTTTCCTCATTATAGATGAGATATTTGATTCGTGGGAACGGAAAAAAACACCGCACGACTTTCACCTGATCTTTCCCGATTGGTCGGAACCAGACACGCGTGCTTTTATCCGCCGCGACCGGAATTGTCCTTCAGTAATTATGTGGAGTTTTGGCAATGAAGTGGGAGAACAATATACTGCAGAAGAAGGCGCGGCAGTTGGGAAACGGTTATATGACATTATAAAGGAAGAGGATTCGACACGACCAACTACCTGTGCGATGAATTATGCAAAACCCGACATGGCACTACCCACAGTTCCCGACATAATTGGTCTCAATTATCAGGGGGAAGGGATTCGACAGGATCCCGAATTTGAAGGAACAGAACGCATCCGCACAGCGCCACAATATGATGCATTTCATGCAAAATTTCCCAATAAATTAATTATCAGCACCGAAACGGCCTCCGCCTTCAGTAGTCGGGGGATTTATCTGTTCCCCGTTTCGAAAACGATCAGTGCGCCAGTACGGGACGGTCGTGGTGGCGACTCAAAGATTTGCCAGGTAAGTTCCTACGAACTCCATGCTGTTGATTTTGGTTCCAGTGCAGACAAAGTTTTTGAATCGCTTGAACAACATCCGTTTGTTGCTGGCGAGTTTGTCTGGAACGGCTTTGACTATATTGGAGAACCAACCCCCTACTATGAAGCACGCAGTTCGTACTCAGGCATCATTGACCTTGCTGGGTTCAAAAAAGACCGGTTCTACCTTTACCAAGCGCACTGGCGCACTGATCTGCCAATGGCACATATACTTCCTCACTGGAATTGGCCGGAACGCATTGGACAAGTCACCCCGGTTCATGTTTTTACTTCAGGCGATGAAGCAGAATTATTCCTTAATGGAAAATCTTTAGGGATAAAGAAAAAAGGCGCAATTGAATACCGTTTGCATTGGGATAATGTGCTTTATGAACCTGGTGAGTTGAAGGTAGTCGCCTACAAAAACGGAAAGAAGTGGGCTGAAGAAGTCGTGAAAACAATCGGAGAAGCAACACAATTGCGGGCAACAGTTGACCGTCCCCAAATTCTAGGTGATGGAAAAGATCTGGCCTTCATTACGGTGCAGATAACAGATAAGGAGGGTCTCATGGTGCCTCGCTCAAATAATTGGATTGAATTCAGCATTGAAGGCCCCGGAGAAATTTTAGCAACCGATAACGGTGATTCCTATAACCTGGAATCCTTTGCGTCACACAACCGCGAAGCCTTTAATGGATTGGCTTTGGTAATCGTCCGTTTCAAGGCGGGTAATTCGGGAACGATTACAGTGACAGCAAAATCTCCCGGGCTGAAGGACGCTCAAGTGAAAATCAAAAGCAAGTAAGTGGACTGAAAATGAGTAATTAAACCATCATTGAAAATTCCTATACATTTATTGTTCCTGCATATTACAATGTATTCCAATGTTCAGCAAACTAATAGCGACAATTGAAACTGAACTTACACCAACCCGAGATTATCTATGCCGATTTTCCCGATCCCGATGTGATTCGAATTGATTCGATTTCAGCAAATGCTATGACATTGATGGATGCACCCGGTATGCGAAAGGACAATGGGTGACTTATTTGAAAGATTAAAAATGGTCTATATTTATCGTTCAGTAATAATCATAAAAGAATAAATGTGTGTTATTTTAATCCCATTTTTTAATATTATTTGCTTTTTCTGTTAAGTGACTTAGCGGACAATAGCAATTTTTCACTATAACATATAGAAGTAAATAAATGATATACTGATATATGTATCGATTTTGTATCCAATTTTGCAGGATGATTAAGTATATTAACTGAGCTATTAAGTAAAATTTGAAAAATCAGGCACCTGAAGTAAATAAAATAAAATTCTAACCAATTAAAAGTGATAAATTTATAGCGAAACTCTAACACTTAAAAACCATTCTAATTGTCATGAATTTAATCAATCAAAAACTAAAATTCTCCGAGAAAGTCGGTTATGCACTTGGTGATGGTGCTGCAAACATTGCATGGCGCGGTGTGGCCACATTTTTATTTATCTTTTATACCGATGTGTTTGGACTGAATCCTGCTGTAGTTGGTGTCCTTTTTCTAATTGCCCGATTTGGAGATGGAATTATCGATATTCTAATGGGTATCGTATGCGACAGAACCAACTCAAAATATGGAAAATTCCGTCCTTGGATATTATGGACAGCCATTCCTTTGGGAATAACTTTATCGTTGCTGTTTACAACACCAAACTTAGGTCCGACGGGGAAAGTCATTTATGCCTACGCTACTTACTTATTGTTTTTTCTGATTTACACAGCGAATAATATCCCCTATGGTGCCTTAATGGCTGTAATGTCGCCCGACGATAAAGAACGCACAAGCCTGGGTTCTTATCGTATGGTTGGCGCTTTTACAGGTGGAATGGTGGTCCAGGGTGCATTGTTGTTTTTAGTGGCGCACTTTGGAAATATCGATCCAACCATTAATGTACAGAAACTGGAAGCGAAAAAATACGAAGTTACAGTATCGACCCATGAGGACATTAAAAATGTAAACATCAAAACCAAAGATGGAATAGCCCTTTTTACCTGGGCCGGGGCTGCATTTACCGATAGCATTAATGCACCGACCGTAGGCAAAAGTTTTTCGATGAAAGCAGATAAAGATTATTCTTTTATCATAACCGGAGAAGAAAAACTTGAAGCCAAAAACATCAGCATTATCGATCAGAAAAGAGGCTACAGTTCTGCCATTTACATCATGTCTTTTTTCTTATCACTTTTTCTAATGGTGACTTTTGCCACCACAAAAGAACGTGTCCAACCTCCAAAAGATCAGGAAACAAATTTGCTTAAAGATTTGAAAGATCTGATCAGAAACCGGCCATGGATTATACTTCTATTCATCGGCATACTTTTCAATGTTTACAACTCTATAAAACAGGGCATTGTAGTTATCTACTTTAGCCATTATTTGCACAATCAGTTATTGGCCGCATCTTTTATGATAGGATTAATGTTGGCTTCAATCGCAGGAGCAATGATTACAGCTCCATTGGGGAAAAAATATGGGAAACGTAATTTGTTTATTGGTGCCTTGATTTTCTCGGGTGTTGTAAATTCATTATTTGTTTTTTGCGGCCCGGGAGATACAATTGGCATTTTCACGATCGGTATCATCTCCGAGTTTGGTGCCGCTGTATTCCCAACCTTGTTCTTCGCCATGCTTGGCGACGCTGCGGACTATTCCGAATTTAAAAATGGACGCAGGGCCACAGGACTCATTTACTCGGCTGGTTCTTTTGCCACCAAATTTGGTGGGGGTATTGCAGGCGCTATTATTGGATTTGTACTTGCCGCATTTCATTACAACGGGCAAGATACAGTGTCAATTCAGGGTGCAGTTCCTGGGATCATTATGCTAATGAGCTGGATTCCAACAATTGTTGCAATAATTACTGCGGCAGTTATGGCACTTTATCCTTTAGATCAGGCGAAAATGGATAACATTACACTTGAATTGAACAACCGGAGAGCAAAAGAACTGGCTTAATTGAATCCTGGAAAGAATTGAAATATAAAACAAATTAATAATCAAAAATATGAAGTTTGGACATTTTGACGACAAGAATCGGGAGTATGTGATTACCAACCCACAAACGCCATGGCCATGGATCAATTATCTTGGCAACGAAGATTTCTTTTCATTAATTTCAAACACCGCAGGCGGATACTCCTTCTATAAGGATGCTAAATTCCGTCGCCTTACACGCTATCGTTACAACAACGTACCGATGGACAGCGGTGGTCGTTATTTCTACATCAAGGATGAAGAAACTACCTGGTCGCCGGGATGGAAACCTTGCAAAACCACGTTAGACAAATACGAATGCCGACATGGAATGAACTACACTTCGATTGAAGGAGTGAAAAATGGCGTTTCGGCTAAAGTACTCTTCTTTGTTCCACTGAAAACCTGGGCTGAAGTTCAGAAACTTACACTTAAAAACAATTCTTCGGAGGTAAAAAAACTGAAAATATTTTCGTTTACAGAATGGTGTTTGTGGAATGCAGCCGCCGATATGGAAAACTTTCAGCGTAATTTTTCGACCGGTGAAGTTGAAATTGAAGGTTCGGTAATTTACCACAAAACGGAATATAAGGAGCGTCGGGATCATTATGCCTATTATTCAGTAAACGTGCCCATTAAAGGATTTGATACCGATCGCGAAACATTCTTCGGACTTTACAACGGTTTCGATGAACCACAGGTTGTTGCCGAAGGAAATCCAACAAATACAGTAGCTCACGGTTGGTCGCCAATTGCATCGCATTGCATCGAGGTAAAGCTTCAACCCGGCGAATCCAAAGATTTTGTGTTCGTTTTGGGATATGTTGAAAATGCCGAAGACGAAAAGTGGGAATCAAAAGGCATCATCAATAAAACCAAAGCAAAGGAGACGATTGCCAGATTCGATACTGCCGAAAAAGTGGTTGCTGCTTTTGATGACCTGAAAAAATACTGGGATAATCTGCTCAGTATTTACAATGTAAACTCGGGCGACGATAAACTGGACCGCATGGTGAACATCTGGAATCAGTACCAGTGTATGATCACTTTCTGCTTCTCTCGTTCAGCTTCGTATTTCGAAAGTGGAATTGGCCGTGGAATGGGTTTCCGCGATTCGAACCAGGATTTAATAGGCTTCGTTCACCAGATACCCGAGCGCGCCCGTGAGCGTATTATCGATATTGCTTCCACGCAGTTTCAGGACGGCGGTTGCTACCATCAATACCAACCTCTTACTAAAAAAGGGAATAACGATATTGGTGGTGGTTTTAATGATGACCCGATGTGGTTAATCCTTGGAACGATCAGTTACCTAAAAGAATCGGGCGATTTCACCGTTTTGGACGAAATGGTACCATTCGATAATGATGTTACCGTTGCCCGTACTTTATTCGACCACCTTACCGTTTCATTTGATCATGTGGTTAATAATTTGGGGCCCCACGGATTGCCGTTGATTGGCCGCGCTGACTGGAACGATTGTCTGAACCTTAATTGCTTCTCGAATGATCCTAACGAATCGTTTCAAACCACCGAAAATAAATCTGAAGGCACCAAAGCTGAATCGTTGATGATTGCCGGATTATTTGTGATTTATGGCCGCGACTATATTGAACTGTGCAAAAAAATGGGCAAGTCCGACGAGGCCAACCGTGCACAAAAAGAGGTCGATAGCATGATCGTTGCCGTAAAACAATACGGTTGGGATGGCGAATGGTTTATCCGCGCTTATGATTATTATGGGCGAAAAATTGGAAGCGAAGAGAACGAAGAAGGCAAAATATTCATCGAATCGAACGGATGGTGCACCATGGCAGGTATTGGCAAAGAAGAAGGGTTGTGTGAAAAAGCACTTGACTCAGTCAAAGAACGCATGGATACAGAATTTGGTATTGTGCTGAATAACCCCGCTTTCACAAAATATTACATCGAATATGGCGAGATTTCGAGCTACCCTGCAGGTTACAAGGAAAATGCAGGAATTTTCTGCCACAACAATCCATGGATCATGATTGGTGAAACAGAAATTGGCCGTGGAGACCAGGCCTGGGAGTACTATAGAAAGATATGCCCTTCATACCTCGAAGACATCAGTGAATTGCATAAAACCGAGCCATATGTGTATGCCCAGATGGTGGCAGGTAAAGATTCCTTTAAACCTGGTGAGGCTAAAAACTCATGGTTAACCGGAACTGCATCGTGGAATTTCTACGCTATCAGCCAGTTTATTTTAGGTATTCAACCCGATTATGACGGATTGAAAATCAACCCTTGTATTCCTACAAAATGGGATGGGTTTGAGATTACCCGTAAATTTCGTGGGGCTACTTACCAAATTAAGGTAGAGAACCCAAATCATGTCAGTAAAGGTGTGGCCAAAGTAACAATCGATGGAAACCTTTATAAATCAAACGTTCTTCCCTTATTCAAAGAGGGAACAACCCACTCGATTGTTGTTGAATTGGGCTAATCATATAATCGTGCTGAAAGACGCCACATGGGTGATAATTATCAGTTTGTTGACGGATTTTGAAGATAATTGATAGGTTTTCTTTGGTTGAAGAAAAAATAAAAAAAGGCAGTAAATCAACGATTTACTGCCTTTTGATTCGATTTGAAATCCCGTTTTGTGGGCTGTACTGGATTCGAACCAGTGACCCCTACCCTGTCAAGGTAATGCTCTAAACCAACTGAGCTAACAGCCCTTCTAATGGGTGGCAAATGTAGAATATTTTTCTAAATTAAAAAACGCTCCATTTTGAAACGGAGCGTTTTTTAAACTTATTAATGACTATTCGGTTAAAAAGATGTAACGTGTCACAACCAATGCAAATAGAAGGTACATCATCCAATGTACCTGTTTGGCTTTACCCGATCCTACTTTCAATATAGTATAGAAGAAAATACCGCCGGCGATACCGTTGGCGATGCTATAGGTAAATGGCATCAGGACAAAGGTAATGAAGGCAGGAAAGCCTTCAGAAAAGTCGTTGAAATCGATGTCTAGTACAGAGGAAGCCATCAACACTCCAACTATAATCAGCGCCGGAGCTGTTGCAGCACTTGGAATCATCAGTGCCAAAGGTGCGATCAAAAGGGCAAGTAAGAAAAGAATTCCTGTTGTTACTGCTGTTAAACCAGTACGTCCGCCTTCTCCAATACCTGCAGCACTTTCAACATAAGCAGTGACAGTGGAAGTTCCCATTAAGGCGCCAAAAGAGACACCGATTGCATCCACCAGCATGGCTTTCCCGATCTTAGGTGAATTGCCGTCTTTATCTATCAAACCTGCTTTGGTTGCCGTACCTACCAATGTTCCAAAGGTGTCGAAAAGTTCAACAAAAGTGAAGGTGAAGACCACCGTCCAGATTCCCATGTTAAGCGCTCCTTTGATGTCAAGTTCCCCAACAGCAAGGTTGTTAAAATCGGGAAGTGATATAAAGGCGAAATTTTCAGGTATAATGGTCACACCCATTGGAATACCGATCAGTGTAGTAACGACGATCCCAATCAGCAAAGATCCTTTAATCTGACGAGCCATCAAAAGTGCCGTAATGGTTAGGCCAATAATACACAGCAACATGCTTGGATTGTGAAAGCTTCCCATTCCGATGTTCCATTCGAAAAACTTAAGTGTGGCCATTCCGCCGGATTTTGTAACTGCTTCAAGTGTTGGCGGAATCAACGATGTACCAACCACCATGATTTCAGAGAGCTTCAAACCGATGATCGTGATAAAAAGACCGATTCCAACAGTAATAGCCCGTTTCAAAGAGTTGGGGACGGCTATCACAAGAATCTGACGTATTTTTGTGACTGTCAGAACGATGAAGATGAGACCCGAGATGAATACTGCCCCAAGAGCTACTCTCCATGGCATTCCGATTCCGGCCAATGCTACAGTTGCAAAAAGTGCATTCAACCCCATTCCCGGAGCCAATGCGATCGGGAAGTTGGCAACCAAGCCCATTGCAATAGTGACAAAACCAGCTGAAATGGCAGTGGCGAAGAAAACAGCATTCTTATCCATTCCTGTTCCGGAAAGGATATTCGGATTGAGGAAAAGGATATACGCCATCGTCATAAACGTGGTGATTCCCGCGATTATCTCGGTTTTAACCGAGGTTTTGTTCGCTGTTAATTTGAATAGTTTTTCAAGCATAGTGGCTATTTTAATTTTAGAATTTCCATTTTCCTGCCACTGTTGGATTAACCATAAATCCATCGTGACCTCCAAAATTTGAACTTAGTTCAACTTCACTACCCACCGAAAAATGTTCAGTGCAATTAAACCAAAACTGTGGTTCGCTCAGAAATACGAAATCGGTATGCTTTGGATTTTCGCGTGGGCCAACTATATTGTCCTCTCTCCAGAAATCAGCAAAACCTGATAAAGTGACCTTGTTTTTAAAAAACTGCAGATTCCATACCCCGGTTACCTGGAATGACATATCATTTTTACCTCTGATATTCTTATACATTGCCTCTAAGGTAAATACCTTTGAAAAATCCGCCGTATTCCAGGTATAATTTCCCCCAAATAACCAGGCATCATTGATTTGGTAGGCCTGATTGTAAGTAGGATCAGCTTTGAATTGGCCAAATCCGCCATTATATTCAACATGAATTTCGAAAGGTGATTTCCAGAATTTCAGGCCACGCGCAATTTCCCAATATGCCAAACTAACCCCTTGTGCACCACCTGATCCGTAATCCATGTCGATAAAAAAGAAGGTGCTTCCCCATTTGTCGGGTTTAAACATTTCAACGGTAGAGGTAAGGTATTTCCGGTCCTTGCCCATATCGTAATGAAGTTGCACATTTTGTGCTTTTAATGCCGAAGCGGCAATAAAAAGGACGAACAGAATTAAAATTTTTTTCATGAAATTGTTTGAATTGGCCATACAATCTATCCTCACGACAGCTTTTGCAGGATCTGAGTTAATAATGTAGAAATATATTTAATAAGCCACAAAAATAGAATTTTTTTTATAAAAAGTTCAGCCTTAATTAATTCTTGATTAGCTGAATATTTTGATCTGATTTTGAGCGACATTCAGAAGTTGGGATAAATAATTATTTTACACAAAAAGAGTAAAAGAATCATTATTTCACATTATTAATGTATTTTTGTTACCATATTGACCCTGTGCGATGTTACTTGTATCAACTATTGCATAGGTTTGATGGCAAAAACTATTACTGCATAAACCGGGTAGATTCATGGAGAAAATTTTGATTATCGACGATAACAAGTTGATTCGTAAAACATTAAAAGAAACACTCAGTAAGGTTGGGTACGCAATTATTGAGGCAGAAGATGGTGAATCGGGGTTGGTTCTTGTTCGCTCGGAACATCCTGACCTAGTTATTACTGACTTCCAGATGCCCGGAATTGATGGTCTGGAAGTACTCGCAGAAATACGTAAATTTAATATTGCGCTTCCTGTAATTTTACTTACCGCATTTGGAGATGTTGTATTGACCATCAAATCTATTCAACTAGGCGCTTTTGACTTCCTTGAAAAACCAATCGATCCACATCAGCTTAAAACCACTATCCAGCTTGCTTTAAATTCGGTAAAGGTTAGTAACAGTCTGAACGAAGTGCTCCACGAAGATGTTTCAAGCGAGAGTATGCTTGAGGACAATATCCTGGTTGGAAAGACGGTTCAGATGAAAGAGATCTTCAAGAATATTGGACGTATTTCGCTGAACAAGGTCAATGTTTTGATTCAGGGAGAAACTGGCACAGGCAAGGAATTGATTGCCCGATTGGTGCATTACTCCGGAATCACAAGCAGTCAACCATTGGTTATAGTAAATTGCAGTGCACTTACAGAAACGCTTCTGGAAAGCGAACTTTTTGGTCATGTAAAAGGCTCTTTCACTGGTTCAATTCGTGATAAAAAAGGAAAATTTGAATTGGCGGGTGAAGGCTCCATCTTTCTGGACGAAATATCAGAGATATCTCTCAATACGCAGGTTAAATTGTTGCGTGTAATTCAGGAATTGGAGTTTGAAAAAGTGGGCGGCGAAGAGACCATTCCCATGAGGGCTCGTATTATTGCTGCTACTAACCGTAATCTTGAAGAATTAATAAAGGAGGGAAAATTCAGGGAAGACCTGTATTACCGATTAAAGGTTTTTACAATTGACCTTCCACCATTACGCGATCGAAAAGATGACATTCGCGATCTAGTGATCCACTTTCTTCATAAATTGAATAAGAGGTTCAATAAAAATGTTGTAAAAATTGGAGATGGAGTGATTGAAATGCTAAAAGCACACGAATGGTATGGTAATGTCCGCGAATTGGAGAATACCATTTTACAGGCAATTGTAATGTCAAAAAGTGATGTACTTGAGAAGGAAAATATTACACTGAATAACAGACAGCACCAGGAAGTTGCTGTTAGAATTGAGATTCCGCAGTACCGTTCACTTGCAGAACTTGAGAAATTCCATATTAAGCGAATACTTGATGAAGTTAACTGGAATAAACTGGAAGCTTCACATATTCTCGATATTACGCGTCCAACATTAAATGCGAAAATAGAAAAGTATAATCTTTCAAGAGGCTGATATTAGTCACCGGAGAGTTTGCGGTCAATGATGATTTGAAATATCACTGGCACCTGTCAAGTGACTAAATAATAGCAGAATACGATAGAGAAATCTGGAATATACCGGATAGAAAAATCCCTTCAACATTGAGTTGACGGGATTTTTTTTGAAGTTGAATATCCTCATAAAGCGGTTATAAACTGTTCATGTAGGTATGGGATAAAAAATTGTAACTGTTTATCCTACCCTTTTTTGCTGGCTCGATTTGTCCGGCAGACCAAAGAATGCTTCATTTTAGTTATGTGGTACATCCCAATGGTTTTGATTCAAATGGCTTTGCTATTGCACCTTTCCCCCTTTTCAATTGGGATCATCAGGTTACGTTTTTTTCAGACGCTCAGCCTGCTTTATGAATATTGAGTCCATTAATGGTTAGCCAGGTGTGTCAACAGATAATCTTTCAATTGCTCCCTGGTCAAATATCTCAAAATCAGACTCCCATTAAAAATGCTTTTTCGAAAAAGCCGCTTCAAGGGTTTTCAACCACTTGAAGGGCTTAGAATTTCTTCAGGGAAATCATCGCTTTCGTTTTACACGCACCACATAAGCTTCTGAAAATCCTTTGTTTATTAGCTTAGGAAGGAATGCAATCGCTTCTACGCGACCAGGGAATCCGCTTATTCTAACCTTATAATAATCACCTTCAAATACTATTGCAATCGGAAGATCGGTTATTTTACGGAGTTTCCTTTCAGCATCGCTGGCATTTTCCTGACCGATAAATGCACCTACCTGAATTACAGCGCTGTATTTATTCTCATCAAACGAGTTGTCGCTGGTATAATAATTTTCAGGATTCAGAGACGCTTCAGGGAATCCGGCCTGTGCGAGTTTGTCAATAAGCACATCGGATTCCTCTTTCCCTGATAAGCCAGTTAAAAGAAGCTGATTAAGTCCATTTTCTTTTACCATGGTTACCGATCTGCCGATCGCTCTGCTGATTCTTTCCTGAGTATCCCGTGCTTCAACGGAATCCTTGATGGACATGATCTGTATTACCGGACCATTTGCTTCATTTGATTTAACCGGAACTGGCACAACAACCTCGGTTGAAGGCTTAACGGTATTGTCAATGATTGGCTTCGCCACTGCTTCATCCTTTTGTTTTTGCGGAGCAACAGGTTTTTCAGTTGAAGGTGTTACCTTGTTATCTTCTATTGGTTTTACTGGAGTTTCGACAGGACGTTTCTGCGGTACAACCGGCTTTTCGGTTTCTAGATTGATCTTGAAATTATTTTTCTCCATTTCAACTGCAAATAGACGGGCACTTTCGCGGGACGTAAATCCAGGTATCCGTATTTGGTAAAGGCCTTTAGAATAGATTATTATTACCCTGTGGCCAGTACGTAACGCCAATTCTTTCTGAGCATTTAAAGCATCTTCTTCATTCGTATATTCACCTACTTGGATTGAAGCATTCGGCTTAATTATAGGAATATAAGATACCGGGAATCCGACTTGTCCCAATGTCAATGCAAACTGACGGGCAAGACTGCGATTCTCATAACCTGAGATCCTCACTTTGTGATAACCATTTTCGTAAACAATAATGGTAGGTTTCCCGGTAATTTCCTCAAGCCTCTTGCGCGCTGCAAATGCTTTCGACTTATCTCTGAATGCACCAATCTGAAGCACATCTCCTTCGTAGTCAAGAATCGAAGACTTAATTTGCACAGGAAGTTCTTTTTCTGCAATGTTTTCTTTTATAGCGTCTGCCAGTAATGGTTTAACCGGTGGGGTAATTTTTAAACCGGCGGGTGTCTTAGCAACTTCCATAGTTGGTTCAACAGGCGCTAAATTGTTTAAGGTATCTGGTTCGGCTACCTTCGCAAGACTCAATCTGAAATCTAAACCTTCAACGATATCGCCATCAAAGGAATGGGAAATAGTAATAGGTATCTGTTCAGGTTCAGAGACCATATTTATTTTTTTAAGCTGTTCAGCATCAACCCGAACAATGTATTTTCCAGGCTTCAGTCCAAGATAACTGTAATAGCCGTCCGATTCGGTGAGGACACGTGCGGCACGATTACCATCGGTCCCAAAGAATCCAACCAAAATCCGTCCCAGGCCTCTTTCTCCATTATAGACCGTTCCTGTTGCTTCACCCATCACCGAAATCGGGACTTCAATATTTTTAAACTGGTTGGGATCGATCATCACCTTCATTGTCAGGTTATGCATCTGCCATGAGATATTGTCGAAGCTATTTTTATCAAGTTCTAGTAAATAACTTGTATAGGGTGTGAGATCAAGAATCCGTATGGTGGTGTCTTTATCATTTCGAACAATTGTTCCGCCATTAATTCTGAATTGCAGTCCGTTTGCCCTGGGTTCTCCTTTATCGCGTTTACCATTGCCATCAACATCTAGGAAGGGGAGAAGTGTGATCGCACCTTTGCCAACACTGGTGCGGTTATTGGCTCCGAGATAGCGTGTTTTCCTGTCGTACAGTAAACTGCCCCTGGCCGATTCAACCAAAGTAGTCAGGTCGTTGGAGTTCCGGACCGAAAAGCCTGCTTGGGCAAATGAAAGATCGTAACGGAATCCGACTTCAACACTTCGTGTATTACTTCTGAAGTTTTGTTCGTACGACATATTCAGATAACCGTGTTTAAACAGCGGTTTTTCGAGATTTGCTCTTGCAGAAATTAGCTCACTGCTGTTGTATTCGTATTGAATCTGCGGCGTCATAGTAATGCGTGCAGGTAATCGGAAGGCAAGCGATAAATTGCTGTATACGTAGGGTTTAGTAACATCCGTGAAAAGCCCGTAGGTGGTGAAGTTTGTGCTAACGCCATATACCGAACCTGACCAAAGCATTTCAGCATTCGTATTTTTTAAGCTGGGAAGTACAATTTGATTAAGTGTAAATCGTGAATAAGCGGCAAAATTCTTCCCCTTTATAGGGATTGAAAGAACCGCTTTTCGCTCTTCCAGGTAATTGTAAATGATCGCCTTTTGCCCCTTTTCATACTTCGTATAATTCAATTCAATCTGCAGATTTGATGGAAGTCTGTAACTAAGCAATCCTTTTGCGCGTACGCCGTAAGTGTATTCTGTTGATAAAAGTAAACCACTCATCAGTCTGAGTGAAGCGCTTAAATACGGCATTGTTGGTGCGGATATTACGGAAGACAGGTACTCAATACCACCTCCAACAGTAATTCGTCGACTGACCCCGTAATTCAGGTTGGCACGTGTAAACCGGCTGCTAAGGCTGTCTTCGACAATGCCGGCACTCACAGAATATTCGAGTTCTTTGGCTGGCAAAAAATTGAACGGGATACTAATGTTTTCTTCTTTAATCCGTTCTTCACCCCAGGGGCCAAAGAACCTGAGCTTAACGGCCGAATTTCCATAAACCAATGGCACTTCAAATTTATAGAAACCTGAAGCATCCGCTTTCATATAATCGACCAATACATTATTCACATATAGTTCAACTGTCCAGTTCGGTTCCGTGATATCACTGAGTGTGTAAGTTCCGAATGAACGACGATAGGTGGTTGGCGTGTTGGTGAACTGAACCCCTACAATCGGATCGTAAATTGAGGAGGTGACTTGGGTATAAATTTTACCAGCCGCCACTTGCCGTAAAATGGGTCTGTCATTATTCACAAATCGCCATAGGTACTGCTGTTGTTTTTCGGTAAATGGGGTGTTATTGCTATAATTAAGTAAGACATTGGCCTCACCGCCTGCAATGACTGATCCCAAGGCGAGGTTTAGCCGGGTATCTGTTCGCCCAGCCAACTGTTGGGTTGATATCACAGACCAGTCGGCCATTCCAAAGTGAAAGGCCGGGTATTTCCGCCCAATGGTCGTATCGGTTTTAACTTCTCCTTTGAGCTTGCTGATATTTGATCGCATCTGTTCCTGACGCATTTCCCGGATAATGGGCAACTCTAATTTTGTACTCAGGGCAACTGATAAACTACGGAAACTAAAAATACAATCCAGTCCAAATATCTGGCCGAAAAGGGGTGATCGCAGATACAGATTGGTTTCTGTTTTTACGATATCATCACCTTTAAGGTCGTAGACTTTTCCCTGGTAGGTGATCTTTTTATTGATCCTGTCGATCACATATTTAGCATCCTGATTGATAAAGAAACCTGTAACCGAATCGAGTTGTGCCGACGGATCATTTTTGATTTTCAGAAATGAAAAGATATCGACGATTGGAAGATAAACAGTCTCATCGCGGATGACGGCCGGGATATCTGCTCCGCCTACCTTCTGAATATTTAAGAACACTGAAACCTCATCATAATCAGGTATGTTCTGGGCTGGACCAGAAAATGGTAATGCCAATAAAAGCATAAGCAGGTACGCAATTAATGTCAAAAAACCGGAAACGCGTGTATAGCTTTTCCGGCAATTGAGTTTTAATAGCGTAACTATATGTGGCATATTGGATTATAAATATTGAGTTATTGTTGGATAAAGGTGACGGTAAATGGACCAGTATAAACACCTTCTGTTGTGAGCGCATTTATGGTGAGAGTTCCACCGATTTTTACCACTACTTCTGTGTATTTGCCGCCAGGTGTATTCGGAGATGGGACTACAAATGGAGAGATGGGGTTGGAATCTGCCATTGTCAAATCAACTGATCCACCACCAAGACCAGGACAGTTTAAAGTGTTATTAGATCCTTGAATTGTAATTAGTGTTCCGGGTAATGCTGTTACATAAAATATTGCAGGACTGGGACTAATAAGTGAAGACAAAGCTGCTGGTAGAAAGTTGGTGTTAGAGGCATTTCGAAGGCCGCTACTTTCTACAGTTACTGTGCCAGAGTGTTCTGCAAGAATAAACGTTCCAAAACTTAGATCTTGTACTTTTTCAACCTTAAAGCCCGTTAAAGCAACTTCAATCGGTTTTGGCGGTTGTTCCTGAGCATTTGCTGGAATATAAAGTGCAATTGAGCAAGACAATAAACAAAAAGGCAATAAAAGCTTTTTGAACGACGGGTATTTTACATAGCTATTCATAATCTTTTCGCATTAAAATTTTTTCTGACTCTTTTCTTTTACCGGAGATCAACGTGACAATATAAACGCCGCTTCCAACATTCGGATCGATTTCAACAGTTTCCATTTCGGAAACCCCTTTTCGGAGTAGCATTTGTCCGGCCATATTTGTTACAAGCAGATCTCCTTTTGTATTGAAAGGCAGGTTCACTTTTACATATATGCGCTCTCCTGAACGAGTTATTTTAAACATCTTTTCCACAATTTCAATTGGTTTCTCGGGTCCTGCAAGGGAGAAAACGAGTGTGAAACGTTGATTGTATTCTCCTTTTTTTAAGTAAAATCTGTATGCGGAACGTTGTTTCATATCCTGCGTAATATTTTCAACAGCGTCTATCAGATAAAGATGCATGTTGGATGGTAATTTGCTGATATCTGATGCGTTAAAATTTACCCATCCATCTTTTAAAATCTTAATTCCCAAATAAATTTTGGTCAATGAATCGATCGGTGATGGCATCGCTTTGATCGAAAGCTGGTGAACATCCGGCGTGATTGAGTACAAATTTGGAACCATTAAATCGGTATTCATCATCTTCATTGCATCCTTCTCACTGTCAAAATTCATTGTCGAAAGCGGATCAAAATAGAGTACATAGCCATCAGACAAACCGTTTTTTTCATCAAAATTTGCTGCAAAACGGAGGATGGTTCGGGGATCAAAGTATGCTGCTTTAAATGTTGGTGACAGATTTGTGGTTCTTACTTTGTTCGTCATAGTCAAAGTCCCTGATCCGGGATTTGTCACGTGTACGAAGAAGCCCTGCATTGAAGGAATGATATTGGGTGTGGAAGTTGTATTTGAACTAGGATCTGTATAAACTTCATTGACATAACTACTGTAAACACCTCCATATTGATCAGTAGTGGATGCATTAAAGAGCCAGATTGCTTTGTCAACATTTGTACGAATCCAACCGCTTAGTGCATCCCTGTCGATGGGTGAGGGATAAGGATTTCCAACCAGGTTAAATCCTGTGGTGAAAGGTCTGCTGTTATTGGAAAGAGAAATAGATTGATCGTCATTATTTACGTTGCCGGTGATCTTGACGGTTTTTGTTGCCGGATCTTTTCCAAAATTACCAGCATATCCATACATAGGAACCAAAGGGTTGATTGGATCAATATATTTTACCCAACCCGAGGTATATGTTGTAACACCAGCAATAATCGTGTGATTATTTTCATCGTATTTATAAAAGTTGGGAAATATAGGAACAAGAGGAACAGCTAGAGGATCGACAACAGGCCGCAAGTCAACTACATTTTTAAATTGGTCAACAGTAGCATCAGAGAATGGCGAGCTAAAATATTTGTATCCAAATCCGGATGGCAGATAGCGTTGCATCGTAACATCACCTTTCACCTGACCGTTTCCTGATCCATCAATTAGTGCAGTTTTTGCTGCTGTCGAAATAAGGGTCAGATTGCCGTTCGATATGAGATCTCCATTATCTTGAACTACCTTAACAATTTCTGAAACTATAAGTGGACCTCTTAACGTTACGTTGGAAGTATTCTTATTGATAATTAAATTTTCAATTGTGTTATCTGCAAAAACGCTAATGCTAACTGCACCAATATCTTGAGGTAATGACCCTACCATCTCTATTGTTCCAGTTGTTGCAATAAATGTTCCACTATTGGTGATCGCTCCTGCAATTTGAAGTGTATTATCGGTAACTGTTAATGAAGATCCTGTTGCAATTGTGATATCTTTTGCTTGTCCAACAACGCTTCCATTTAAAATTGGTTGGTTTGTGACATTTGGAATTTGAACGTTTGTTTTCAGATCTGGAACGAAATTGCAAGACCAGTTTCCTTCAGTATTCCAGTCCGTGGTTACAGCACCTGTCCATATTTCGTCACCATTAGTTGTTGCCTTATGAGTTGAGGTTGTCGGTCCGTTACAACCTGTAGCACTTGCGGTAATGGTTGAAATTCCGCTCCATCCAAAAACGTAAGTTACGACTCCTGTACTTGCATCAATGCTGTTGCCGCCAGTTAAGGATTCAGTATCGAGTGTATATGTTATTCCAGTTGAGTTGTTGGCTGATGCTGTGTATTGTACATCTCCGGCGCCTCTGCAACGTATTGATGTTGCCCCGAGTGTAAAGACAGGTGTAACTACTGAAGGGTTCACCGTAATGTAATTGGTCTTTGTTTTGGTATTCGAGGCACCATCGGTTATTGTCAAACTTATGGTCTTTGAACCGAAGCCGGAGTATATCACGCTATGAGGACCAATTCCTGTTGCCGTGGCCGGACTTGCCCCGGTTCCAAAGTCCCAACTATAGGTAGTGCTTCCGGTTGTTCCGGTCGAAATATCTGTGAAATTTACGCTTGAGCCAATGCATACTGTCGTAATATCTGCACTAAAGTCGGCATTTAAACCACATCCCATCAAGGTTATTACTTTGTCTATCTGTCCTCCTGTGCATCCAAAACTAGTTGTTTCCACTACGCTTACATTGCCATTCGTTGTCCCGAATGAAACTGTTATAGCATTTGTCCCTGCTCCGGCTGTGATACTTGCTCCAGCTGGTACCGACCAAGCATAAGTAGATCCTAATGTTGATGCAACACTGTATATAAACCCTTCTCCGCCACATGCTGGTGTTGAATTTCCGGTTATTGCGGAAGTAGCTGGTAAGGCAATAACAGTTACCACGTGTGTTGTCGTTTTCGGTCCGTTACATCCGGCCGCGCTGGCAGTGATAGTTGTTGTACCGCTCCAACCGGCTGCGTAAGTTACCGCACCAGTTGCTGCAACGATAGTGTTTCCACCGGTAACCGAAGCTGCATCCAGACTGTAGGTTATACCTGTTGAGTTGTTTGCCGTTGTTGTGATTGTAACCACCCCTGCACCCTGACAACGGGTTGAAGTTGCGGGAGCGAACGCGTTGATGGTGACTGTTGGCGTGACAGTTACAGTTGCAGTACCAGAAATTGCATTTGAACAGGCAGGAGCGGTCTGATAAATGACGCTCACTAAATTGTAGGCAAATGCTCCTGATGCAGTAGTTGGCGCGGCAACCG
>Ga0209123_1001858_pt1 | contig 19382 bp, 20 predicted proteins | sample BarGraIncu00431A_FD_184500 | JGI IMG/M metagenome (GOLD analysis project Ga0209123, IMG submission 184500) | Arctic peat soil microbial communities from Barrow, Alaska, USA - Barrow Graham LP Incubations 004-31A (SPAdes) (version 2) | ecosystem: Environmental > Terrestrial > Soil > Wetlands >... | reverse complement strand
TATTTATAGGAGTTTCTGCTCCAGGAATAGTATCACAAGAAATGATTAAATCTATGAATAAAGATTCTATAGTATTTGCAATGGCAAATCCGATTCCAGAAATCATGCCAGAGCTTGCAAAAGAAGCTGGTGCAAAGGTAGTTGGTTCAGGACGTTCTGACTTCCCAAATCAAGTTAACAATGTACTTGTATTTCCTGGTTTATTCAGAGGTGCATTAGATGTGAGAGCAAAAGAAATAAATGAAGAAATGAAACTTGCAGCAGCATATGCTATTGCAAATTATATAAAAGATGAAGATTTAAATGAAAATAATGTAATTACAAGTGCTCTAGACAAAGGTGTAGCAACAAAAGTTGCGCAGGCAATTGCGAAAGCAGCAAGAGAAACAGGTGTAGCAAGAATATAAAAACTAGGGATATGCCGAAAGTATAAGGTATATCCCGCCAAAAATAATAAAAAACAGGGAGGAACAAAAAATGCAGATTCCAATTTTAAAAACAATGAAAAAAGCACCTGGTGGATTAATGGTAGTTCCATTAATAATAGGTGCACTTATTAATACATTTTTTCCAGATGCATTAAACATAGGTGGTTTTACACAGGCTTTATTCAAAGATGGAGCTCAACCCTTAATTGGTATGTTCCTCTTATGTATGGGAGCACAAATTTCTATTAAGCAGGCGGGTACTCCAATAAAAAGAGGTGCTATTTCAATATTCATTAAATTTCTTATAGGGGCAGCTATAGCAATTACCATAGGAAAAGTATTTGGACCAGTAGGTTTATTTGGAATAACACCAATGGTTTGGATGTCTGCTTTTTCAAGTGTTAATACTGGTCTTTATGTAGCACTTGCTGATCAATTTGGAACCAAAGATGATGTAGGAGCTGGAGCTATGATTGCTTTAACTGGTGGTGCATTCTTTACAATGATAGCACTTGGTGCAAGTGGACTTGCTAGTATTCCAATTATATCTATGATGGCTGTTATTATCCCAGTTATTGTTGGATTCATTCTTGGAAACTTAGATTGCGACATGAAGAAATTCTTAGGACAAGGCCAACATGCATTAATCCCATTATTTGCTTTTGCGTTAGGTTCTAACATGAATTTTCAAAATATCGTTAAAGCTGGTATTCCAGGAATTATATTAGGTGTATCTGTTGTTGTAATAACAGGACTTGGAGGCTATTTTGTCCACAGGTTGTTAGGATATGATGCCGGTGTTACAGCAGCAATTGGGAACACTGCAGGAAATCAATTAGCAACTCCTTTAGCTATAGTTGCAGCAGATATAAGTTTAACACCTTATTTAGAAGTTGCTACAGCACAAATTGCAACTGCAATTATCGTTACAGCTATTTTATGTCCGATGCTTGTAGGTTATCTAGATAAAAAAGTAAAAGCTAAATCTAAAGCTAAAGCTGAAGAGGCCTATAATGATATTGGTATTGGGGTTGAAGATATAGCATAATTTTAAATTGTAATATAGGTTGATTTTGTAAATATATTCAAGTAGAGTTGAAACCAAAGTGTTTCGGCTCTTTTATTGTTTAGACATTATTTAAATATTGTTAAATATATGTAGGGTTAGATTTTATGAAAAATAATGTGTATAAGTCATATTGGAATTAGGAATTATAAGAGGTATAATTATATTAAAATAAGCCTAGAGTAGAGAAAAGGAGATAAAAAAATGAAAAAGATGTTATTAATTACTAGCCTCATTTTTTCAGTTGTACTTCTCAGCAGTTGCGCAGGTAAAAATGTTGTTAAGCCTAGTGATCAAAATACAGTTCCCAAGGTAACTACTCCAAAGGTAACTACGCCAATTGTGAAAAATACAGATTCAGAGGTAGTTAAAGCATTACCAACTATTAAGGACTATTTTTCCTATATAGAAAACACAAAATATGTCTATGAGGGTAAAGGGAATGAATATGCAGCTAAGGACGTTTCAGTAGATTATTTAACTGGAAATCTTGTTCAACTAAGATCTAGTAATGGCGGTACGGTAATGAGTGAAGTGCTTCAAAATAAAGATGGTCAGCTTTCTAAGATATTATCTAGACCTGAATCTTATTATAGAGAAAATTTAACTGGGAAGCCTAGTGGTAAAGCAGAGGTAATGCTAAAAGAACCATTAGTAAAAGGAACTACTTGGACCATAGCAGATAATATAAAACGATCTATTTCAAATGTCGATGTTAATATAACCACGCCTTCAGGTAAATATAAAACGATTGAAGTTACAACTCAGAATAAAGATAGTAAGAATTTAGACTATTATGCACCCAATGTTGGTTTAGTTAAGTCATTATATGTTGCGGAGGGGATGGAGGTTTCTACTACTTTAAGCAAAATAGAGAAAAACGTTAAATTTACTCAAGAGGTGAAATTTTATTATCCGAATGTCATCGAAGATAAGCTATATTTCGTAAGTAAAAAACTTTCATTTAATACTAATGATATAACAAAGATTATTTTGGAAAAAGCTTTTAAGGATTTACCTAAAGGAAATATAGGAAAGGTGCTTGGCCCAAATGCTAAGATAAAAAGTCTTTATTTAAATAAGGATAATGTTGTTTATGTGGATTTTACAAAAGAAATGACTAGTGAAATGAATGCAGGATCTGGTTACGAAGGCATGATATTACAAAGCATTACAAATACACTTGGGACATATTATGGAGTAGATAAAGTGTATATAACAATAGAAGGAAGCCCTTACAGCTCAGGCCATATATTGATGAAAAAAGGTGAAGCCTTCACAGTTAATGTGAAAAATAGTGTTGAATTAAAATAAAAAGAAAAAAAGTATAAGAATATTTGTTAGAAACATTAACTATCAACTATAAAAAAAGTTATCTGAATATTTAGAAAAAACCTTTACAAGTGTTGTTTGCTGTGTTAATATATAAATAAGAAGAAGATATCTCTTCTTGCAAATCCTAATTCATTAATATAGATTAAAATAACAGTTTTTTATTTAAGAAGTTAGGTACTTAAAAAAATTCAAAGTAAGACTCAAAATTTAAGATTTAAGATTTAAGATTTAAGATTTAAGATTTAAGATTTAATTATTAAGACTCAAGATTTAAGATTTAATTTTTAGAAAAGATTTGAAAATGAGATTTGGCTTGTTTTAATTATGAAAAGTGAAAGAGATTGGATCAATTTAATTTAGTGTAATTTAAACAACTGCAAGAGAAGGGAAGGTGCTTTATCACAGATATAAGAAATGAATTAGGGTTTGCATAACAGTCAATTTATAGAATTTATATAAATTGGCTGTTATAATTTTTTGATAAAAAGGTTAATCACTTTATAAGCGATTAGCCCTTAACAATTTTTTCTGCAAAAGCATATATTTTTTCTTCTGATAATTCGTATACACTAGTTTTTGAACCTTTTACTTTACTCATAATGAACTTTTCTAAGAAATTTAGTTTGTCCATATCTAATTCAAAACCAAAAACATCTTTAACTATAGCATGCTCAAAAAGAACTGGTGGAAAAGCAGATGTTAATTCTTTCTCTTTTAAGGATTCATCTTTTTCACCAGCACAGATGAATAATCCTATTCGCTTTTTTAGAAGAGTTGATAAGTTGCCTGCTATAAAAGTTGTAAGCTTCTTTTGAACTTTACCTATATAGATAGAGCCTCCTAAGATGATGGTGTCATATTGGTCAAGGGCTTGCGATGGGCCGTGCATAATATTTACAAGGACTACATCACCTGTGATCTTAGATTTTAAAATGTTGGCTGATTTCTCAGCAGTGCCGTGTTTTGAGGAATAAACAATTAGTGTTTTCATATGGATTCTCCTTTTATATTTTTGAATTTTTTATAAAAATTTAAAATAAGATTTGTTGGAAATAGATGTTTTTCAAATAAAATAATCATTGATAATCCAGCTTGAATTAATCCTATGATAAAAAATAAAATATGAAGGAAGACAACTGCATGAATCATTAAACATTGTACAATAATAAAAATGACTAAAGCCCAACTGAAAATACTGCTTATATATCCTTGAAATCTTAATTTAAAACGAAATATTAAAGCACTGATAAAATTTCCAAGACCCAATATAGTAAATAATATAATCCCTGGCATAAGATAATTACTAAATGGTGAATTTTTCAAAACATCAACTGGCATTCCAAGTGGTGCTTGAGGATTAATAATAGCAGCAAGTCCTCCGCCCATGGCACCTATTCCCACGATCAAATGTAAAGCAAATAGTATATGATATATTTTCTTCATCCCTATTTATCCCCCTATTATAATTAAATAATAACATTATATTTTTATGAAATATTTTAAGATACAATTCCTTTTATTAGTATATTCGCTTGATGTTAAATTAATATTTCTATTTGAGTTTTATCCAGATTTTCTTCTTCAATAATGCGAATTATTAAACGTGGTGAAATATTGAACAGTTTTTAATATTATACTAATGTTTAATGAACACACTGTCAATAGGGTTTATATAGCATTGTTTAAGTATATTACTCTTATGAGATGAAAAAGAGATAAATATTTTAATTTTATTTTAAATGATTAACGTGAATTCAACAAAAATATGATATAATTTTATAAGAATACTAAAGGATGTGTTACCTTGGAGAATGAAAAAAGCATGGAGGAAAAAAGTAGGGAAATATTTTTTACTAATGAGTTCGAAAAAATAAAAACCCATTATAAAGAATTAAAGAATTTAGCTATTAAGTCAAATCCAGGCGACAAAGATTATATTGAATATCTTGAATTAGACTTTAATAGAGCAATAGAACAATTTATTAAAGAAGCTACTATAATAAAATAGAAATACGATATAAGGTCAGTTTTAATATAGAGAGGAAGGCCAACAATGAAATTAATTTGTAAATGCGGAAACGTAGAAGATTTAACAACAGATAGTAAAACAGTAAACTTTGAATTTAAAAATTGTGATGATGGTACTATAGTAGCAGTTTGCAAGAAATGTAATGAAGTTATTTTTATAAAATTAAAGAATAGGTAATATTGCAGCACTGAAGGTGATGATTTAACTAGGTTAATTGTAAATATAGATAAAAGGAGAATGTAAATTCTATTTTATCGACAACGCTCTAATTATGTGTTACGCTTAATAGATTCATCGGAGGGTATACAGATAACTATATGCTGGATAAGATGGTTGGGTAAAATCAACTATCTTACCCAGCATTTTTTGTTTTTAGGAGGTTTATATATTAATGGAACAACATAACGATTTAACAGAGGGCAAGGTTACCTCCACACTATTAAAATTTGCATTTCCGTTTCTATTAGCAAGTTTGCTGCAAGCACTTTATGGCGCAGCTGATTTGTTGGTTGTTGGTCAGTTTGATAATTCGGCCCAAGTTTCTGCGGTAGCAACAGGAAGTCAGATTATGCAGACAATTACAGGTGTTATTCTTGGATTAACAACAGGTGGGACTATCATAATCGGTAACTATTTGGGTGCGAAAAAATACAAGGATATTGCAGAGTCAGTTGGAACTATAATTTGGATATTTGGTATAATGGCAGCTATTCTGACTGTAAGTATGGTGCTACTGACAGGTACTATTACAAATTTAATGAATACACCAGCAGAGGCATTTGAATATACAAAACAATATATTTTCATATGTTCTTGTGGTATACCATTTATTATTGGTTATAATGCGTTAAGTGGTATTCTGCGAGGGGTAGGTAATTCAAAAGCACCATTATACTTTATCGCGGTAGCTTGCGTAACTAACATTATCGTAGATTTAATATTAGTAGGGGGGTTCCATATGGGGGCACCGGGAGCCGCAATCGCTACTATAGCTGCTCAAGCTATAAGTTTAATAATTGGAGTCATGTATATAAAAAAGGTAGGGTTTGCCTTTGAGTTCAATCGCAGTCATATTAGCCTTGAAGCAGGAAAAGCAAAGAAAATATTTAAGTTAGGATTGCCAATAGCATTACAGGATGGTTTAATTAATATTTCTTTTATAATAATTACAGCGGTTATTAATAAAATGGGACTTACTGCCTCTGCATCCGTAGGGGTTGTAGAAAAAATAATTGTATTTACAATGCTTCCAACAATTGCATTTGCTTCAGCAATTGCAGCAATGACAGCTCAGAATATGGGGGCAGGAAAGCGTGAAAGAGCAAAACAGTGTTTATACACAGGTATGGGATGTTCTTTAGTCATTGGAATAATAGGCTATGCATATGTACAATGGAATCCAACATCGCTGACAGCATTGTTTTCAAAGGATGTCGAGGTTATAGAAACAGCGGCATTATATCTGAAATCAAGCAGCATCGACTGCATTTTGGTGTGTTTTGTATTTTGTATGAATTCGTTTTTCAGTGGTTGCGGCAATTCATTATTTCCAATGATTCACAGTTTGATAGCTACCTTTATCATTCGTATTCCTTTATCTTTTGTTTTAAGTAAAATAGCAGGTATTACCTTATATGAAATTGGATTTGCGTCACCTCTTGCAACATTTGCATCACTTGTAATGTGTATAATATACATGAGGTCCGAAAAATGGAATAATAATATTGCTTTTTAAAGAATAATTAGTACATCTGATTTTAGGTAAATATTAAAAGATTATTACAAATTCTCATTTTCGTTGAATTTTATGGTAGTATAGTATAATATTAACTTGTTTAAGGCTTATAGAAGTGAATAAGGGGGGCATATAGTGAATGTATTAGAGGTAAAAGATGTGTACAAGCGCCTTGGTAAAAGAGAGATTATTAAAGGAATTACTTTTTCAGTAAAAGAAGGAGAAATATTTGGATTTTTAGGGCCTAACGGAGCTGGTAAAACAACTACTATTAGAATGATGGTAGGTTTAATAGCTGCTAATAAAGGGACTATAACAATTATGGGTCATGAGATAAGCCGCGATAGAGAAAAAGCATTAAGTTGTATTGGAGCGGTAGTTGAAAATCCAGAATTATATACATATTTAACTGGAAGACAAAACTTAATGCAGATTGCAGCCATAAGAAAAATTTCAAAAGCTGACGTAGAAGAAGTAATCGGACTTGTAAATTTAAAGGATAGAATAGACGATAAGGTGAAAAAGTATTCCCTTGGAATGAAGCAAAGATTAGGTCTTGCAGCAGCTCTAATTTCAAAACCGAAACTACTCATTTTGGATGAACCGACAAATGGACTTGATCCTACAGGAATAATGGATTTTAGAGATATAGTTAAAAATGCTGCTAAAGAATTAAAAACAGCAGTATTTATATCATCTCACATGTTAAGTGAAGTTCAGCAACTCTGTGATACAGTTGCTTTTATAAATGGTGGATTAATAAAGGCAATAGAAAGTATAACTGGCGGAGATATAAAACAAGACAAGGATACTGTAGTAGTTGTTACAAAGGATATTGAAAAATGTGAAGAGACACTTAAAACTCTAACTTATGTACATGGGAGTCATAGAGATGGAGAATCTCTTGTTGTTGAGCTTGAAGAAGATTCAACTCCAGAACTGATTTTTTCACTTTCAGAAAACAAAATCAGGGTAACAGAAGTTTATAAGAAATATAAGGGACTTGAGCAAAGGTATATGGAGCTTGTTGAAGGGGGAATGAGAGAATGATGATATTTACACTTATTTCAAATGAGATAAAAAAGCTTATGATGAGGAAGAAGACAATTATTGTATTTGCAGCGTTTGTATTATTAACAGCGGCTATTGGATATGGTACTTATAGGGATGAGGTAAATAGAAAGCAATGGTCTAGTCCTGAATTTAGACAGACAAATTTACAAGAATCTATAAAGCAACGCAAGCAGGATTTAGAAGATCCGAATATGACAGCAGAAAATAAGAAATATAGCAAAGAAGAAATTGTTAGTATGGAGCAAGAGCTTGCCAACATAAAACTGGAGACAAGTGGAAAAACTGTTGATTGGAAAACTCAGTTAAAAGTAAAGATGGATGAGTCACAAAAAACTATAGATGATACTAGTTTAGAACTTCCAACCGATCAGAAAGATAGAATGAAATTAGAATTACAAAAGGATAAATACTTATATGATAATAATATAAAACCTGAAGATGGAGGGGTACTTAGTGCCTTTAGTTTTATTCAAACACTCTTTTTGGTACTCGGAACTATATTTATAGCTGTAGGTGTAATGGTGTTTACTGGAGACATGGTTTCTGGTGAATTTACACCACCTACTATGAAGATATTACTTACGCAACCTGTGTCAAGAGCTAAAGTACTAGCGTCTAAGTTTATAGCGGTGGCTGGAGTGTCAACGATATTAATATTAGTTGTAGAAATTTTATCATTTGTGATAATGGGTTTGATATTTGGATTTGGAAATGCAAACTACCCAGTCATAACTGGAACAATTTATAAATGGGATTTAACTCAGAGCATTTATGGAGGACATCCTTTGATAGCAGTGGCAGGATCTTCGTATATAATGACAACAGGGAACTTTGTAATTAGAATGTTCTTAATGCAGACATTATTTATTATAACTTGCGTATCAGTTGGATTTATGTTATCTTCCATAGTAAAGAGTAGCATGGTCTCAGTAAGCTTAAGCATAGTTATTGTAGTTGCTCTTACAATACTCGTTGAAATGCCAGCACTTAAAAAGGTAGCACAATATATGTTTACAACTTATGGGTCCGTGGGACCAGTTCTTATGGGTGAGGTTGCAATGAGATATAATAACCCAAATGCAACCACAACATTTGGAATAGGAACTTTGATAGTTACTTCGATAGTTTGTTATGTAATAGCTCATGTAGTATTCACGAAAAAAGATATTTTGATATAAACTAAAAACATTTAATGAAGCTCTGGGTAATTTGAGAGCTTCATTTTTGGTTAACTTTCAAATTTTTATATCTTTATTCAAGACCATTATATTTATCTGAATCATATTTTAATAATAACTGTGTCAAATGCTCAGCATGACCCTTCTCTTCATTAATTATTGAATATATTGCATATCTGACATCAGTATAGGGAATGATAGCCAGCATTTGTTCATAGAGAATTACAGCTTCAAATTCGCCTTTTATGTCTTCTCTTATATTATTTAGTATAACCTGTTTATTGTAGTTAGGTGTAAATGCTTGCATTGGTGATTTCGGACCAGATTTATCGCCTATATGTTCTTTATAGCTTTGATATTGATTAGGGTCATATTTACGAAGCAATGTAAGTATCATACCGTAGTGCTTTTTTTCATCTCCCATTATACTGTTCCAAGCTGAATTTATGTCTTCCATGTTTGAATTTGCAATGTGTTCGGAGTAACCATTTATGGCAATAATTTCAGCTATTAATATTTCCCTTAATTTATTTGTATCAAGTTTCGCGTAACCTTGTGGTTGACCATATTTGCTCGTGTAGCTCATATTTTTACCTCCAATATTTAATATTTAGTTTACTAAAATCAGTAATCAGAATATATTATTCGTGAAGGTTCAATTACGTTCCTGTTTATAGAGAACAGTATACATGTGCCAGTACCTAGTGTAATTAATTTATAGACTACATGTATTACATGTCTACTGTAGTGCTTTAATTTCTAAGATTATAAAGTGGTTTGATTTTAATATCTTCACTGGTGATGAAGGAAAATAAAGGTTTATGTTGAATTAATATACTATAGATATATCTATAAGTGTTAAAAGTAAAGTTGGCAATTCATAATCACAAAAGGGGGATTTAAATATGAAAAAATTATCGAAAACTCTTTTTAATCAAATAAAAGCCTATATGGCTGCAGAAGCTAGACCACTAGAAAGGGATATATTTAATTATTATTTTAATGATTCAAGTGGTGATGATGTGTTGGATTCACTAGAAGCATTTCAAAATGCAGATGGCGGGTTTGGTCGAGGAATTGAACCGGATTTTGAACTTTTGCAGTCCTCACCCATGGGAACATCAATTGGATTAAGGTATTTGAGTAGGCTGGGCAATAGTGAAAGAGCACAAAATATGATAGCTAAAGCTGTTGGATACCTAGAGACAACTTTTGATAGCAATAGAAATGGGTGGTATAGTGTTCCAAGTACTGTTAACAACTATCCTCATGCATCCTGGTGGGAATTCAAAAGTGATATAAATATGACGGTTATTGATTACTCTTGGGGGAATCCTACTGCTGAATTGATAGGATATCTTTATAAGTATAAAAAATACCTTAATAACTTAGATATTAATTCATTAATAAATTATGCTATAGCTAATTTAAATAAAATGGAAAAATTCAATTCAGATCATGAAATATTTTGCTATATTCGTATGTATAATGAATTAGGTGAAGAATTTTCTAGCCAGATTGTAGATACACTAAAATTGGCAGTTTCTCAATTGGTTAATACAAACCAATCTGAATGGATAAATTATGTACCTACCCCATTAAAATTCATAGAAATTAATTCTAATAATTATTTTGGAATTGAAGACGAACTCATAGATCGAAACTTAGATTATATAATAGATGGACTTGAAGAAGATGGCAGGGCACTGCCTACATGGCAATGGGACAAATATTTAGAAGAATGGGAGAATGCTAAGTGTGAATGGACGGGAATCCTAACTCTTGAGGCTTTATTAGCTTTACTTAAGTTTAATCGGATATAGATAGGGTTTTGTGGAATGTTGCTTATAATAAAAAGTTATATAACATATAAAATCAATTAGTCCAAAAGCGAATACACTAAATATGAAGGATGTGAACTCAAAATGATGATCAAATTAGGTAGACACTCAGTACGGTTGAAATAATCTGTTAGCAGATTGTGCTGAGGATAAAATTATTTGCGTGCATTCTCGACCGTACTAGTTTTTAATATTATATTAAAAATTAGAAGGAGTGAACCTATGATACACTATTTAGATATTTTAAAAAAGAAGAAATTATGGATTAGTATTTATATATTATTAGGAATAGTATTGGCGCTATTGAATGCTTTTAGTGCAAGCTATTTTCAAAAAGTGTTAGATGATTTTGGAGATAAAACACTTTCTACTACAACAATATGTATTTATGGATTTGTTCTGTTACTGATATGTGGACTTAACTATTTTGATGAATATCCAAGTTGCAAATTGTCCCAAAGTATTTATTTCAATTTTAAATTAAAAGCATTGAGAAAAATGAGCACTATACAATATAAATATTATCAATTATTAGGGACGGGTAATCTGATTCAAAAAATAGAGAACGGAGCTAATGCAGGTAAAAGTATACTGTTTGATTTTTACTTTCGATTAATTCGTGAATTGATTCCAAGTATGTTTTTCAGCTTAATCTTTATTGCTAATATTGATAAAAATATTATGATTTATATAGCAATTGGTTATGTATTTGTTTTTGTGGTTACCAATGTCTTGCTGAAATATTTATATAAGATTAAGGCACGCATTTTAAATAATGAAGAAATATTTAATAAATATGTAGTTCGAGGTTTCATGGAACTGGTTGTATTTAGAATTAATAAAAAATTTGATCGCGAAATAAGCAGAGCAATGAAAACATCTGAAGAAATTGTAAAATCAAAAACTCAAATGAAGATGATTCATGAAGCATTTTTCGCTATCTTTGGATTGTTTATCACTTTTATTAAAGTAATGATTATATTCATTAGTTCGAAAAACAATGTGTTGTCAGTAGGCTCCGTAGTTGCATTACTTATACTGATTGATAAGGCATATTCACCTATTGCTATATTTAATGTATTGTTCGTACAAAGCAAATTAGATAAGATTGCATTTAGGAGATATACGGATTTATTGGATATGCCTGATGATGTTTTATTGAATTCTGGGAAGATAGTAAATAAAATAGAAGGGGATATCTGTTTTAAAAATGTATGTTTTTCATATGATGGGAAAAACATCTTTAATGATTTATCCTTCAATATTCCTGCTGGAAGTTCAATTGCATTAGTTGGAGAAAGTGGTTCAGGTAAATCAACAATCGTTAAGCAACTCATTGGACTATTAAAGCCAGATGCAGGGTGTATTTATATTGATGAAAATGATTTATCAGAGCTTAATTTAAATCACTTTTACAATTGCATTTCGTATAATTCACAGGAATCTCCTATTTTCGATGGAACTGTGCGAGAGAATATTATTTTTGATAAAGATATTGCGGACGATACTATTATTGGAGTATTACAAAATGTTGGACTCACATCATTTTACTTAACGCTCCCTAAAGGACTTGATACGCAGGTTGGCGAAAAAGGTGTGCTTCTTTCCGGTGGAGAACGTCAAAGATTGACACTTGCCAGAGTATTTTTTGGAGATGCGAAAATTATTATATTTGATGAAGCTACATCAGCGTTAGATAATATTACAGAAGAATTAGTATTGAAAAATGTGATGTTGTTTTTGAAAAACAAAACAATTATAACTATTGCTCACCGTCTAAACACAATAAGAAATGTTGAGATAATCTATGTTTTTAAAGAAGGTAAAATTGTTGGAGAAGGTGATTTTAAAGAGCTTTTAGAGAACAATCAATATTTTAAAGATTTGTGGATGGCTTCAATGGAAGGCTAGACAAACTGTTTATAATTAAGAGTAAATTTAAACTTTAACATATTGTGGAGGAATGTAATGATGATTAGAAAGCCGTTAGTTATTGCAATTGCAGCAGTTTCAGGTGGTGGAAAGACCACTGTTACAACTAAACTTAATAAAATATTGCAGAGGTCTAAAGTTTTATTCTTTGATGACTATGAATTTGAGGGTCCTGATGATATGTGTGATTGGGTAGAGAGAGGAGCGGATAATAATGAATGGAAGCTGGCACCTTTAATTAATGATTTATGCTCCTTGATTTCTAATCCATCACAATCATTAGATTTCATATTACTTGATTATCCATTTGCTTATATGAACTTTGAAATGCGTGAATATATAGATTTCACAATATTTATTGATATGCCACTTGATATTGCCATGGCGAGAAGAATACTTAGAGATTTTAAAGAGTCATCTATTGAGCTTGTTCTAAATGACTTAAATACTTATTTGTCACGAGGTAGAGTCGCTTACTTAGAGATGTGCAAGACAATAAAACCTAATTGTGACCTTATAATTGATGGTTCTTTATCTGTTGGGGTTATTGTGAACCAGATTTATGAAAGAATTAATATGTTGAGGTGAGCACTATTATAATGGAGGGTACAAATATGCAAAGCATGGAAGAAAAGATTAAACAAGTTGAAAATGGTCTTCGCCAGGAATATTTTATAAAGGGCGATAAACTAAAATCAATATCAGAACTAATGAAAGAAACTAACACTCCTGGTATTAGTGTGGCTGTAATTCATAATTTTGAAATGATATGGGCTAAAGGGTATGGAATTGCAGATATACAAACACAGCTGCCAGTGAATACAAATACTATTTTCCAGGCGGCATCTATTAGCAAACCGATTACTGCATTAGCAGTAATGAAACTTGTGCAGGATGGCAAACTAGATCTGGATGAAAATATAAATTCCTATTTAAAAACTTGGAAATTACCTGAAAATGAGTTTACTGACAAAAATAAAGTAACTCTACGTAATCTTCTTTCGCATACAGCGGGAGTTACGGTACATGGCTTTCCGGGTTATAACTGTGATGCCAAGATTCCAACTTTAGTGCAGGTGCTTAATGGTGAACTTCCTGCTAGCACTGGCAAAGTTGTTGTTGATATGAAGCCTAGCACTGAATTTAGGTACTCAGGTGGCGGATATACAATTGTGCAGCAAACTTTAATAGATCAGCTACAAAAACCCTTTGAGCAGATTATGAAGGAGTTGGTTTTAGACCCTTTAGGTATGAAAAATAGTTTTTATAGTAACTGTGAATTAAATGATCGGAAGTGCGCTAATGCTACTGCTGGTCACAAAAACAATGGAAGCCAGGTCCTTGGGAAAAGAAATCTCTATCCTGAAATGGCAGCTGCAGGGTTATGGACTACAGCTGAGGATTTGGCCAAATTTTCTATAGAGGTGCAAAAATCCTTAAAAGGTGAATCAAATAAAATTCTTACTAAAGAGTTTATGGAAAATATGACTACACCAGTTTTAAATGGAGAATATAATATTGGATTGTGTAATGATATGATAGGTACAGAGCAATTAGTGGGACATAATGGTGGCAATGAAGGATATACTTGCAGCATGTTATTTCATAAAGAAAAAGGCTTCGGTGTGATTTTTATGAGCAATTGTGATAAAGGATATGAAATGAAAATGCCCTTTTTCAGAAGTGTAGCATCGACTTATTGCATTGATAATATCCTGCATCCTGATTATGAAATAGTTGATTTAACAGCAGGCGAAGTTGAATTTTTCAGCGGTAATTATAAAATGGAATTCGATAAAAGCATTAAAATTTTTAGCAAGAATAATAAATTGGTTTATAAAACAATCTATGGTGGGCTAAAACAGCTTAATTATGTTGGTAATAATATTTTAATTGATGAAAGTCGAACTGTTAAAATTGAGTTTAAAAAAGATTCTGGTAAATTGTATATGAACGGAAATATAATAGAGCGTCTAAATCATGGAGAAAATCTACCCAGTGATTATATTGAGGCAAATGATATAGAGCAGGCAGTAAAGTGTTATCAGGAACTTATGGAAAAGGATAGTGATATGAAAAACTGGTTAGAAAATAATTTAAATAATGTAGGATATAACTGTATTTCAGGGAATGATTACAATACATCAATAGCTTTTCTAAAAATAAGTAGTATTCTTTTTCCTGAATCTACTAATTCATGGGACAGCCTGGGCGAGGTATATTTCTTTGATAAACAATATGAGTTGTCTATAAAAGCTATGAAAAAATCTTTAGAATGTAATCCTAACAATCAAAATGCAGTAAAATTTATAAGTGATGCTGAGGAGTATTTAAAAAAAATAAAGTGAATTTAGAGAGGAAGTCAATTATGAAATTTTGTTGGAGTACATTAACGGTTAAAAATTTAGAAGAATCTTTAAAATTTTACATAGAGGTTGTTGGGCTTAATGTGGGCAGAAGATTCAAAGCAGGGGCAGGTGTAGAAATTGCATTCGTAGGGGACGGAGAAACAAAGATTGAACTTATATGCAATGACGATACTAAAGAAGTAAGTTTTGGAGAGAATATTTCGTTTGGATTCGAAGTGAATTCAGTCGATGAAATGATGGTTTTTGTTAAAAAAAAAGGTATAGAAATTCTTAGTGGACCATTTCAACCTAATCCGCATACCAAGTTTTTTTATGTGTTAGATCCTAATGGTTTGAAAATTCAGTTTGTGGAGAATAGATTAATATAGGGGGACATATTCATGAATATATTTACTGTTAAAACTTCATTAGATGCAAAGGAAAAAGGCGTGATCCAAGAGTGGATCAATGATTTTCTTGATTCTGAAGGTGGTAACCGAGGATTGTTAGAAGGGTTAAAAATAAAGAAGCGATATTGGAGAGGCCCTTATGAAATTGATATCGACAAGTTAAAAAGATGTTGTGGTCCTGAAAAGAATATGGAATATATCGTAAGTGAGGAAGCTTTCGAAAAAAATGTAAATCATCTAAAAAAAATATTTGATCAAAAGGTTGAATTACCACCACTAATTGCTGAATATGTTAATGGTTGCCTAATTGTAAGAGATGGAAACCATAGGTTAGAAGCATTAAGAAGATGTGGTATAAAAAAATACTGGGTACTTGTTTGGCACAATAATATAAATGATTTTATGTTTCATAGATATAGAGGAGAAAACAATTAGGGAGGCTTTAATATGGACATAATTGACCAAGCAGCAGCTCAAAGTATGCTTAAAGAACATAATAAGTTCTTTTTTACAGGTGAAACAAGGAACATAGAGTATAGAATTTCTGCACTTAAAAAGCTGAAAAACGTAATAAAAAAATATGAGAAAGAGATAATAAATGCTTTGTACAGGGACCTAGGGAAAAGCGAATTTGAAGCTTACGGTACTGAGATTGGGTTTGTTTTGGATAGTTTAGGCAATTTTATTAAACATTCAAAGAACTGGGCTAAGACTAAAAAGGTGAGAGCTCCAATACATCAGTTTCCATCAAAGGGATACATTATGTATGAACCTTATGGAACAGTTCTTATTATAGGACCTTTTAATTATCCATTTCAGCTTTTAATTGAACCTTTGATAGGGGCTATAGCTGCTGGAAATTGTGCTGTTTTAAAACCTTCTGAAAGTACACCTACTGTTTCTGCTCTAGTAAAAAAAATGATTGAGGAAACTTTTGAGGAAAAATATGTACGAGTTATTGAAGGCGAAAGGGAGGTTACGAAAGCTTTTATAAATTTACCCTTTGATTATATATTTTTCACAGGTAGTGTACCTGTTGGTAAAATAGTGATGAAAGCAGCAGCTGAAAATTTGGTGCCTGTAACTCTTGAACTTGGTGGAAAAAGTCCAGTAATAGTGGATAAGACCGCTAATTTAGAAATAGCAGCTAAAAGAATATTATGGGGCAAACTTATAAATGCAGGACAAACATGCATAGCTCCTGATTATATATTTGTGCACAAAGATGTAAAAGAGAATTTTATAGAAAAGTTAAAAAGTACAGTGGTAAGTTTTTATACAGAGGATGCTTCTAAAAGTAGTGATTATGGAAGAATTGTTAACCAAAGGCAATTTGAAAGATTGATGACAATAATTCAAAAGGATAAGAATAAAATTACTTATGGTGGGGATTCAAATGCCGGTACTTTGTACATTGAACCAACAATTATTGATAACGTGAATTGGCAGGATGCAGTTATGTTAGATGAGATATTCGGACCAATTATGCCAATACTTGAATATGAAGATTTAGAGGAAGTTATTGAAAGTATAAATGATAGACCAAAGCCCTTATCACTATATGTTTTCACCGAAGATAAAAACGTTGAAGCAGCGATCCTGAGCAGGATTTCCTTTGGAGGAGGCTGCGTGAATGATACCATATCGCATGTTGCAAGTTCATACATGCCTTTTGGTGGAGTCGGAAATTCTGGCATGGGTTCATATCATGGTAAAGATAGTTTTGAAACCTTTTCTCACAGAAAAAGCATATTAAAGAAAAGCACTTCACTAGATATAAAGCTCATTTTTCCTCCTTATGGAAATAAAGCGAAACTTATAAGGAAAATATTGAAATAAAATTTCGTTTAAGAGTTGAGTCAGATTTTTATGATAATATGGTAGGGAACTTAATAGCGGGGTGGTAAATACACATGGTAAAAGAAGATTTGGTTGTACTTAGACAAAAAATTAAATCACTAAGAGCAGAAGGAAAATACAAAGAAACTATTGAGAATTGTTATGTGCTTATTGAGTGGGGGAATAAATTAAAAGATTACAAATCTCTTTTAGTCGCATATATGAATCTTGTGGCTTCATATTATTGTATTGGGGACATTGAAGCAGCATTTAACAGTATTGAGAGTCATAAAGAAATTTGTGATAAATATGGTGACGATGAAGAAATATTATTATCATACAATTCACTATTTTTACTTTATGATTATAATAAAGACATAGAAAAAGCAAAGAATACTCTCGAAAAAAGTATAGAGTTAGGTAAAAAATTAAAGAAATATAATGTAGTAAGTAATGGATATAGCAACTACAGTCATTTATGTATTATAGAAGAAAATTATACTCAAGCGATAGAAATGGGTATTTTAGGTATTAAAATGGCAAAAAAACATGAACCATCAGCCCCAATTTTGGAAGTGAGAGTCAAATTAAACATTGCTAAAGCACTTATTGGATTGAATGACTTTAATACCTCAAAATCATTAATTGATAAAATGATAAATGATCCAGTTTTGGATTCATATATAAGAGAAAAAACACATTGCTACGACTTGCAAGCACATTGGTACAGTAAACAACAATTATATAACAAAGCCTTCGAATCGTTTTCTAAGGCAAAGGAATTAGTTGAAAGCTACAATGATGTTTATTTACTAAAGGATATTCAAGCAGAAAGGTGTAAGTTATGTGAGTTAATGGGGGATATAAATCTGGCTTATAAAATTCAAAAAGAATACATATCAATTTTAAACGGGATTAGTAAAAGTGAAATCGAGCTAGTGGCTCTAAAGCTACAAATAAAACATAGTATGGAGTCTATGGAAAAGAAAGTTAATACTGATTATTTAACGGGTATTTATAATCGTAATTTTATGGAAACTACCACGAATGAATTACTCAAGCAATCATGTAAAAACAATGAAAGTATAGTATGTATAGTATTTGATTTAGACGGATTTAAATCTATTAATGACGAATATGGTCATCTTTTTGGAGATGAAGTTATAAAACAAGTGAGCAAAGCTTGTTCAAATATTCTTAGAGAAAATGATTTATTTGCTCGTTTTGGTGGAGATGAGTTTGTCATTATTTTAAAAGATGTAACATTAGAAAACGGAGAAAAAAAAGCTGAACAAATTATGGAGACAGTAAGAAACTTAAACATACTTAATGATAATAACCATATACCGATTACAATTAGTATCGGAATTACAGACAATTTATCTTGCAATGCAATGTGTTTTAGTGAATTATTTAATGTTGCAGATTTAAGACTGTACAAGGCAAAAAACGGTGGAAGAAATCAAGTTTGTGCAGTTAATTAAGGAACCCTTATAAAGGAAATGACTTTTAGTCACTTCCTATGATTAGGGGATAGTGGTAACCATACCTTTTGGATGTTTAATAAATATATTTTTTATAAATTTTATTAGTACATCCATAATCAATCAGAACAAGTTGACCATCTAATAGACCCCATGAACTTAAACTTTTTACATCTCCGTACAATAAATCAAAAATATCTACTAATATATTTATAATTTCTCTCCACATCTGTTTTACCCATTAAAAAAATTTTCTCGAATAACTCAGTATTAGATGAAATCATTCCTCAGAATTTTCCTTTCTTTTTACATTTATCAAATTGTTTTAAAATACAGAAGACAGATGAAGTGAATAGTTCAATATTAATTTAATTGCACAAATTTCTTCTTATTAACTATATTGATTATAGAGGGAGAATATTTAATAAAACTCTAATGAAATTAGGGATATTAATAATATTGTTTTATTTGAAATATCAGAAGGAAATCTACAAATCATGTAGAATATCTTTAATATTAACTGATATATTTATATATCAAAGTTCAGGAGAATTTAACCTGTTATTATTTAATTAATTGTAATATATAGGAGGAATGAAAATGGGATTTATTGATGAGTTAATGAATGTAACAATAGAATCTTTAAGTAAGGCTGCAACCAATGCTTTTAATAGTGCGGTTAT
>Ga0209123_1001857_pt1 | contig 19383 bp, 14 predicted proteins | sample BarGraIncu00431A_FD_184500 | JGI IMG/M metagenome (GOLD analysis project Ga0209123, IMG submission 184500) | Arctic peat soil microbial communities from Barrow, Alaska, USA - Barrow Graham LP Incubations 004-31A (SPAdes) (version 2) | ecosystem: Environmental > Terrestrial > Soil > Wetlands >... | reverse complement strand
TATTTCACCGGAAGGAAATCAGGACAAAGGATTTTTCGATAAGGTGAAAGATATGTTTGAATAACGGAAGTATCCGATATATTTGATCAGCGGAGCAATGTCAGGAAGGTGATATTGCTCCGTTTTTTATGAATAACCCTTAAAGTGGTTGCAAACCGTCGAAGCGGTATTGAACTGAATATAAGGTGCGGATTTGCCGGTTCAAAAAATTAGAACAGAGCCTTTAAGAATAAATCATTCCGGCAGTGGCAACTGAAAATTACCCGCTATAATGCCTTTAACCGTGATATCTTCATCGAGATTTTCCCAACGAAGTGCATATCCATTTAAACGAACTGTAACTTCTTTCAATTGTTCATCATTTGCCTTAGCCAGAATTTCAAACCGGTCAGCAGGAAAACTGATGTTTCTTCCGTCGGTAAGTTCTATAAAGATGGTTCTCCCGATACTCCAGGCATTGATTGCAATAGGTTCTGCTATCTGTATATTTTCAACGTACATGGTATTCCTGATATTTTGCGTATAAAAAAACAATATTCTCAAAAACTAACTTTTCAATATTTCTGACAACCTTGGGAGATAAATTTTTATTCCCTGCTAATTGAACCGGATTAAGCCAGAATTTGCATTCACCATCGGCTGTTTCAACATGAATATGAGGTGGTTCATTATACTCGTCCGAGTAAAAATGAAACCGATAAGGCCCGATTCGTAAAACTGTTGGCATTTCGTTACAGTCAATTTTTTTGTGAATATACGAAAATTCCAATATGGAATAATGGAAGGAAACAAATTTTCAATTTCTCCCATTTTCCTTCTGAAAGATTTGCCATAAATCGCTACACTCCATTCAAATACCTGCAAACCGAAAGAAGAGAATCAAATTTAGCAGTTTGTGCCTGGTGCATAACAGTCCATTCAGGATACGTAACATCAATTATTACAAATACCTCTCCTGCACTTTCGAAATCAACAACTTCAAACCCGTTTCTTTCAAGAGCCTTCACCGTCCAGTCTACAGTAATACCTTTCCCGTTAACAATTGCTTTTCGCCTGGTTAACTTTCTGATCCGGAAATCACCCTTTTCCTGGTCGAAAAAAAGATGCTCACTTTGAAACAACGAAGCAAAATCACCATTCAGAATTAAATCTTCGGGTGAACCCTGCTCAACAGAATCATTCAGCATTAACCACATACGGTCAGACTCTGCAATGGCAGTCGTAAGATCGTGCGTTGAGAATAAAATCGTCTTCCCTTTTTCGCTTGCCAATTCGTGCAAAATATGTACAATCTCATATTTATTAGAAAGATCGAGAAACGCAGTAGGTTCGTCCAATACAATCACCTCGGTATTCTGAGCCAATGTTCTGGCGATCATCGCTTTTTGTCGCTCGCCATCCGAAATGTAATTCACCATGCGGTTTTCATATCCTTTCAATCCGACAGATTTGATGGCCTCTTCCACAATATACCGATCTTCGTCAAGCAATTTTCCGAACCAGTTGGTGTGCGGATATCGACCCAATGAAACGAGATCGAATACAGAGAGATTCGGAACCCGGATAATCTCTGTCGAGACAAAACTCATAATCAATGCAAGCTCCTTTTCGCGATAAGTATTCACCTGTTTTCCCCTTATCAATACATCACCTCCCATCGAAGGCTGGAATCCGGCAATTGTCCTTAATAGCGTACTTTTGCCAACTCCATTTCCACCTATCAGTGCGACAAGTTCACCCTTAAGCGCATAAACCGAAATACCGGCTTTAACCACATTCACAGAATGAGCTTTTGCTTTGTAACCAATTGTGGCGCTGTTTAATTCGATTATTTTCTCTTCCTGAATCATATCATTCCACTGTTTTTGTTACGAATAATGATCCAGATCACAATCGGAATTCCGAGCAGAGCAGTCACAGAATTGACTGGTAATGTACTTTCGGAACCCGGAAGCTGAGAGATAACATCACTCACAAGCATCATCAATGCTCCGATTAAAATGGAACCAGGAACAAGCAGACTATGTTTTGCCGTTTGCAAAAGCATCCTTGCAATGTGGGGAACAGCGATCCCAATAAACCCGATGGGCCCGCAAAAAGCGGTGATACTACCCGCCAGAATACATGTTGAAAGGAAGACCATCAAACGTGCAAACCGAACGTTCATCCCCATACTTCGCGCATAGTTTTCGCCCAATAAAAAGGCATCAAGAAATTTCGAGGAGAAAAAAGCGATCAATATTCCGATCAGAACAGATGGAAATAAAACCGATAACTGGACATTGGTTACACTTCCAAGGCTTCCCATCGTCCAGACAACAAATGACTTCAACGTAGATTCGTTGCTGAAATACTGAAGGATATTTACAACTGAAGATATGGCACTCGAAATCAATATTCCAAGAATCAGGATGGTCATGATATCTTTAATGCGGGCAGAGATCATTACAATCGCGAGCAGAACCAATCCTGAACCAATCCATGCTGCAGCGACAATTCCCCATGAACTTACGGCAGAAATGATACCCCCACCCAGCAATCCACCCGTGCCAAGAACAAGTAAGGCAACACCCAGGCTTGCTCCGGAGCTGACCCCTAAAATGTAAGGTCCTGCCAAAGGATTCCGGAAGACCGTTTGCATTTGCAATCCGGCTACTGACAATGCAGCACCCGCCAAAATAGCAGTAAACGCTTTGGGAATACGAAACTGGTTAATGATCACCACAATTTGTGCATCTGCATTTTCGGAACGAAAGATTGCCTTCAGAATTTCGGGGATCGAAATATAATACGAGCCTACCAACAGATCGGCGAGAAAAAACAGTGGAACAAGAAGTGACAATAGCAACAGTATCCGAAAGGCCCGGTTATTATTATTCTTATTTATAACTGCTTCTGCCACTACTATTCTATTTTTTTATAGAAATTAAAAACTTTGCTACTATCACACTCCGGATGAAAGATTTTCACCAAATCTGACAAAATCAAATCAGGTCTCACCACGCCACGTTCCCAGTAATCGTTTCCGCCACCCGGACCAACTTGCAAATTGTTGTTAAATATAGCTTTTTTTCGAACCTGCGGAAAGACAGTAAATCGGCTGTCAGTTGAAAGAAGTTCACTAAGTGTATTTACCGTACCGCAATTAATCCAGAAATCGGCTTTTGCGGACCGTATGACAACTTCTTCGAGCGATACGACAAAAGCCTCACGCGAAGTGTTTTCATGCCAAAGGAACTCTCCCCCTGCATCACTGATCAATGAAGCCAGGTTCGAATGACCGCCAGCAATCCACCATGCATCTTTATAAGGTAAACCCGTCAAAACAACAGGATGATTTTGAACCAGGGCTACCTTTTGTTTAATGTCGTTGTAGTTTTTTTCGATTCTGGAAAAATAGTCAGCTGCCTCCTGATCCTTGTTGTAAAATGCACCAACAAATTTTATCCATTCAGCTTTGGCCAGCGAATTTTCTTCAAGGTACTCTCCGTTTAGAATCACGTTCAGTCCCAGGTCGCGGAGCTTATTAATAAATCCTGTCACCTCGCCTCCTACTCCATAAGCTATTATGAGATCAGGTTTAAGACTAAGAATCAATTCATAATTGATACCCTGATCATAACCAACATCAAAAACAGTTTTCGAAGCGACTGCCTTTTGTACTTCCGGGTCTGATACAAATCCGGCACCCGAAAGGGCTTTCAGTGAAGGAATTTCAAGGAGGGCACTCAAAAAACCGATGTGTGAAGTTGAAAGACAGATCACACGCCTGACCGGAGTTCTTATCACTTCCTTTCCGGCAAGTTCTGCAGGGATATCTTTATCACGGTCAACAAGAAAATACTCGAAACTAATCCCGGATGATTGTTGCCACGGATCTAAAACAGTTATTTTTCGGTAATTTCCATGGTCGCTGATCGTAAAGCCTTTGGCATAACTCACCGGCAAATAACGATCGGCATTTGAATGATCAGTTGGTTTCTTCTTGCCTGGAGCACAACATACCACTCCCCAAAACAAAAAAGCAATAAAAAAGAAGGTAATTCTGGACATCCTAAAAATTTGTCCAAAGTTAGTTTAACAAGATCAATTATTTGGTATTACTTACCTTGATTTTGATCACTTGCCGGGCATTTATGGTCTCAACAGAAAGAAAGTAAACGCCGGATTGGTATTGTCCCACCGCAATCATTTTGGGGGTGGACGTAAGCATCGCTTCTTCTGAGTAAAACTTACGACCAAGAATGTCATACAAGCTGATTACACCATACTCTTCAGTACCCTTATTATGAAGCAAAATATAGTTTGTGATGGCCGTTTGCGGATATAAAACCTCAAATTTCTGTCCTTCTCCACCCCCAGGGTTGCTATCGGTCGATAAAGTATTCTGACAACCATTGGCATTGATCAGGAGCGAAGTTGAAATTCCAAGTTCCGGTATCCAATAAAATGGTTTCCAGCTTCCATTATATTTGGCAAAAGCATCATTTTTATCAAATGCCAGTCTGTCGGATGTGTGATAAACGGCAAAAGTATCTGTAAGGTTAGAATAGTCAATATTGAAGCCAACAAAGAAATTTTTATTAATCACAATCGGACTTCCGAGTGCGATGTAATTCATCTTATTCTCACTCAATAAAGTAAATGGCAAATCCATTGTTATCAGTTCGCTTCCGGGAAGTCCGCTGGCCGCATCTTCCTGATAAACCTTTAGCGTGATTTTACTTTTCGCATTGAACAGAACTGAAGAAAGTTTTGCAATGCCAATCGAAACCGAAGAGAGCAGTGTCTTTTCAGTCTGGCTGAAACGCTCTGCATAACTGCTTATTTTCAATATATTATGACCAGATTTATATCCGCCTGAAGAATTTGATACATTTTGAACCGTATAAGTCTCGCCGACTACGCCATTTGTAAACTGAGCGCATGAATTGCTGATATCGAAAGGATTTAGCCCGGCAACCTCCGTAGCACCTGTGCCTGTAGGGTCAAGCCAGATCTTTAACTGTCTGTCACTTGTTTTATAAAAATCCCATTGTTTATTAAACATTGCAAACAAATCATTGGTGGGGGTATCACATGTAGCTGTACCTCCTGTTAATGATCCGACAATTAATTTATTCTGATTAAATAACCCGCACCCCGAAGAACCTGTTTCTGTTGTTCCAACTTCCCATTTCCCTATCACCCAAAAACTATTGGGAGTGAAATCAGCATTGTAGCTGCCAATTGTAGGCGGATTGTTATCCTTGCACACTTTTTTCACATCGCCTTTCGGATGATGTATTGCAAAAGTTGAAGTAGGCGTAACTACCACTCTGTTCCATCCTGCATAATAAGGACGGTATTCTGCAGGAGGAATTGTTTCGAGTTGAACAAGTGCAAAGTCGAGTGAATCAGACCGGGATTTTAAAATGGAACCTGAAAGGGTCTGATCGGCATATCCGTTCACACTACTCCCGCCATTACCGCATGAAGGACTTTCGTAATTAAAACAAAATACTGTTTGCTGGGCATCTGTGGCATTTGCAATGCAGTGTCCTGCAGTAAGAAGATATGGTGTTTTGTTCTGACTGGTATTGTTCACCAATGTCCCCGTACAAAGTTCTCGTCCGGCAACAATTAAACTCACGACTGCCTGCTTTTCTGTAGCATATTGAACTGCATCAGGACAATAAACATCCATATTGCAAAGTCCGGCTTCGCCCAAAGGCCGCGTTCCAAAAGCATTCTTATAATCATGATTTACTGATGAAATATGTAACTCACCGGTATAAATGGATTTAACAGGTTCGTTGTATTCCACCACAATTTCATCACCCGAAACCGGATAGGTTGAAAAATAACCGGATGATTGTTCGTTAGCGGAAGTAAAAGCTCCTAAAACCTTTTTCTGATCTTTCGAATAAATAAATAAAGAGGCATCCTGCGGAATAATCATCTTATCGAAAATCAGGTTGAGGGACCACGCACCTTTCGAACGGATTCCTACCCGCCAGATCTTCAAATCTCCATTCACTTCCCATCTTCCTGATGATGCCGTGGAGATATCCACCTTAAAACTTTTTGCAAAAACGAATGCTTTCAGATTTTTCAGATCCGCCTTTTCAGCTATCAACAATAGATCATTATCAACCGGATCCATATCGATGACCGGAATTGTATAAACGGCCTTTTTTAATTGGCTAAAGGAAGCAGGAATTCCGCCAAATGACAATTGACCGGAACTGTTTAATGCCAATCCTGATAATAGCACTAAAATCGAGAAGTATCGTAAAATCATTGATTTTTCAAATTTCGCACAAATATAGTCGATCCCCTTCAAATATTTGCTTTATTGGACGATATTTCAGTAATTTGACTACCTTACACGAAGAAATAAACGATATTAAATGAAGGTACTTGTAATTTATTGCACAACATTTTCATATCTTCCAACTACAAAAACACTTGAAGAAGCTGAAGAAGTTAACGAGGGAAAAACTTATAACGACTGCATTGTTGCATTTATCCAGGTTGAAGCGGATGATGAAGAGAAAGACGTTGCAGGCCGGGAAAAGAAGCTCGTCAATCACCTGAAATGGACCGCACGCAAAAACAATACAACTGCAATTGTTTTGCATTCCTTCGCCCACCTCGCTGAATCAAAAGCTTCAGCAGATTACACAAAAACACTTTTTGACCTCGCACAGAAACGCCTGCAGAACGGAAATTATACGACAGAACAAACGCCATTTGGCTATTTCCTCGATCTGAATATTAATGCGCCGGGCTTTTCACTTGCACGCATCTGGGCATCACTTTAAAATCAGTTTATGATAATTATACGCAGAACATTTACTTATTCAATTTAAAGTAATCTGCTGCAAAATCCATATAACACTGCCAGTCATACAGTGTGACATCATGTTTGCCCGGACGTATATGATAGGCAATTGTACCCGCCAGTGGGCTGCTTAATGCCGGCATCACGTTCGAAGGAAGACCTTTCATTCCTAAAAGCTCATAAACGGGGGATGCAAATACACACGATAAAAACTCACCTTTCGGATCTGCCCATAAATCTTCGGCCGCACTTGCCACATAAACCGGCCGGGGTGCTATCAATGCAAGCAACTCGTGCTGATCGACAGGCATCAACTCCTCCTTCTGATTGTACTTTTTATAATTATCACAAAACCAATGCGGAAAAGCGGTATTGATCCTGCCAACCGTTTCACCAAATTTCCGTCTCGACAGGGCAGCTCCTCCACATCCCGAGTTATTGGAAATCACAATCGCAAAACGTTCATCAGAAGCTCCTGCCCAAAGCGAGGTCTTGCCTAGTCGTGAATGACCCATCATGATCACCCTTTTGGCATTTATATCCTTATCTGTTTCAATATAATCCATTACGCGCGACAATCCCCACGACCATGCGGCAATCGATCCCCACGAGGTACTATCTCTTTTCGAATCGAAAAGCTGCTGGATTCCGTTCTTAAATCCATCATCAAAATCGGGATCAACATCTCCGTAATAAACAGTTGCCACGCCAAAACCGTGCGATACAATTTCTTTGATGGGCCATCTTGAAACAGCCGCTCCCCTTCCCTTTTCATTGGCCCGGTTATCCGTAATTCCAAGTTCTTTATTGTTGGCCACCCACGAATCCGGCAATAAAACATCCGGTTCCATCGTGGTGGTATGATTTCCGTCAAAATTATAACACAGGAAAACAGGTGCGTTTTTTGAATTCTGCGGCAAATAGATTAGTACCATCACCGATACCTTTCGGTTGCCGTTCATAAAATCAAGCCTGACTTCTTTCCTTTTTGCAATTCCGCCAAGCGCATCTGCCTTATGCGAAACGATGGTCGATTTTACATTTCCTTTCCATTCAGGAACAACCCCAAAAACATCTTTTTCAAAAATCGAGTAGATCTCGCTTCTACGCTTGTCCCAATCCTTTTTAGTTTTAACCGGGGTGCCATTGTTAAAAACAAGCACATCGGGCAACGTAAATACCGGAACTTTTGCCTCATCGTAATTTGCAACAAACTGCTGGGCATTGGAAATCCATGGAAACAAAAGGAAAAACAAAAGAGTCACTAATTTTTGCATTATATCGAAGTTTGATTGTTTGATTGTCAAAATTAGGTTTTAAAGTATGAATTCCAATTATTTGGATGTTGAATTTAAAGATGATAATCTATAACAGATGCAAAAATGAAAATTTAATCTGTTTTAGGGTGTTTCAAAAAGCAGCCAAAATAAAACTCAGCGATGGTATATTTTTTCAAGTACGTGAACCGGCCTTTGTAAAGTAAAGTTTGTTTTCTATAAAGTTATCTATTTTGATGTTCGGTTATAAAACCGAGTGAAACCTGGAGAGAACTTTTCTATAAAGTCACGCAAAGATGATATTCTAAAGAAAGATAATCCGACAAAATATCCTGGTAATTATCTTTTGGTCCTCAGAATAAAAACTAATTGTTTTCGTAATCTTTTTTTAATCCACAGAATCTTCATTCGTAATGCATTTTTTTATCATTCTTTTAACAAATAAGGTAATTTCTCTCCAATACCTTCAATTTATATATGCAATATAATATATCTAATTGTAGTTATTTATATATTATCAAATCCTTCAAATACTTTCAAAAGTCAATAGAAATGTAGTCTATTGATTGATAATGTTGATTCATATCAGTTGTATATTCTGATAATAAGTCTATTCAGTTAAATTACGAGTAATATTTATTTGCTTTTAATTTTGATTTTTTGTAACTTTAATGCAATGGCACATTGTAAAACAGATAGGCTTTAATTATTTAATGGGAGGTAGATTGTTAAATGTTTATAACAATAATTAGACATTTGAAATTGTTAGAAATATATAGCATTTAAGTGATTGAAAACAGAACAAACGACTTAAAAATAATTTCGACATTTCCGGATTAAAAATTTGGCAATATAAAAAATCCGCTTTTTAAGTTATTAAAAAGGAATTCTTTACGAGATTATTTGATACTCTGTTTTATTTAGTGAAACGAAAATTAATTCTATTTAATATTTGACAATGAAACAGCTTTTCCCGGTAGAAATCATCCATAACAGCGCTGAAAATTTTTACTTCAGGCAACAAACTTCAAGCAGGTTAATATATCTTATTTTACTGATGATAGTTATACTTCTATTGCTTTTACTCCCAATTATCACAGTCGATATTACTGTACAAAATAATGGAATAATCCGTTCGCGATATGATGATAATATTCTTCAATCGGCTGTTTACGGAGAAGTTATACGTGTGAATATTTATGACGATGTTACAGTTAAACAGGCCGATACACTCTTGGTGATCAGTACACAAAAGATTGATGAGCAGATCAATTACTACAATCTGCAATTAATTGAAGAATCCATTCATCTGAAAGACCTGGCGATATTACTCAAAAGTGATAATTCACCTTTAGTTTCTACCTTGTTTAGGCAGGAATTTACTGGCTTTCAGGGAAAGCTTCAGGAACAAAAAGTTAAAATGGCTCAGGTCGATAAGGAGTTTGTCCTTGCGGCGACATTGTATGAGAAAAAAGTTATTCCAAAAATGGAATATGAAGAGAAAAAGAACAATCGCGAATATCAAATAAGCTGTTACAACAACATCTGCGAGCAACAAAAATTGATTTGGCAGACAAAATATTCTGAGCTCAACTTGAAAATTGAGGGGTTGAAATCAAATATCGTGCAATTACAAAAGGAGAAAAATCAATATATCCTTACAGCTCCAATTTCGGGCACAATTACTGCTTACTCCGGCATCAAAGAAGGCAACTTTATAGTTCCTAATCAACAAATTGCAAGGATATCACCTGATGATGAATTGTTGGTAGAATGCTATGTTAATCCCTCAAACATAGGGCTGATCCATCGGGCTATGGATGTCCGGTTTCAGTTTCATTCATTCAATTACAATCAATGGGGAATTGGTTCCGGTAAAGTTTCTGAAATATCCAATAATACTATAATTATAAATGAACACGCATTTTTCAAAGTAAAGTGCAGCCTCGATCAAAACTATCTTTCATTAAAAAACGGTTATAAAGGTTATTTGAAGAAAGGGATGACCTTAACTGGCCGATTTATGATAACAGAACGTACTCTGTTCCAGCTACTCTATGATAAAACCGACAACTGGCTAAATCCTAAAATCTCTGAAAATGAACGTTAAAATCAAACAACACGATATCACCGATTGCGGGGCTACATGTCTGGCATCAATTGGGGCGCATTACAATCTTGGAATTCCTGTTTCGCGAATAAGGCAAATCGCCGGAACGGATCAAAAAGGGACAAATGCATGGGGATTAGTGAAAGCCGCAGAGAAAATGGGGTTCTCTGCAAAAGGCGTTAAGGGAAATATTGAAGCATTACCCAATATTCCTCTGCCAGCCATAGCCCATGTTATTATAAAAAAAATTCTACAACATTACATTGTGATCTACCATGTAAAAGATGGAAAAGTAGATTATATGGATCCTGCAGACGGTTTGATGCACAAGTTGACACTAAAAGAATTTGCTGATATATGGAGCGGAGTATTGATATTACTGGCACCCGGAAATGACTTTATTCCCCGGAATGAGAAAGTTTCGAACATTCAACGTTTCGCTTTTTTGTTAAAACCTCATCGAAGTATATTGATACAATCGCTGATTGGCGCTGTTATGTATACTGCTCTCGGACTTTCAACATCAATCTACATTCAGAAAATAACTGACTATGTGCTGGTTGATCATAATTTGAAATTGCTCAGTCTCTTAAGTGTAATAATGATCGCAATTTTATTGGTCCAGCTCTTCATTGGCACGGCAAAGAGTGTATTTATAATGAGGACCGGGCAAAAAATCGATTTGCGATTAATACTAGGTTACTATAAACATCTTCTGACACTACCTCAACGCTTTTTCGATACAATGCGGGTAGGTGAAATTATTTCAAGGATCAACGATGCCGTAAAAATCAGGGCTTTTATTAACGATACAGCTATATCATTGTTGGTCAATATTTTTATTGTATTTTTTTCGTTTGGACTAATGTTTTTATATAGTTGGAAGCTCGCGATGATTATATTGACGATCATTCCTTTCTATGCTATTGTTTACTACTTTACCAATCTGGTAAACAAAAAACGCGAACGAAAACTAATGGAGAATTCAGCTGAATTGGAGAGTCAATTGGTAGAATCGTTGAATTCAGTACGAACAATAAAGGAATTTGGACTTGAATCGTATTCGAACCTTAAAACCGAAATTCGTTTTGTCGAATTACTCCGGACTGTTTACAAATCTGGTCTTAACGCTATTATGTCAGGCACCGGAACTGAATTTCTTAGCCGTATTTACACCATTATATTACTTTGGGTCGGCTGTTACTTTGTAATTGACAATACAATTACACCTGGAGAGTTGCTTTCTTTTTATGCCATCCTTGGGTATTTTACATCCCCGGCGGCGAGCCTTATAGGGATGAACAAAGCGATTCAAAATGCATTGATAGCTGCTGACCGGCTTTTTGAGATCATGGATCTTGAATGTGAAGATGAAGAGAATAAAATGAATTTATCACCAGATAAGGCTGGAGAAATCATCTTCAGTAATATTTCCTTTAGCTACGGAACCCGAACCGAGGTTTTTGAGAAATTTAATTTCATTGTTAAAAAGGGTCAAATTACCGCTATAATCGGCGAAAGCGGCTCCGGCAAAACCACACTTGTTGCGCTGATACAAAAGCTTTATCCACTAAATGGCGGCTCCATAACTATTGGAGGTTATAATATTGCCCATATTACATCTGACAGTCTGCGAAGTATAATCGGAATTATTCCACAAAAGCTTGATCTGTTTGCGGGAAATATTGTTGACAATATTGCTGTTGGCGAATTCCACCCAAACATCGAACGCATTATTGAAATATGCAAGTCGTTGGGAATGCTAGGCTTTATTGAAAAAATGCCGGCAGGACTTAATACTTACATCGGTGAGAATGGCGCAACACTCTCAGGCGGACAGAAACAACGCATTGCAATCGCAAGGGCACTCTACCGCAACCCCGAAATACTTGTATTGGATGAAGCCACCTCTTCGCTTGACTCAGAGTCAGAATACTTTGTTCAGCAAGCAATTAACCATATGAAAACGGAAGGAAAAACAGTAATCATTATTGCTCACCGACTCAGCACAGTTGAAAATGCAGATAAAATAGCGCTGATTGAAAACGGACGATTAATTGAAGAGGGTACTCATTTAAAATTATGGGAATCCAAAGGAAAATATTATGAAATGTGGCAAAAACAACTACCAAAATTCAGTAATATGCGCCACCCTGATTTAGTAACTAACTTAATTAATGAACAGATATGAAGATGATTTACCAATTGGAAAGAATAAAGAAGATTAACCGGATGATTAAATCGGCTAATACTGGTTCACCCAAAGAATTTGCAGGCGAGTTGGGTATAAGTGAAAGTCACTTTTACAGGTATATCGAAGAACTTCAGGAAATGGGGATACCAATCCAATATAGTCGTGTACGAAAGACCTACTACTATGAAAATAACACAGAGCTCTCTCTTAGCTATTCTCTTAAGATAATATCTGATCACGGGGCTAAAGAAATTATTGGCGGATCCAAAAAAAATTCTTCTCTGCTTTTTTATGAGAGTGGACAAATTTTACTTTGATCTTGTAACCGCTCGCAGTAAAGCTTTTAACACAAAATAGAAGCAGGCAAAAGGTGGAAAATTCAATCAACAAAGGTATTGTGTTCTAAATCAGAAATTGACCAAACTCTTAACGGGGGAGAATTCATCCTGATCTGGTAATTGCATTCACCCATTAACAAAAAAAAGACTGCCCGAAACCGGGCAGTCTTTAAATAGATCATCATCCAAAGATCAATAATAACCCGGGTTTTGCATCTCTGCCATTGGTGGTTGAGGAGACAAACGGTCGGTATAGGTATTCGGAATTGGCCTTAGTTTGTGGAAATCTTTAACAGCAAAAGCATCAGGATTATAAAGTTTTGCACGGGCAATCAACGTACCGGTGCGGGCTAAATCTTCCCAACGATTTAATTCGCCATATAATTCACGGGCACGCTCTTCAAGCATCCAGTCAACAAAAGCATCAAATCCTGCACCTGAAGGTAAAACCGGTTTTACAACATCTGCCTGTGTAACCTGCATACTGGCTACCGTTGGTGTTGTTTCATTGGCACCTCCGTCAAGCGTGAATATCTGCTTTGGTTTTTGTTCTCCTGCGGCATAAGCAGCACGTGTACGAACGATATTAATGTATTTAAGTGCATTTGTCCAGTCACCTTTACGTCCATAAGCTTCTCCGGCGATCAGGTAAGTATCGGCTAAACGCATACGATGAAAGTTACGGGAACCAGCCTGGTAGTTGATATCCGGCCGTTGATCGTCGAGCCATTTAATCAATGTCGGGAAGTTATTTACATCGTTTTTATCCAGTGGTATAAGCAAATAACGAGACTTCGCGATATCAGTCAGCATCTGACGGTAACCTGCATCATTCAGCTTAGTTTGTTTCGGGGTAGTCGTTGTATAATAACTAAGTGCACCATAATATTTCGAAGAGATATAAATAGCGGTATCACCCGGCTTGAATTTGGGTTTGCCAACCAATTCAGCAGGAGTTGTGTAAATCACATCCGTTTTTACCTCCGAATTCGTAACTGGGTCGATGTAATAGTATTTATCCTTCCAAACATTCGTAGCAGCAGTGGTTGCATTATTCGAAATGTAATTCCATTTGAAGGTTTTATAAAAACGTGAATCGTTCAAATGATCCCAAAGTTTAGTGACCACAAGAGGATTGACACGCGTGCGTTTAAATGGGCGACCGTTGGGTTGATCACGGATCATACCTGCTTTAATATCATACTGCATTAGAAAATACAGGTGTAACTGGTTTCCGCCATCTGATGTTGAGCTTCCTGCGCCACTAAAAAGGGCGTCTTTTGTGTACTCAACATCCCAAATAATTTCTTTGGAAACCTTTTGATTGTTCTGATCAAAAATACTTGAATAATTGGTTTCCAACGAAAACTTACCTGAATCAATCACCTTCACTGCATAGAATGCTGCACTGTCCATATCGGTTGCTTTACCACCACGTTCAGCAAGATCTGCACTTCCGCGCGTCAGGTAAACCTTCGCCAACAAATGACTGGCGGACCATTTGGTAGCACGACCACGGTCTGATTGTTGGTAAACATCCGGCAAAACTGCGTAAGCTGCAACAAGATCCGAAATTATTTGATTGTAAACGTCCTTAACCGGAGCTCTTTTAAAATCTGTAATTACTTCAGTAATATTACCCTTGACAACGAGCGGGACCGCACCATAATGCTGAACCAGATCAAAGTAATAAAAAGCACGCAGGAATTGAAGCTCGGCACTTCGCTGTGCTTTCTGATCAGCAGTCATATCAAGAACATCCGGCATAATCATCAACGCCGTATTGGCGCGGGTAATTGCCTTGTAATTGTTGTTCCAGAATTTATTGATCACGTCCTGACTTGGGTTTAAAGAACTCTGGTATTTGTTGAACGGATCTTTGTTCCCGCCGTCGGCGCCTTCCCAGGTAAAATCGGTTCCATATTCAGTAAGACAGAAATAGGCTTCCATATTTCCGCCTGATGTGCTGTTACCTGCCTGGTTATATGAACCGCAGTACCAACGCATTGCCTGATAAACACCGGTTACGGCAGCTTCCATCCCAACCTTTGTTTTGGGATAATCATAACCTACATTGGTATATTGTTCTTCCTTCAGGTAATTATTGCAGGCAGTAGCCGCAAATAAAACCAGGATTAATATAAAATAGTATATTCTTTTCATATCGCTTTGTATAATTTACGTTTTAAGAGTCAGATTACAAACTCATATTAATACCGAACATAAATGTACGAGGTGCCGGAACATTAAAATTCGCACCGCTTTCAGGGTCTGTACCCGGGAATTTGGTGATGCAAAATCCATTCTGAACCGTTACATACAATCTTAACTTTGTAATACCAACTTTTTTAATCAAAAATTTTGGCAGTGTATAACCAAGTGTTACATCACTTAAACGTAGAAATGAAGCTTCAAAATAATTCAAAGAACTCCTGTAGGCCGGGTTTTCTATTCCATTGTTCGGCCTTGGTGCATCATTACTTCCATTACTTGCTGTTGGATTACCGGCAGCATCGTATGCAGTTACTCTCCAGTAATTTACTTTAATACTGTTGTACCGGCCGTTAAAACTCAAACCGCGGTCATAGTTCAGCATATTACCGTAAGAACCATTCAACGAGAAATTAAAGTCAAAGTCCTTATAGTTGAAATAGTTCGCAATATTGGCAGTAAATGTAGGGCGTGGTGTTCCGATGATCACACGGTCTGCCTCAGTGATTTTATAGTCACCATTCGTATCCTGAATTTTAATATCACCAGGTTTGAATGCTGTACCATATTTTGCCATCTCTGCTTCTTCGCCCAATTGCCATATTCCCAAGGCTTTATAGTCAAAATAAACAGACAATGGTTGTCCGATAAACCAGCCGTTACCTACGTCATCTTTTGTACCACCGTATAATTGAACAATTTCCTCTTTATTTCTGGCAAAGATAAAATCAGTACTCCAGCTAAAATCTTTTTTCTTGATGTTCTGGGTATTGATTGTAACCTCAATCCCTTTGTTACGGGTTTTACCAATGTTATAAACCACACTGTTGAATCCCGATGTTTGAGGAAGTTGCCTGTCCATCAACAAATCGGAAGTATTCTGCAAATAAACGTCGACAATACCGTTGATGCGACCATTAAAGAGTCCGAAATCAACACCGGCATTCCATGCTTTGGTTGTTTCCCATCCCAGGTTCGGATTAGGCATTTCGTTCTGGTAAAATGCCATCACATTGTTGCTGCCATAATTATATCGCGCATAGTCGAGATTACCACCCGTTTTGTAAGGGTCAATGGCCGTATTGGCTGTAACACCATATCCTATTCTGAATTTCAGGTTGCTTAATGCTTCAATGCCTTTCATAAATGATTCTTCACTGGCACGCCATGCAAAAGCAGCAGATGGAAACATTACCCATTTATTGCCTTTTGCCAGACGTGATGAACCATCATCACGAAGAGAAGCGGTCAGTAAATAACGGTCGTTGAAGCTATAATTGATACGTCCCATAAATGAAGCAAGCTGCCATTTTGTATAATTACTGCTTACACTCGAAATGGTAGGCGCACTTCCGACATTGTACCACAACTGTGTTTCATATGGAAGGTTCAATACATTGATCCTGTAAGACTCGTATTTTTCCTGTTGAATCGATTGCAGCATTGTCACACCAAAAGTATGTTTCTTGATGGTTTTGTTCCAATACAAAAGGTTTTCCCATGTAAACATCGTACGTGTATCACCACCATTTTCTGCACGTGCAATACCGCCCTGACGGTCAGAACTGCGTGATCCATAAAAACGCTGGTCATAGTATGGACCCACATCGAGTCCAAAGTTTGAACGGAATTTAAAGTCAAATGGTAATTTTATTTCGGCATAGTAACTACCCATAAACCTGTCTTTGCGATATTTGACCTTGGCATTGTCAATATCAAGCAATGGATTCCATATTTGAGGATCATTCCCCGGACGGTTGAACATGACGCCATCCGCGTTGTAAATATTGGCAAGGGGTGAAAGCCTGATCACATCATTGAATGCATTGGGACCGTCGTTGCGATCGAAATGCGAGAACTGTGTCTGTCCACCAATGGTTACTTTATCTGTCAGATTCCAGTCAAAATTTACACGTGCTGAATAGCGTGAATAATCCTGTGTTTTAAGTAATCCCTTCTGATCGAAATAAGTAGCCGAAGCCATTACTTTCAATTTTTCAGTACCGCCACGAATACTAACTTCATGATTGGTGATTGTTCCTGTGCGCATTGCTTTGCCCAACCAATCAGTTGTCTGTAAACGTTCAGGATGCCATGAACCATCGGGATCGTATGCACTTTGCATCTTGAATGCAATACCAGTAGGGTCGTTTTCCTGGCCAACAGGTATCATCAGTTTATCGGTATCAAAAGTTGGAACAGCAGGCAATTTTCCTGCCTTACGATATGCTTCTCGAATAAAATCGACCCATTCAGGACCATTAAAAACGTCAACCATGTTTGCCGCCTGTTGAACGCCGTAATAACTGTTGTAATCAACTACAGCTTTACCTTCTTTTCCTTTTTTGGTTGTGATCAATACAACGCCGTTGGCGCCACGTGCACCATAAATAGCGGTTGCAGAGGCATCTTTCAAAATATCAATGGTTTCGATATCCGACTGGCTGATTTCACTTAAACCAATGACCAATGGCATACCATCCACAACATATAATGGGTCGTTGGTCGCCTTTAATGAACGGTTACCACGAATCATCACAGTTGCATCGGCACCTGGCTTGGAATCTTTTTGCTGAATAACAACACCGGCCGCTTTTCCCTGCAAAGCCTGAGCTGCACTAAAGCTGGCCTTTTCCATCAGCTTTGCATTACTGACAGACGAAACCGAACCGGTTAAATCCTTTTTCTTCACTGTACCATATCCAACAACGACTACCTGTTCAACGTTTAGGTTTTCTTCTTCAAGAACAACGTTTAACTGGGTTTTACCGTCTAATTTAACCTCCTGGGGAATAAATCCCACAAAAGAGAAAACCAGTACAGAATTGGAGTTGGGTACTTCAATGGTAAACGAACCGTTTGAACTAGTTATTATTCCAACAGTCGTTCCTTTTACAACAACGTTAACTCCCGGTATAGCCTGGCCATCCGTTTTTGAAGTAACTGTTCCTGTAACTTTAATACCTGCATTGGCCATCAATAGTTCGGGCGAACCATTGGTTCCGGGATGGACTTTAGCATTAACCTGAAGAAATCCCAGAAGGATAAAAAGAAAGGTCATCTTCATAATTAGTGCGGTTTTTTTCTTAAATAATTTTTTTTCCATAATTTCGTAACGTTTAAATAGTTCTACAATACAATGCTTTAGGTCTGGTTAAGACCACTGCGACAATTAAAAAAATCTTTCAGTTATTCGGCTAACATCGCCGTATATTCATTTTTTTTCGATTCTATTTCTGTAGAAAAATGTATATCTATGTTTATACTCCTCCTTTCTTTATAAATTATTACCGTTTATAATTTTCGTTATTCAATTGTTTTATAATGTTTTGAATTAGGTTTTATCACTACTACAGATACTCGTTTGCGCACACGGATGTTTAACACACATTTTCATTCCAGGCTAACTATTTTTAAATTTTATCGTTTGTAGTTGAAATGTTTTATTATTTTAAATCAATTCGGTTATTCTTTCAAAAGTTCACTTCTACTGCGAATTTCAATTAGCCGGTTCTGATAGTCTTTAAAAAAATCTGGTTTAGTTTGTTAATGATATTCCGCTTACAGAATAGAACAATCAGCCAATTTTAAGTCTTAGATACATTTTTTAACACTGCAAATATATTGAAATAAATCAAATTAATATCAGGCTCCATTTTTTCTTAAAATTGTTAGTTTATGAAAGAGGTAACAGATTTGATGTTAAAATTGTTTTTGATACCCAATTCTGGTTGTCAGGTTTTGAAACGGGATGGAATAATTGGCATATTTTGCATTAGTCAAGGACCAGGTCAATAAATATTGGCCTTCATAAAATAAGATTATCGAGGCGCAAAACTCCGAAGGAGTTAAATATTAATGACCTCCAGAGAATCTGGGGGCAATAGAAACGCAAATGCCAACAACCCGGTACGGGTTGAATTATTTACACCAAATATTTCTCATCAAAGTCAACACCATTGTTGAATAACATTTAATTCAACCCGTTTCGGGTTGCGGTTCAATAGTCGTGCGCCCCCCCCCAATAAAAATTGGGGGTCATTAATATTTATCCACCTTCGGTGGAATTATTCCGACATCAACCAGATTAAATCTACTCTCATTTAAGCTATTACATTCTAAATCTCTATAATTTTAAATCCATTCGTTATCTGTTTTGAAGTTCGATTCAAAAATTAAGGAGACTAAGCAGAAGTCAAATTAGCAATACAAAACAACCTTATTGCCTTATTTTTAGAACATTAAACTAATCATATACCCTGACAGCTATCTGGCAAAAATCCTTCTCTCACTTATTTCCAACGATGACTGTTTGTTTTGAATCTTCATTTCTTCTTCAAATTTAAGCTTTCAAAGCTGGCCTTTTTACCTTTCAGACACCAAATTCATTCAAAATAATATTCACCAGATCCGGAATAACAGGAAAA
>Ga0209123_1001856_pt1 | contig 19389 bp, 14 predicted proteins | sample BarGraIncu00431A_FD_184500 | JGI IMG/M metagenome (GOLD analysis project Ga0209123, IMG submission 184500) | Arctic peat soil microbial communities from Barrow, Alaska, USA - Barrow Graham LP Incubations 004-31A (SPAdes) (version 2) | ecosystem: Environmental > Terrestrial > Soil > Wetlands >... | reverse complement strand
AAATTTGGTACCTCAAATTTTTGTTTTATGTCCTCAATAGAAATATCCAGACCTTCTATCCCATTGTTTTTTCCTTCATTTAAAATAGATAGAGCATCGTCTAATCTTGCTAATTTTAAGTACTTATCCTTAATAAGAATATAAGTTTCTTTATTTTCTTGCTTAAGGAAAATGGCATGTTCAAAACTTTGCTTTGCTTCATTAATCTTTCCTGAATCTAAATTAGCTGAGCCCTGCTTAATGTTTTGATGAATCTTATTAACTAGTATCTTGTTTTTTATAAAAAATGTTGTTAGTACGAGAATAATTACGAAAACTATTATACCTATTGAAATTAAAATCCGTGTTTTGTACTTATTTAAATCTAAATTCATAAAATATTCAACTCCTTTTTATAATCTAATACATAATATCTTTACTATACTATTCATTAAGATATTCATTTGATAATTTTAATCTGTTTTTAATCTTATAGATATAATATATAAGATATGGAAAAGTGTATAAAAATATTAACTAAGGAAAGGAGATTAATGAATATTTTAATTAACTTTTGAAATGCAGTGATTTATAATGATTATATAAAATTATAGTAAAATATCTAATAAGAAAAAGGATGGAAATGATGAAAGAAATAAAAAACAAAAAAAGAATAAGCCTTAATATTTTATTGTTTATAATATTTGAATTTATGTTCACAGCTATTACAGGCCCATTTATGGTTTATTATGGTCCATTTAAAAATGTGAAGAGTACTGTGGTAGGTGCAGAAATGACCACCTATACTTTACAGTGGCTTGCAACATCATTTTTATCAGATGATAAAATAAAACAAATTATGAGTGATCAGAAAATAGAAGTTATAGCCCAAAACAATTTAAATGGTGTAGATTCAGATGTAACCGTGAAAAATAAAAATGATAATGGTATTGAAAGATATGATGTTAAAGGTAAGAAATTCAAAGGGTATTTACTAGAAATCAATGACCCGACTAGGTTAAAAATAGGTTATAGCAGTAAGCTTGGAACAAAAGGGGAGCGTACTAGTGATATTGCAAAAAATAATAATGCACAAGCTGCAATTAATGGTGGCGCATTTATAGATAAAACTTCTGGAGCTCTTAAAACAGGCGTTGGAGCAAACGCAGCTGGAGTTATAATATCTAATGGAAAAGTTGTTTATGATGATATAAAAGATGAAAATCAAAAGAGAGAATGTGTAGCATTTACAAAATTAGGTAAGCTTTTAGTCGGTTTTTATTCCCTTAACGAAATGAAAAAATCTGGAGTAACTGAGGCAGTATCATTTGGACCAGCAATGATAGTTAATGGTAAGAAGGCTATAACTAAAGGTGATGGGGGCTGGGGAATTGCACCTAGAACATGTATTGCACAAAAGAAAGATGGGACGATATTATTATTAGTCATTGACGGTAGGAAAATCTCTAGTATAGGAGCTACTTTAAGAGATGTACAAGATGTATTGTACAAATGCGGGGCTTATAATGCTACTAATTTAGATGGCGGTTCTTCTTCTACAATGTTTTATAATGATGCAGTTATAAACAAGCCTTGTGGTAGTGAAGGGGAGAGAACGGTACCTTCAATAATATACGTAGAGAAAAGGTAGTGGAGTAGATTTTATTAAAGTATATTTTATTAAAGGAGAAAATATTATGAAATGGATGAAAAAAGTAAGCATATGGATAGTAGTATCTTTATCTTTGCAATGTTTAGGTCTCTTTTATATTGATCATTTTTTTTTAACTACTGATTCAACTGTGGCTATAAAAAAAGTTGCCTCAGATGTAAGTGCAAAAAGTAAAAATATTGATATTACTGTACCAACAAAGGCTAAAAAATAGTTAAAAAATATTTATACGAGGGTGAGTGAAATTTATGATATTAATATTAAAATCAATAATAATGGGTATAGTAGAAGGAATAACTGAGTTCCTTCCAATTTCGTCTACTGGACATATGATCATAGTTGGTCATTTTATAAACTTTACAGGTGATTTTGCTACATTATTTGAAATTGTTATTCAGCTTGGAGCAATCCTTGCAATTGTAGTGCTTTATCGGGCTAAGTTGTGGGATTGTTTAAAGAATTTAAAACCTGGTAAATCAGGCTTTAAGCTTTTGATTAATGTTATTGTAGCGTTCATGCCATCGGCAGTATTAGGACTTATTTTACATAAAAAAATAGAGTCGGCTTTGTTTGGACCTGTTCCTGTACTTGCCGCATTAATAGTTGGTGGTATTTTAATGATTTTGGTTGAAAATAAATTTAGGAGTAAAGATGTAATTGGAGATGTTGATAATATTATTCTACCTCAAGCCATACTTATAGGATGTTTTCAATGTCTTGCACTATGGCCTGGTATGTCAAGATCTGCTTCAACAATAATGGGAGCATGGATTGTTGGATTAAACAGCGTTGCAGCAGCGGAATTTTCATTTTTCCTTGCAATACCTACAATGCTTGGAGCAACAGCTCTAACATTATTCAAAGCTAAAATGGCACTTACGGGTATTGAAATAATATCTTTAATAACAGGGTTTGTTGTATCATTTATAGTAGCTATTGTAGTAGTAAATAAATTTATAGCTTTCCTAAAGAATAAGCGTATGAGAGTATTTGCTGTGTATAGAATATGCGTTGGTGTTTTTTTATTAGTACTTGTATTTATGAATGTTTTAAGATAATTGTTTAAGAATGAATCTCTTCACTTTTGTGGGGAGCTTTTTTTACTATCATAAATACCGAAATAATTTGTAATTTGTTTGAACATATGTAACAATAGTGTAATATCAAGAAAATGTATATTATATATAATTGTAAACAGTTAATCTCATTAAATCATGTTATATTATCTTATAAAATTTTGAGAACATAGGAGGAAAAGATGGGATCAAAAAATATAAAAAAGAAAAAAAAGAATCACAAATTTAGAAATTTTATGTTTTATTTGATTTTTGGATTAGTATTTACGGGAGTTACTGCTCCATTAATTTTATTCCATGGACCATTTACTAATGTTGAAAAAACAATTGTAGATGCCTCAATGACTACACTTAGTCACCAATGGATTGCAAAGTTATTTTTATCAGATGCGGAAATTAAAAAAATTAGAAATGAAGATACAGTTCAAGTTATGCAGCAGGGCAATAATAACTATATAAGGTTTATTAATAATCATGATAATAGTATTGAAAGATATAACATTTCAAAAGGAATAAAGTTTACAGGGTATTTACTTATTATTAAAGACCCGACAAGAGTTAAAGTTGGTTACAGTAACAAACTTGGAACTCAGGGGGAATTAACAAGTCAGATAGCACAAGATAATGGTGCAATCGCCGCTGTTAATGCAGGAGGTTTTTCTGACACATCATCAACTAATACGAAATGGACAGGTACGGGTGGAAAACCAATGGGAATTATTATGAGTAATGGAAAAATCAAATTTAATGATATAACAGATCCAAGCAAAAAAAATGATATTATAGCAATTACGAAAGATGCACAACTTCTAGTAGGACCTCACAGTTTGAATGATTTAAAGAAGCTTTCTGTAACTGATGCAGTATCTTTTGGACCAGCCCTTATAGTTAATGGTAAGGGAACAATAAATTCTGGTGATGGAGGATGGGGAATTGCACCCAGAACAGCAATAGGGCAACGCACGGATGGTGCTATAATATTGCTTGCTATTGATGGAAGAACAACTAAAAGTTTAGGTGCGTCACTTAAAGATGTACAAAATATAATGCTTCAATATGGAGCATATAATGCCTCTAATCTAGATGGTGGTTCATCAACTACAATGTATAATGATGGTGGAATAATTAATAACCCATGTGATGCACTTGGCGAAAGAGCAGTTCCATCTGCTTTTATCGTTAGCCATTAACGGATAGGAGAGTAAGTTATGAAAAAAGTATTTAGTAAATTGATAATATGTATTATAATTTCATTAATTGTACAGAGTGGTGGATTTTTCTATTTGAACAACTTTCTATTAACTTCAAGTACTACTTTAAAATCTCAAAAAGTAGGAGACTCGGCTACAAGTGATAAGGTGTATGTTTCAAAAGTCAATTTACCCAGCAATGCTGACACCATAAATGTTTCTTATGATGCGAAATATATTTCCTATTACTTAAATAATGAGCTTTATGTAGTTAATACTGTAACAGGCAATAGTGTTAATGTAAATCCATCTAATGGGGCACGGATATCTTTCTATAAGTGGCTTCCAGATAGAAATAGAATGCTTATAGTAGAAACACATGAGAGGAATCTTTCATTATCATATTATGATGTTACTCAAGCACAAAAGAGTAGTGTATCTGACATTTTAATGATTAGTTCAGCGTCTGCAGTACAGGATATTGAAGCATCACCTCTAACAAATGTAATTTATATAAAAGTTAAGAATGGTTATAAATATTATTCTATATACTGGGTAAATATAATGAAAACAAGAAAAAAAGTTTTTACAAGCTCTAGATATGTAGGAAATATTGGAGTAATACCACACGTGGATAAAATGGTATACGAGGATTTAACTAATAATGAGGTTTATGCAACTGGACCAAATCATGCTTTAAACTTCGGTGGCTCCACAAAATCATGTCTACTTTCAATAGATAACAATGATCAGGTTTATGTTGGAAATGTGGATAGTAATAATAAAATTGACAAGATACATTATGGCACAGTGGGAGGGAAATGGCAGCTACTTTCATTAAATACACAGGTAAGCAAAGATCGCTTATTTGTTACAGCCAGTGGAAAGGTTTATATAAATGATAACTCTAAAGGTACTGTAACTGAGATTAAGACAAGTAAGATTACACATTATAAAGGTACATTTATTCAATTATATAGTGATGGGATTGCATCATTAAATGACAGAAATCTTGTTAAGACCCCGTTTAATTAGGGGGGATTAACAAGATGGTATTTTAGCGAAAATTAAATACATAGCATACTTTATATATTATGTATTTCCAATTAATCTAATAGGTATATATCCTTTTTTCATTAATTTATTTTTAGATCTTACATCTTTTCTAGCTACTGGAATCGGCTGGAAGGGTATAGCTGTTGATATGTTTTGTTCATACACGTTTAAATTATCACTGTTATCTTTATCAGAATTTATATATAGCATAATATGTCCTTTTCCTTTGCCATTATCTAAAAGTAATGCATCTGTGGGCCTCAGATCATTCCAAGAAATTTGGCATACGTATTTTTCACCTATTTTACCCCCATTCTTTACATCATTATAAAGAGAAAGGGTAGTTTGTCTCTTTATGCCCCAGGCTGTACTTACTAGGGAAGAGCAATCATTACCATATAGAATCCTACTGTTATTAATTTTTGATAGAAAGTTATCTGGAGATGACACTTGATATAGATCCATACTATATGGTACGCCTATATATGTTTTTCCTTTAACAAAAACATAAGAACAATGCTTTTCAACTAAATTATGCTTTGGAATCCATTTTACTTCGGTCATTGCCTTTGCTCTATTAAGAATTTTTTCTTCTAAAACATTGGGTAATCTTGAACTAGTAACCTTAGTATTGTAAGTTATAGAATTATTACTTAGAGAATAAGGTAAGACTTTAACCATATTAGTTTGTTTTGTATTTTTACTAGCTGAATTACGGTTAGGAATAAATACTATAAAGATAAATATAAAGAGGATTATTACAGATATATTTAGTAGTGTTTTTTTTATAACTTTAATGGGCATGTCCTAATTTCTCCTTTGTATTTAAAAAATATATTACATGTATTAATATGCAAGGTACAAGAATATATTCCATATTAAAGTAAATACAAAAATATTAAAAGCAATCTTTTAGAGAAATGATATAAACAAAAGCACCCTAGGGTGCTTTTGTTATATCTATTAAGTTTTCTTCCATAGTTTTAAATTCAACTATTACTGATTCATCGGGCTTCTTTGTTAAAAGGCTTCCAACGATAACAGCTATAAGTGATAGAGTAAAGCCTGGAATCATTTCATATAAATGAGCCGATAGTCCAGTAAGAATCCATATAATAACTGTTAAACCACCTATAATCATACCCGATAATGCGCCCCATTTAGTCATTCGCTTCCAGTAAAGACTAAGTAAAAGCATTGGGCCAAAAGCAGAACCAAAGCCAGCCCATGCTTGGCCTACTATATTAAGAATGGTTTTGTTTGGAACATATGCAAATACTACTGCAAAAGCTGCAATTATAAGTACAGATATTCTTCCTATAAACATTTGAGTTTTCTCGGATGCTTCTTTATTAAGAAACGTAAGATAAAAATCCTTTGTTATAGAGCTTGAACAAACTAAAAGTTGAGAAGAAATAGTGCTCATAATTGCAGCAAGTACTGCTGAGAGTATTATGCCAGTAACAAAGGGATGGAATAGTACATCTCCAAGGCGAAGAAAAACCATTTCAGGATCTTTTAAGGGTTGGTTTATAGATGTAAAATATACAAGTCCTATAAGTCCACTTGCCATAGATCCTATAAGTCCAACCGCCATCCAGCTTATACCTATTCTTCTTGCTGATTTTAGTTCTTTTGCAGATTTAATAGCCATAAAACGGACTATAATATGAGGCTGACCAAAGTAACCAAGGCCCCAAGCTAAAAATCCTATAATTGTAGATAAACTCGTTCCTCGAAGTACATCAAATAATGCAGGATCAATATGTTTTACTTTGGTAACAAAAGTACCAGGATCAATTCCTAGATTCATATATGCCACAATAGGAACCATAACTAGTACAACAAACATAAGACTTCCTTGAAAAAAATCTGTTAGAGTTACAGCTAAAAAACCTCCGAAATAGGTATAAATTACAACTATAGATAATGTAACTACTACACCAGAAGTATATGTAAATCCAAATAAGTCTCTAAATAATTTTCCACCGGCTACAATACCAGATGAAACATATAATGTAAAGAAAACAAGTATTATTATACCTGATACAATCCTTAGCATTTTAGAGTTATCTTTAAAGCGATTTTCAAGATAATCTGGAACAGTTAAAGAATCACTAGCAACTTCAGTATAGATTCTAAATCTAGGAGCCAGCAAGCGATAATTAAAATAAGCTCCTATAGTTAATCCAATACTAAGCCAAATACTAGAAATACCTGTAGCATACACTGCCCCTGGTAGTCCCATAAGCATCCATCCACTCATATCACTGGCACCTGCAGATAAGGCTGTAACCATAGGGCCTAAGCTTCTTCCACCAATCATATAATCAGAAATATTTTTGGTTTTTCTGTAGGAATAGTATCCTATTACAAGTAAAATGAGTAAGTATAAAGCTATTGCTAAAAGCGAGTAAAATTTCATTTGGAATCTCCTTTATTCTAATTTAAGTTTTATAATATGTATAAAAATATAGAAATATATAAATATTTTATCATGTTTATGGAAAAATTGGAATGAGAAATAAATTGTGATTTCCAATTATATTAAATATTATGTAATATTGTAAAATTTATATTTAGGTCTTTACCGTGATTACAAATGTTAAAACCACCTATTTTTATAGAATATTATGTCGAATTATGTTTAATGATTGTACGATTTTTCTTAATATGTGTTATTATATGTTGTATTGTATAAAATAAAATAAAAAATAAAAATTTAAAGTGGTGATAAAATGCAAAGACGAAAAAAGTTTGGTAGGCATAATGTACTACTCGTAATTATGGTAGCTATATTTTTAACAATAGGCGGGAGACTATATTATTTACAGGTATACAATGGACAATATTACGAAGATAAAGCAAATGAAAATGCTCATAAAGGCATCCCTATTGGCGCGCCAAGAGGATTAATAACAGACAAAAGCGGAATAAAGCTTGCAAATGAATTACCAGGATATAATCTTACATACACAGATACATCTAATACAGCTAAGAATGATGCAGCAGTATTTGTAACACTACAAAAGGTATTTAAGATATTGGATAAAAATGGAGAAGTTCAAGCAGATAATTTTCCTCTAAAGATTCGGCCATTCAGATTTGAATTTAGTTCCAGTGATCCAAAGGTAATACAAACTATGCATTTAAGATTTTTAAAAGATAGAGGAGTTCAGGATAATATACTTAAAGCAAAATTTAAAGGTAAAAAAGAAGAGGATTTAACATCATATGAAACTACTGAACTTAATAATCAACTTTTGAAATTGACACCAGAGCGAGTGTATAATCAACTTATTAAAGACTATGGTGTAATAAAAGGAATCTCGGGGCTACATGTACAGGAAACTCCGGATGTCATCAGAAGATACTTAATTATACAAGATGGTATAAAAATGAATTCTTTTTCAGCATACAAATCAATTAATATAGCAACTAATATTAAGAAAAATACGTCACTTATAATTGAGCAGAGTCTATTAGAACTACCTGGAGTTAAAGTTGAAAATCAGCCTATGAGACAATATCCATATGGACAGCTTGCTTCATCAGTTTTAGGATATATAAGTAAAATAAACCCTGCAGATGAAGATAAATATTTGGCAAAAGGTTATGACGCAAATACTGATTATGTGGGAGTTTCTGGGATAGAAGCAACTATGGAAAATAGCCTCAGAGGAGAAAGTGGTAATGAAGGTGGAAAAGATGGACCACCTAAAAAGAAAGCTACGGCTGGAAAAAATGTACAGCTTACGATGGATGCAAATTTGCAATATGCCACAGAAAACGCTTTAAATAGTGAAATGAAGACATTACAGAGTAAAGGGACTATAAATGGTTTAAATGTATCAAACGCTACAAGAGGAGCAGCTGTTGCCATAGATATTCATACTGGTGGAATACTTGCACTTGCTAGCACACCTGGATACAATCCAAATGATTTTTCTAAATCGCAAGGATTAACCGACGTTCAATCAAAAAAATATTTTGAACCAGACTATGAAAAGATGGCAAAGGCACAAGGTAAATCGCAAAAGTTAATTGATTACATGTTCCCAATTGATACAAGCATACAGGGAAATAATACAATAAGAAAGGATAAGTTTGATTACTATCCTAAATACTTATTTAATTATGCAACTATGTCACTTATTCCATCAGGTTCTACTTTCAAACCAATGACTGCAATTGCAGGTCTTCAAACTGGAGTTATAAATGAGAATTCTACCTACCGTGATCAAGGCAAGTTTGATATAGGTGGAGGGGTTATAGATCATTTCATAACAGATGGGGCACTTGGTGTTGTGAACATAGTAAGTGCAATAGAAAAATCTAGTAATCCATTTTTTATGAATGTTGGTGGGTTACTAAGAGCAAAATATGGAGATGACATTTTAGCTAAATATGCATGGGGATTTGGTCTAGGAGCTGATCCGAATACAACTAATCCCGGTACTGGAATAGAAATAAATGAAAATTTCGGACAGGTATATAACACAACATCACAAAAAAGTATTGCAGCAGAGCAATATCTTTTGAGTATAGAGCAAGATTTAGAGAAGGGAGTCTCTGTTTCAGGAAAGAAATTTCGCAAGATAGATTTATATGATAGAGATGGAGATGATAAGAAACTCTTAAAAATAAAAACTGGAATCAAGAATGATATAAAGGACTCTGTAAAAGATGGAACTTTTTCTAGTGGGAGTTACGAAAAACAATTTAAAAAATTAATCTCTGTGGATCCTAAGTATAAAAATCAAAAGATCACTGCTGCGGATATAACAGCAGTTGTAAATGATGTAAACTTTCAAGCAGTAAAGAAAGGACATGTATCTTTAGGTCTACCGTACAATATGTATATTTCATCTATTGGACAAGGTATGGATAATTTTACACCTATTCAAATGGCAAATTATATAGCTACTCTTGCAAATGGAGGAACAAGATATAAACTACATTTGGTTGATAACATAAAAGATACAAATGGAAAATTACTATCTCAGACGAAACCTAAGGTTTTAGGCAAAGCAAATATGAGCGCAAAAACTAGAGAAATAGTTATGCGGGGTATGAATAATGTTACAGGTGCAGGTGGTAATACTGATGGTACTGCGGCTAAAGCTCTTGGCAAATTTCCTATACCTACAGGTGGAAAAACAGGTACAGCACAGTTTAATACGGCGGATATACAAAATAAAGTTGGCAGAGGAGATTATGGGTGGTATGTAGGCTATGCACCGGCTAATAATCCTAAAGTCGCAATATCTGTTGTTATCTTTGATGGAGGGTATGGTAGTGATGTTGCAAATGTTGCTAAAGGTATGTACGAGAGTTATTTTAAAAATGATCCTCGGATGAAAAAGTATAAAGGCGATTTTGACATAAAATTAAAACGTATGAATTAAACATATATATTAAGAAAAGAAGAAATGTTGGAAAATCATCCGAGAAATAATTATTTCTCGGATGATTTTTTACTTATTTCCATTGTATTTTATTAATATATCTGTAATTTTTTTATTCTCACAAAGATCTAAAGGAGTGTATCCTGTAGAATTTGTTGAATTTATGTTAAAGCCTAAATTTATTAGGGCTTTTAAAAATTCTTCAAAATGTTCATCAAAGCAGTTTATATAATCATCGTGAAGAAGAGTATTTTTATATTTATCACGTGTATTTATATCTGCTCCATATTCAATAAGTAAATTTAGAAGATCAACAGAATAATTAAAGCTACAGTGAAATACAGGAGTTTTACCGGATATGTTGACTGCATTAACTTTAGCTCCTTTTTTAAGTATCATAAGTATTACATCCATATGAGGTTTCATCCTTGCACAAAGTTTATGAAGAGGGGTTTCTAAGAGCTCACTATTATGAGCATTAATATCGGCACCGTTATTTATCATAAGTTCTATTGTTTTAAAATAATTATTTTGGCAATTATCAATTGCATAATAAAGTAAATTTTCAATCTTAAGGTCAGGATTTAAAGTTTTAGTTTTATTTAAATAATCTCTTATTTCCTCTACATTTCCCTCATCAATAAATCTATAAATAGATTTAGGTTTTGTAGAGAATAGTTTATCTAATATTTTCATGTTGCACCTCCTATTAATTAAATTTTAATTTCTAATCGTTGTTATAATATTATTAGCTTTAAATTGAAATTTATCGCTAATAATATTATTTTAACATATCAAGGATTAAAATTAAAACTATTACAGTTTTATTGATTGCTTAAAGTTAAATATATTATCTGGATCATAAATCTTCTTTATCTCTTGTAGACGAGGATAATTTTTACCATAATAAGCATTCCCATAATCTTTAAGGCCGCCGTAAGGGAAATTCACATAGGATCCATTTGTAAGTGGTTTAATATATTTTAAAACCTGTGCGACCCAGTCTTTATAGAGCTCTGCGTCACTATCTTTCTCCCAATCTGCTGTTATACCAATAATATATTGAGCATTTCTATAATAATAAGCGCTAGAATTACTTGGTATTTTTTTTATTTCACCACCTAAGGAATAAAACCTAATAGAACAATTATTATCTCCAGGACTATTGTCCACATATTCAACTAATTTTCTTATATCTTTTTTAGAGAAAGTCTCGTAGACAAATCTTCCGGTGGATTTAAATCTATTTGGTGGTCCATAAAAAGCACCAATAGCACTCACTGCATCAATAAAAGGGACATATTCTATTGAAGAAGTTTCAAGTAAACCAGGAAGCAATAAAAATTTTTTTAGTATTCTTTCAGCTTCTGATTTAGTTCCATAGAAAAATCCGTTTAAATATATGCCTTCCTTACTAAAACCAGCGAAACAACTGATCTTTTTATCTACAGTTTTTAACCAACATTGCCATAATTCTAAGAATTTATCTCTTGAAATTTCATTCCATCTAAGCTGTATAAGAGTAATTTTATTAACCTTATACACTTTGAAAGTATAGGAAATCACTATTCCAAAATTTCCACCACCGGCTCCTCTACAAGCCCAAAATAATGCGGAATTAATATGACTGTTTGCAGTTAATAAATCTCCATCTGCATTCACTATTTGTAGTTCTAATAGATTGTCAGATACTATTCCAAAATTTCTACAGGATAATCCTATTCCACCACCTAATACTAAGCCTGAAATTCCAACTGTCGGACATGTCCCACCATAGAAACCATAACCATGCGCTGCAAGTTTCGAGTATATATTCGACAGTGTTGATCCTGCCTGGATTTTTACAATATCTCGATTAGTATCAATGCTGATTTTCTTCATACATGATATATCAATAACTAAAACATCGTTATCAGTTGAATAGCCCTCATAATTGTGTCCTCTGGTACGAATACGGAGTTCTACATGGTTTCGCCTACACCATTTTATTGCATTTGATACATCCGTAGGGTATAAACAATAAACAATAGCTAAAGGAAATTTGTTAATATCCAAATTGTATTCAAATCTTAAAATAGCATATTCTTTATCGGTTGGGGTTATAACGTTACCTGTTAATCCATGAAAATTCACATTTTTGCTCCTTTGTTAAATCATAATTTAACAATATATAAGTATGCCATTAATATAATAAAGTTACATATAGAACAGGTTTGGGTTAGGCCTCCATTATAGAAAAATAAATATTAATTGTAGTTTCTATATTTATTTAGTATAGTAGTTTATTACTTTTCATAGAACTTTAGGTAAATATGGATTATACTATAATTAAAATTCAGAACCTTAAAAGTAGATTTTGATAATTTAGAAGATAAAGGATTAAATTTATATGGTGGTATAAGAAAGATGGTTTACGTAGGGGGTAAATATGTTTAAGAAAAATTCAACTATATTATTTCAAGGAGATTCAATTACTGATGGAAATAGAGGCCGTACTGAAGACCTAAATCATATACTTGGTCATGGTTATGCTTATTTGATTGCAGCTAGATTAGGTCTGGATGAGCCGGAAAAAAGTTATAAATTTATAAACAGAGGCATTAGTGGTAATGGTATTGTGGAGCTTCAATCCAGATGGAAAGAAGATGTTTTAAATTTAAACCCAGATATTTTAAGTGTGTTAATTGGAGTTAATGATATCCTTAATGAAATTGATTTAAATAATGGGGTATCGGTATCAGTATATGAAAAGGTGTACAGGCTTCTTTTAGAAGAAACATTAGAGTATAATCCTAATATGAAATTTATTTTATGTGAACCATTTATATTGCCAGTTGGACGTGTTCTTAAGAACTTGGAAAAATGGAATGAAGAAATATTAAAACGCCAAGAAGTTGTAAAAAAATTATCAGTAGAATTTAATACAACATTTGTTAGCCTTCAAGATGAATTTAATAAGGCATGTATGAGAGCAAAACCAGATTATTGGATATGGGATGGGATTCATCCAACAACCGTAGGCCATGAAATAATAGCGAGAAAGTGGATTAAGGAAGTTTCTATATAATTATAACGGTTAGGAGGGAATAGTGTGTTAGAAAAATTAAATGCCTATAATAAAACAATTACTTTTCTTGGCGACAGTGTAACTAATGATGGTTTATATATAGCATACTTAGATGCATATTTCATGGAGTATCTTCCAAAACTTAGACCCAAATTTATTAATCTTGGTGTAAGCAGTGAAACAATATCAGGATTAAGCGAGCCAGATCATCCATGGGTAAGACCTTGTGTTCACAGTAGATTAGTCAAAGCATTAGAGGAGAGTAAACCAGATATCGTAGTAGCATGTTACGGTATGAACGATGGAATATATTATCCTTTTTCAAAGGAAAACTTTAAAAAGTATAAAGCAGGAATATTAAAGTTAGTTGATATTGTTAAAAAAAAGGGTATTAAAATTGTTTTAATGACACCACCAATATTTGATGGAGAGACTTTTGGATTACAGAATCTTCTTCCAGAGGGAGCAGAAAAATATAGTTATATGAAAGCTTATAAGGAGTATAATGCAGTTCTGAAAAAATATACAGATTGGGTAAAAACTTTATATGAAGAAGTAGATGGAATTGTTGATATTCATACACCTATTTGGAATTGTGTTAAAGAAAAAAGAAAAAAAGATTCTTCATATAAATATGGGGATGGGATACATCCGGAAGAGTTAGGACATTGGATAATTGCAAGAGAGCTTTTGAAGGAATTATTTAATATAACACTTACTGGTGTTCCTTCCATAGTAGATGGAGTTAATGCACCAGATTGGTTTCAAATCTTATTAGAACGGCATAGGATGGTTAGTGCTATCTGGAGGAATCAGGTTGGTCATGGTAATCCATGGAGAGATGAAGAAGTACCAGTATTTGAGGAGGCACAAATTCTTGCGTCAAAATTGGAGCTAAAGGCAGAAGAACTATTGGAAAAGAGTAAAGAAAAAGATTTCATTAACATAAGCCAGTGGAATGGATATAAACGTAATGATTTCTGCTTTAATGGAAGAGAAGTTATTGTTATAGAACCTAAATTGATTGTAAAGGGAAAGCCTTGGGTTTGGAGAGTAGAATTTTTTGATTCTTTTGCACAAGCGGATATGCAGATGTTAGAAAAAGGGTACTACCTTGTTTATTATAGAATAAGTGATATGTATGGAGATCCAGAAGCAATACAATTAATGAAGGAATTTCATGATTTTATTATCAAAAAATATTTATTTAAACAAAAGGTTATACTATTTGGATTTAGTAGAGGAGGGTTGTACGCTTTTAATTATGCAGCAGCATTTCCCCAAAAGGTGTTGACACTTTATTTGGATGCACCAGTTCTTGATATTAAAAGTTGGCCAGCTGGAAAGGGAAAGGGCATAGGGTCACCAAAGAAATGGCTGGACTGCATGAAATGTTATAATATAAATGAAAAAAGTTTAGAGTCATTTATAGGTAGTCCAATTGATAAAATTGAAGTGGTTGCTAAAAACAAAATTCCAATTATATTGGTAGCGGGTGACTCAGATGAAGAAGTACCATTTGAGGAAAACGGTGCAATCTTGGTGGAAAAATACAAAAACTTAGAAGGTAAGATAGAGCTAGTCATAAAGAAAGGCATAGGTCATCATCCTCATAGCCTTGAAAATCCTAATAAGATTGTGGTATTTTTAACTTCAGTTTTCTAAACTTTTCTGTGTTTAATAACACATAAATTTGGAGGTTGATAAAATGAAATTATTTTATACTAAACCAGCTAGCAAGCATGAAGAAACATTACCTATTGGAAACGGTAGTCTTGGGGCAATGATATTTGGAGGAACTCAAAAAGAACACTTATGTCTGAATGAAGAAAGTTTATGGTCTGGGTTTAAGCAAGATAAAAATAATTATGAAGCTTTCAAATATTTAGATAAGGCACGCAAAATGATATTAAGTGGAGAATACGAGCAGGCAGAAAAGCTTATACAAAATAACATGTTAGGAGAATATAATGAGTCATATCTTCCTTTGGGAGATTTATATTTTGATTTTCACCATAGTGAAAGTGTTAAGAATTATAAGCGTGTTTTAGATATTGATAATTCAATTGCTACCATAGATTATGAAGTTAATGGTAATAACTATCATAGGGAGTATTTTGCAAGCTATCCCAGTAAGGCCATTTTTATTAAAATCAGTTGTGACAACCCTGTTTTGGATATTTCAGTCTTATATGATTCACAAATACAATATGATATTCAATTTGGTGAGAAGAGTGTAAAAATAAAGGGTAGATGTCCTGAACACATTGATCCATCCTACGTTAATGGAGAGGTAACTAATCCTATTATACAAGGTGAAAAAGGCATGCACTATGAAGGTGAATTGAAGGTTGTTTTTTGTGATGGAAATATATCTAAAGGTGAAAGTTCGTTAAATATTGCTAATGCATCCACTGTTATTTTCGCTTTTTCAGCTGTAAAAGTGCCTAAATATGATATTGATATGAGTTATGAGAATATAAAAAGTGAACATATAAAAGATTATAAAGCTATTTATGATAAAGTTGAATTGTATCTAGGGGAACAAAGCAATCTTCCTACAGATATAAGACTTGAGAAATTACGTAACGATGAAAAAGATAATAGTTTGTATGCTTTATATTTTCAATATGGACGCTATATGCTCATTAGCTCCTCAAGAGAAGGTAGTTTACCAGCTAATTTACAAGGAATATGGAGTTGGGAATTGAGGGCACCATGGAGCAGCAACTGGACAACAAATATAAATACACAGATGAATTATTGGTTAGCACAAAGTTGTAATTTGCAGGAATGTATGCAACCTTATTTTGATTTTCTTAAAAGAATATGTGAGGAAGGTAAAAAAACTGCAAAAATACACTACAATTGCGGAGGTTTTGTACATCATCATAATGCAGATTATTGGTGTAATAGCAATCCTGTTGGTAAGGCTCATGGTGAAGATAAGGGCAGTGATGGAGCTGTGGCATGGTCAATGTGGCCTATGGGAGGCGCATGGCTCACTAGTGAATTGTTTAAGCATTACGAATACAATCTTGATAAGAAATTTCTAAGGGAGACTGCTTATCCTATTTTAAGGGAAGCTACTTTATTTTTATTAGATTGGATGTTTGAGTATAATGGAAGTTATGTTACTTGTCCATCAACATCACCAGAAAATAGGTTTATAACAGATGATGGCCAAAATAGCTGTGTTGCAGTCTCATCAGCTATGGATTTATCATTAATTAGAGAAGTATTAACAAACTTTGTAAAGACTTGTACAATATTAGAAATAGATGATGATATCCTTAAAGATATTCCTGAAAGACTTGAACGTCTAACGCCTTTTAAAATTGGAAGTAAAGGTCAGTTACTCGAATGGAATAAAGAATTTGAGGAAGAGGAACTAGGACATAGGCATATCTCACATTTGTATGGGCTTTTTCCATCAGAATTATTTGGTGATAATGAAAAATTAATAGAAGCTTGTCATATATCACTTAAGTTGCGTCTTGAAAATGGTGGAGGGCATACTGGGTGGAGTTGTGCTTGGATTATAAGTATGTTTGCAATATTAGGTGATAAGGAGAACTCATTTAAATTTTTGAAGACATTACTGACTCGTTCAACCTATGACAATCTATGGGATGCATGTCCGCCTTTTCAGATTGATGGTAATTTTGGAGGCACCGCAGCTATAGCTAATATGCTTGTACAAGACAGAAACGGAGAAATAAAAATATTACCAGCTTTGCCAGTTGAATTTGAAAGTGGGTATGTTAAGGGCCTTAGAGTGAAAAATGGTAAAACGGTTGATATTAAATGGAGTATGGGTAAACTAGAGGATTACAAGATTTATTAAAATAACAAAAGTGCCTGTGAAGGCACTTTTTTACTTTAGGTGCTAATTTATGCATTTAACTTGATAAGTTGATTATCATCTGATTTACGTTTTAATTTTGATGGAGGATATCCATAATATTTTTTGAAAAGTTTGCTAAAGTGATACATATCAGGATAACCAACAGATAAAGCTACTTTTTTAATAGATTGATCACCAATTTCAAGGGCTTGTTTTGCTTTTGAAAGTCTGAGTTTTATTAGATAGTTTATTGGTGAATTGCCAGTGCTTTCTTTAAAAAGTTTAGAAATATAAGCTGGACTAAGATACATATTTTGAGATATTACTTCTAAAGAGAGACTATGCATAAAATTTTCGTTTATGAATTCTAAAACTGTATTTACAATAGTAGTGTTATCATAGTTTTCAAGATTTAATATTCCTTTTCGTTTTAGAGTTGAGCTATCAAAAGTTGCGTTAAAAAGAATGGATAGAAGTTTAAGTCCCAGACATTTTAGAGATAACTGCAAGGCTGGTTGATTTTTGCTTTGCTCTGAAATCACGTCTGAGCAGAATCTTAAAAGTTCATTTTCGTATTTGGTTACGTTAATAATAGGTGATACATGATTTTCAAGAAAATGATTTGGCAAAAGTCCTTTTATGTGAAGGTTTTCATAACCTACGTGGAATTCATGGATTTCACTACCCCTGGGAATGATTTTTCCATGATATGCATGAGGGTTGAAAACAAGCAGGTCCCCTTTTTTAACAATGTGTGGAACACCACTAATATTGTAGGTACATGTGCCAGCTAAAATATATATTATGGATAGAAAATCATGGCAATGATAGGTTAAATCACTTTTATCATTGAATTTTTTTGTGAAAGTATACAACATTTTCGGATTAAAAGCATCTAAATCGATTTTCAAATTACACATAATCTACCTCTGTAAAAATATTCTATATTTTATTTCTATTATAAGTCATTACATACAATTAATCAAAGTATAATTAAATCTTTGTTCTATAAAATAAGAATTGACATTAAATTAGTATGGATAGTACATTTTATTATATAAGCGTATACAGGATAATGGGATAGAGAAAAAATATATGGGGTGGTAATTATGGCTTTTAGATGGGTTTGGAAATATGCAAAAAAATACAATATTAAAATAATAGTTGGTTTTATACTAGTTATTATATGTTCTGCTATGAATATGGTGGCACCATATTTATCTGGAACAATTGTAGATAAGGTTATTGTTGGAAAAGAGAATAATATATTAATTCCTTTATTAGTAGTTATTACAGGAGTAATATTGCTTAGGTCAATATTAAGATATGTTTTTTTGATCTTGCTCGAAAATATGTCTCAAGATTCTATATTTGATATTAGAAATGACATCTATAGTAATCTTCAGAAACTTGATTTTGATTTTTTTGATAAAACTAGTACAGGCGATATAATGAATAAAATGACTGGTGATATCGATGCAGTAAGACATTTTCTTGCGTGGGTTGGGTATAACGTTATAGAGAATTCATTTATATTTTTATTTGGAATAGTAATTATGTTTTCAATAAATTATAAACTTACATTAATTTTACTTATGTTTACGCCTCCAATAGCTTATTTTGCAAGAAAGCTGGCAATAGATGTAAAACCAACTTTTTTTAATGTAAGGCAACAGTTTTCAAAACTTAACTCAGTGGCACAAGAAAACATAAGTGGTAATAGAGTAGTAAAGGCTTTTGCTAAGGAAAAATTTGAGATTGAAAAATTTGGAAAAGAAAATGATGAATTTAGAAAAAGAAACATTGATTCTGCAAAAGTTTGGGGAAAATATCTTCCAATCATAGATTCGCTTTCTATAAGTCTTAATATAGTACTTATTCTTGTAGGTGGAATTATGGTAATTAACCAAAGCATGACCATAGGAAATTTAGTTACTTTTAACGCTATGATATTTACAATAAATAACCCAATGAGAATGGCAGGTTGGTTAATTAATGATATACAAAGGTTTTCAGCTTCTGGCGAGAAAATAATGGAGCTTATGAATACTAAGCCAAAAATCAAAAACTCGGATAATCAAGTGGAGGAAGATA
>Ga0209123_1001854_pt1 | contig 19419 bp, 19 predicted proteins | sample BarGraIncu00431A_FD_184500 | JGI IMG/M metagenome (GOLD analysis project Ga0209123, IMG submission 184500) | Arctic peat soil microbial communities from Barrow, Alaska, USA - Barrow Graham LP Incubations 004-31A (SPAdes) (version 2) | ecosystem: Environmental > Terrestrial > Soil > Wetlands >... | reverse complement strand
GTATTAGACCTAATATTTTTTGAATATTTATTTTCTGACCAGTGAACATTGGCATCAAGTATTTCGATGCAAAAGTAAGCGAGGAATCAAATAAAAAAATCTTTTAAGTAACTATTTATCAACACCATAGTGTCATTTTTGTTGATAAGGGGTAGAATTTCAAAAATCTAACAATTCTCCCTGATTTTTCACTAAAAATCTTTCGACCACCCATGTACCTGAATCGATGCTTTACAAAGTACCGGAGCATCTTTCGTCAAAATACGCCGCACTCGTTGAAATTTATTCAATAGGTTTTCATGCCAACAATAGAGCCGGGGTGAAAAGTGGCGATACCCTTGCTATCTGGGGAGCCGGAAGGGTTGGACAAGTGATTAAATCATTTAGCACCCCCATTTGTTTATATTGATTCTAAATGACTACCCAAATCATATAGAAACAAAGAAAGCCTCTGATTTAGGGGCTTTTCTTTTTGGTGTGGTGTTTAGGTTACTTCTTCGCTTTAACTTTTTTCACCAGTGCTTTTTCTTTCTTCCATGCCTGAAATTTTCCCATATATGCAGCTTTACCACTCGTGTCGATTAAATTTTTAGTGGCAAACTTTTTAAATTCAGTATGATCTGCTTTTGCGTTATCAGATATTTCTTTGGTACGCGCAATTTGTTCATCTGTTCTTTCCTTTTTTTCAACTGGTATATCAGACTTTGAAAGTATAAAAACATCTCCTAATCCTTTCACCGACCGAACTGCCATACTGAAATAACAATCTTCTTTAATTAAGATTCCGTCTGTGCCGATTAATCCGTTTGCCTCAAAAATCATTTTAACCTCTTTTGCAGATAAATCAATTAAGTAATTTGAGCTTAATATTTTCTTTGCAGTGTTATCTGTTCCGGTTGCTGTTGAGTTAAAGACAAAAATTATTTTACCCTTGCTTGTTGAGGCTAAATTAACAGTCTTGTAAACTTTTTCGTCGTCCTTTTTTACTGATTCAGGTTTTAGTTTCATTGCTTCAACTGCCTCTGGTAAAAACTTTCCCTTTGCTGTTCCTGCCTTGCTAAAATAGACCTGAAAAAGAGGTTCATTAAATTTCGATTTGTTTTTCTTTACTGGAATAAGTCCCCAACCTTCAAATTCAAAGTCTTCTATAATATCTGTCATTACAATAAGTTTATATTCTGATTAGTTTCAGAATTTCACAAAAGTAATATTATTAAATATAATCTACTTTTATTTAATAGTATTGATCATTCGACCTCTTCTTTAGAATTATTCAAAATTAAAGTCCTGCAAATTTTCACCGATTACCTTAATAAAGATGGTCGGATCATTAAAACTTTAGGCTTTAATTTAATTTGTGAAGTTTTGATTTTCAATATTAATCCGATTGAGTATGGATCTGAAAAAATTGCCACTGTGAGTTGTACTGATAGTGAATTGTACTTCGATCCTTATGATTCCTTAGTTTTTTAAAAGAAAAGGAGTACCGATTACAAGGGAGTCTGGTGTATGTTGTTTTATTTGCTTGAAGAAGCAATTATCAATTCTTTATTGTTATTTATTTCTTGATAACTGAGGAAAATAAATTCATCATTAGATCCATCCTTTTTCAAGCTCATGGTATAAGAAGGGTAAGAACGATTCGTATCCCTTTTCCAAGGCGAGTAAACACTCAATCCAATACTAGGTTTTATTGCATTATAACGATTAACACCAAGTTGAATAAATTCAAAATCAGTTGATCCTGAAAATCGTATTGTACTAATCACAAATTTAACATCATCTTTATTCATAGTCACGTTTGATTTTTCAATATAACCAGTTAGAATTGATGTTAGATCATTAGTTACTCTCTGGTGAAGAACACTCATTGAACTATTGAGAGTCTTATTTTTATTACTATTACTATTTCTTGGGCTATTTTGATTGCAACTGAAGAAACCAAATAATGATGTTTTCATGATTGTAAGTTTTAAAATGTGGTTAAATAATTAAATTTACGCTAAATATTCACTAAAATCAATTAATCATGTAAAAGTATTAAAGTATTTCCGTATGCTACTATTCTGTCGTCAACATTTTGCTATAGAATAGGAGTTATTAATCAGCTTTTTTCTGTGTTTTTCATTTTTTTGTACCAGGTAAAACTTCAAAAAATTACTCTTTTTGATTCCTTAGTCTTTTTAAAAGGAAAGAAGTAATCTCTTGACTACTCGCTTTTTAATGTTTTATTTCAATGTCCCATATTTGAATTAATCCTTTATACAGCGAACGGACATTCATCCAGTCTTTGGAGAGAGTGATTTATAAAAGAAAGTTCTTTGATCAATTATTCATATGCTTTTGTATTAGCGATAGTAATTCATCTTTCTTTATTGGTTTTGAAATATAATCATTACATCCAGCTTCAATTGCCTTTTCTCTGTCACCAGATAGTGCAAAAGCTGTTTGTGCAATAATAACCACGTCTTTGTTGAATTGGCGGATTTGTCGGGTTGCTTCATGACCATTCAAAACAGGCATTTGAATATCCATTAGAATTAAATCAAGGTCAGGATTGGTACGGCAAATTTCAATGGCTTCATTGCCCGTCCTTGCTTTTATAATTTCTTTGCTAAACTCTTTGACGGTTATTGAAATAAGCATTTCAGATGTTTGATCATCTTCGGCAATTAATATTTTCAGCTTTTTCACCTGGTTTTCTTCAGCATCAGCCTTAACAATATTTTCAACAACTGTTTTTTCTTCATGTTCAGTATTGTAAGGTAAAGTGAAATAAAAGGTTGAGCCTTTTCCCTCTTCGCTTTCGACCCAGATTCTGCCACCAAGTATCTCCACATAGGCTTTGGCAATCGACAAGCCTAGTCCTGCACCCTCATAGGCCCTTCTATCGCCAATGTCGGCCTGAATAAAACGTTCAAAAATGGCTACCTGACGGTCTTTTGTGATTCCTATGCCGGTGTCTTTTGCATAAAATTGGAGTTCCTTTAATTGAGTTGGTGATTCAATCAAATAATAACCAAATTCTATTGAGCCTGCAGGTGTGTATTTAATGGCATTTTTTACGAGGTTGGTAAGAATGGCGTATAATTTTTCGCGATCGGTAACGATTATAGCTTCTTTTGCGGGCATTGAGTTTTTGAATGAAAGCTCCAATCCTTTGGCCTCCACTTCAGATTTGAAGAAAGTATAAATATATTCGATTTGCTCGTTTATATTCGATTCCTTCAAATGAATCTCCATCAGCCCCGATTCTATTTTCGAAATATCCACAATGTCATTGATGATATTAAGCATTCGGGCACCGCTTTTCTCTATGATGCTGATATATTCCTGTCTTTCGTCCCCGGATAACCTGGAATCTTTCAATAAATCAGCAAAGCCAAGAATGCCATTCATTGGGGTACGGATTTCATGACTCATATTGGCCAGGAAAGCTGATTTCAAACGGTCGCTTTGCTCGGCGTGTTCTTTGGCTGCTATCAGATCTAAGGTTAGCTTCTTTTGTTCCGTAATATCGAGATTAATTACCTGATAATGCTTGATCCCATTCCACAGAACTTCTTTTCTCGAAACTTTTACATGGCGGATTTCCGCATTTTTACGTATAATACTTACCTCATAATCAAATACCTCATGTCCATTTTTTCTTTTTTCTTTTCTTTCCTGATGTTGCGCATAACTTTCGGGAGTGTATCTGTTTATTGCCGGTATACTTCTGAATTCTTCCAGACTGTTGATTTTATAAATATCAAGGAAGGCTTTATTTACATAAATTGTTTCTCCTTCGCTGGAAATAATATGTATCCCCAAAGCAGATTCTGAAATGGAACGATGGAAATTTTCTTCCGATTGAAGAAGTGCTTCTTCCGCCCGTTTGCGTTCGGTGATGTCTAAAATAGAAACGATACTTTGTTTGGTGCCGGATATCATACCGATATTAAGAATGACATCCAGTTTTTCTCCCTGTTTATTAAAAAGTTTTACTTCATGTTTTTTTGGAGCTAAATCTGGATTTTGACGTCTGAGGTGGTGGTTCTTCATTATCTCCTGCAAACTCTCAGGGGCAAAATATTGATTCCATTTCTGTCCAATAATTTCAGTAGGATTATATCCCGTAATGGAATAACACTCATTGTTTGTCATAAGGATAATGCCATTCTCGTCACCAATAAATGTTGCTGTGCCGGTAGATTCAAAGATTGCCTGATACTTAGCTTTACTCTCCTGCAATGTCTCTTCCAATCTCTTGCGCTCGGTAATATTTGATGCTATCCCATCAATTCGTATTAGTTTTCCGTTCGTGTCGAGGGTGGGTTTCATTTTTGCTTCAATCCATCGTATTTGGCCATCTGCATGAACTATCCTGTACTCATGATGAAGGTTCTTCCCTGAAAATAAAACCGGATAACCGGCATCAACAATTAGTTTATCTTCCGGAACTATGATTTCATACCATAACATTGTATTATTGAAAAACGCTTCCTGGGAATAGCCGAACATTGCTTCGTGTGCAACAGAAACCTGAAGCATTTTGTTATGAATCACATCTACCGAAAAAACAGCTAGGTCCAGATTGTTATGGAGATTTTGCAATTCACTATTAGCTTGTTTATGCGCTTTTTCCGCCTGTTTGAGCATAGTCACGTCCACGAAAAAGCCCACACTGCATTTCCGTCCATTGATGATGGTGGAATTACCAGCAATATCAGCATAGAAAACCGAGCCGTCTTTTCGCAGACACGGAAGAGCGGAAGATATCACCTTCTCCCCTCGCATCTGAGACTCAAACTCGGATATCACTAAATCCATTGAGTCTTTTGGGTGAAGGTCTGCTATACTCAACCGTAAGAACTCTTCATCTGAATATCCGAATATCCGGCAGATGGCTGTATTAGAATATAAAAACCGATGAGTTTCAACGTCGGTGGCTAAGATGCCAAGTGTACTTCCCTCAAACAGCACACGGTACTTTTCTTCCGACTCCCTCAACGCTTCCTCCGCCCGCTTGCGCTCGGTGATGTCTTTATCGTATAATGCCTTTAAAGAATTATTCTCTTGAAGTAATTCCTGCAACTCGCTTATGAGTTCTTCCTTGGTCTTGTCCTGAATGTCCATAATAAAGTTTGTTTAAAATGTGGAACTTCCTGTTACCGTGTCTTTTTTAGCATTGGCTATAACTCTTCTATACAAACGAATTTTCCGTACAATAAATTCCAAATCATGGTAGCTAAGTACGGTTTTAGTTGTTTTCTATTTTTAAATGTAAAAATCTACACCGAAATATCAAAAAATCATGCATCCCAAAATTATGATTCAAATATACTTGTTTACATTACAAACTTATCGAGAATAATTCCTTTAGATAAAGGAAGTAATATTTTTTTCAATATGCTTTCTCTTTATCCCAATGTAGAAACACCACTAGATCGTTAAACTCTAAGCAACTTCTTCAGAATGACGGCTAAGGATTGTCAAGGTTTGGAGTTTACGACAACCCGTAGGGCTACCTTTACTATCATTCTTCTTGCAGTCATCTATCTTTGCTTATAGTTTTGCGATCTTGGTTCCCGCGAAGCCGTAGCGAGTTAGGCAATGGAAGGAGGACTAAGAGTAATCGAAGCCAATAGCGGCCTTTTTCAGCCCATATTGGCAAGGTTGCAGTCCGACTTGAGCGAACTGTTGACGATGTGCCGTTTTTAGGCACAAGGAGCTGTGAGCGGAAGAATAGCCTCTAGCAGGCGAGCCAAGCAAAAAAGCATTTAGTCAATCCCTGGTAAAAATGAGCGAAGCGAATTCCTCTAATGGGTTTCAGGGATTGATGGGATGCTTACGAATTAAGGAGCGGAGCAGTTTTTTGATTTGAGTACTGAATGAAGCGCACAGCGAGAATGAAGTATGTTTGCTTTGCAAGTTTTTGTAACGGTAATTTAGACCACTGTTTTTAAGGCAAGTCTTGCGAATTTTTGAGCATGTATTGCCGGAAGTGCTTCGAAAGGTGTTATGGTCGTGAACGAATGAAATGAGGTAAAGTATTGAGTGTAGCGAAATGCTTACCGATTGTAAAAAGTGAATGACTGTAAATCCTTTGAAGCCTTCAACTACTAAATTACCGTACAAAACCCGAAGGGCTTGACATTGCTAAGCAACAAACAAAAAATGTGAGCACCTTAACGAGCACCATGCTTCCTGTATTCAAATTGACTTTGGGTCAATAATCATCCTCATCTTCATCTATTTCATCTTCATTATCTTCTTCTAAATCATCGTCATCATCATAATCACTGTCGTCCTCTTCTTCAAAATCATCATCTTCATCATCTCCAAGTTCCTTCCTTTCGTCATTATCATTATCTTCCTCTTCGTCTCCTAATTCTTCCCTTTCGTCTTCTTCATAGACTTTACTATAAATGTACCCTTTTAATTCTTCCATTAGGAGATCATCACTTGAGGATTCAATTGTTTTATTAATCACTCTTTGTTTTAATATTGTAGTATTCATTATAAGTTGTTTAAGTGTATATTAAATTTCTGTGTGTGTAAATTGGTTTCACTTTAACGAGCACCATTACTCTTATTTATGCCTAAAATATCAAGGAGCAAACGGATTTCTTTGTTTGAGTTTGGAGTATTTGAAATCATATTCTTAAAAAGGTAAATCATCTGTAGTATTTGGTTTATCATCAGAACTATTTTTATTGCTAACTATGAAAAGTGCCCTCTCAAAAAGTTCATTAAAAGTAATAATTTCAATATTCCTTGAATTTCTTCTATAAAGCTCAAATGTCTTGGCCTTTATTATTGAATCCTTATCATTCCCATCAAATTGGGATGTATCTCCAATTATCAATATGGTTTTGGGGTCAATAGTCTGTTCCTCTATTTTTACACCATTTGAATCGAATTGTTCAGTCTTTGACTTATACTCCCATTCAGCCTTTTGAGTGAGAATTTGAGAAATGGAGTTTGTAATATCTTTTGATAATTGCCAACTTTTTGAGCGATTACTTCTTGATTCAAATAAAGGCGTATCTGGTCTTTTTAGTTCAACCAAAACTGTAAATCTAGTATCCCCCATTAAAAAATCATTAATAACAGTTTGTTTCCCATCCAAATCTACATTTGAAACATTTGCTTCTTTTTGAATTATGTTTAGAAATCTATAGTCAAGTCCATATCCAAAAATCCAAGGGTTTTCTTTAAAAAAGGTCTGCCAATCTTTTTCATTCCATTTTTGAATTTCTTTTTCCAATTCTCTTTTAAATAATTCCAAACCCTCTTTCCTTCCGGATAAGATATCTAAATCCTCCTTAGTTAGTACTCTATTTCTCAATGATTTTAATAATGCTTCTCGTTCATTCCCCTTAATATTCGATAATGTTCTTATTAATTGAGCATCTTCTTGATTAACTAAAACACCCTCTTCACTTGAAGGCTGTAACCAAAGCGAAATCTTTTTATCCAAGTTCACTTTATCATTAACATTAAAATTGGATTCATCATCTAAGTTTAGGAATTTTATGTCACTTAAAAATTTAAGTAAAGCGATAAACTCTTCATCTCGAAATGCAAAACTTGTGCCTTCAACAGGACTAAATCCACTTTTGGAGCTTTCCTTAAATTTCTGCAATATAAAACTCATATATCTACTTTCACTATTACTGACAACGGTTACAGTAACTTGCTCTCTTCCTTTTGCGGAACTCCTTAACACTATTTCTCCATTTACTTTTACGAACTCAGTGGCCTCTGATTTCTCAAAGACTTTTTTAATGAGTCTTTCCTTTTTAGGAATATTACCACTAAATGATTTTTTAGGAAAAACCTTGCTGACATATATTTTGTCAACTTTCCTCATTTTAAAATAATATTCTTCTTCAGAAATGCTCATGATATTATAGTTTAAAGTTGAAGAGGTTCTATATCATCTTCAATTCTTATTATGCATAAAATCCCAAGGAGCAACCGGATTCGGTTGAGACCAAAGCCCAATTTTGGCTGCCCTGGCATTATCTTCAAGTTTTGATATTCTGGCTTAGGTCCATTTTTCAATAATGGAATAATGTATTCTTATCCCTACTACGCCAATTGAATTATGATGATTTAAGTTTTTCCAATTCTTTCTTCATATTTAGCAAATCTTCTTTCCTTTTATGATATTCAGCTAATTCTTTTTTAAAGGATTCAGAAGATGAAAATGCAATATTAAAAGGCCATATTGTCATCATCCCAAAAACTACGGTTAAAAACCAATAACCAAGATATGACCCAAAAGTTCTGGTTATATTTATATCCACTTCTTTCGCTAGACTAAAAAAATATAATGTGATACTACCAAGTACAATTCCTAACACAGCTGCACCAACACGAGAATCACTAGGCATTTTATCATTCTCCTTTTCAAGCGAGTCTATTCTATTTTCTAAAGCTTGAATTTTCCATTTTTTCTGGAGTTTAAGATCAACCTCATGTTTCCGTCTATACTCATCTTCCGATTGTATGGTTGGATCTTGGATTATACAGAAGCAATTGGAACAATGGGGTTCTGATTTTGATACTATAATCTGAACGTTTTGATAGCAAGAGGGACAATATGCCATATTGATTTGATTTTAAATTTCTATTTCATCTATTTCCTTCATAATCCTATGCGTTTCACTCAATGCCACTATGATCTTCTGATAATGTTGTATATCATCATATTCAAGCTTTCTGTCTTTTCTGTCTTTAAGCCATTTCTGAGCAGGCTGGTATCCTCCGATATAAAAGTTCCATGCTACTTCTGGTACATGATCGAAGTATTGAGAATCGTTAATCCAAACCTTTCCATCTTGGTATATTGGCTTTGATATTACATTGTCTCCACCTACCGGATATTGTGTTATGTAGTTATTGACTATAGGACTTTCCAATAAATGTATTTGTCTTAACTCTCCACCTAACTTTACCAATTGCCAGAATGTATCTTTATCTTTTGGATATGGGACTCTTGGAAAGTCAATCTTTAAGAACTCTTTGTATTTCTCTCTGTATGTTGGTGAATGAAGTACTGCGTAAATATAGTCAAGTAGGTCTATTGGGGCAAAAGTATTTACAGTTGATTCCTTTTCATCTGTAAATGTTAAACCTAAGAATTCTGCAATTTGCTTAACTATACTACAGTTTAGATTTGATCTTCTTTCGTTATTTTGTCCGAAAGTTTGTTGACCGTTGGTCTCAGGGTACAGATAGAGAGGAAAAACATATGTTACTTCACCTGTTTGAAGAGAAACGCTGCATCGCTCAACAAATTTATTTGTTATGAATGAATGCTGAAAATCAAAAGAAGTTTGCCTCTTACAACATAGTAGTGAGGGATTATTATCCCTAATATGTTTCATAGTGCCATATCTAAGGCGAAACATATCCCCTTGACTATTTTTGCTTATCAATGTTGCTCTGAAGTCAAATGGACGATATAGTACTGTAGCATATTCCGAATTGTCTATATCGTTCTTAACTTCAATTACCTTTTCTATTTTTAAATTATACTTTCTAGATAAATCTTCAATTAGGGATTTTTGAATATCAAGTTTTAAAACAGCTACTTCTTGTAAAGTGTTTTTTATTAAGAAGCTGTCCTTTGCTGTTTCAAAACCAGAATTATTAAAATTGTATATTTCATCTAATTTAAACCCCTTTTCATAGACCTTTATTTCATCGAAGTTTTTTGGCACAAAAAAGTAATTCGGCATTTTTAAATCCAATTGATTCCAATTAATTTTATTAAGGTTGTATTCATTTAAGGTTTCATATTTAAGCTCTCTTTTACCTTGTATCTCAGAATGAAAGACGTTCCCTAATTCATTCTTTTTTTTCTTGCCTGTTTTTACAAATATGTTAATAGAAACGCCAGCCATAATATCAAACACATTTTGATCTTGGCTTCCATCAGGACAAACTTCCATTTTTCTAGCATTACCATGTAGATCCAAAATGTAAATCTTATCAAAGCTTTCTAATAAATGTCTCCTCATTTGACGATGAGTAATTCCATCTAAAAAACTATTATTTGAAATGTAAGCCAATATTCCACTCCCGTTTTTATCAATATAGTGTTGGCCGTATCTGATGAATTTTATGTAATCATCATCAAGATTGATCTTTCTTTCATTTAATTCTTTTTTATAATCCGCTATTAAATTTTGTATCCATTCGCCTTTATTTGTGCTGCTTACACTATATGGAGGATTGCCAATTACGCACATTACCGGAGTATCTCTTTTAATGTGATTCGCTTCATTAGCTTCAGTACTCAACCAATTGGCAAATAAGGTTCCTGTGTCTTGATGACTTTCTTCTAAACTATTTGTAAGATAAACTCTTAATCGTTGATTTTTTGTAGGCTTGTAACCAGTTTCAGTCAATAGTAAATCGAGTTTTAAATGAGCCATTGCATAGCTTGCCATGAGTATTTCAAAGCCATTTAACCGGGGCAATAAATGTGATTCAACATAGTTACTCCAAATGCCTTGCTGGCCTTCAAACCTTTTATGAATCTGTTTTACCACCTCGGCTAAAAATGTACCAGTACCAGTCGCCGGATCAAGAATCTGAACTTTGTGCACTTCAACTTCCCTTTCAATTTGTTTAGTTTTTGAACGCATATCGGATGTCGCTTTACTAACATCCTTTACTTTTATCTTTGTTTTGGAAGTATCGGCTAAGCCATTGGGTAAATCAAATTCTGTTTTTAAAATGTCATCAACAGCACGTACTATAAAATTCACTACCGGTTGTGGTGTGTACCAAACACCTCTTGCTTTACGCAATGCCGGATCATATTCACTTAAGAAGGTTTCATAAAAATGGATAATTGGGTCCTCCATTTTAGTTGCCTTTCCATAATCTTTAAGCAGTTTCTCTACATTGCAAGCCAGGAATATCTCAACTAAACTATCTACAATCCATTTAATTCGATCATCAATATCCGGTCCAGCGATGTATCCAAAAAGCTTTCTTAAGAACGGGTTTGATTTTGGAATCAGCTCAGCGGCTTCCTGTCGGCTAAAATTATCTAAACAAGGATCATGTAATCGTGCAGCAAACATTCCATAGGCAATTGTCTGAGCGTAAACATCTGCAAATCCTTTAGGTGTGATATCATGAATCAGGATTTCCTTAAAAGCAATCATCTGTTCTTTCAAGGTACTGTCCTCATTATTGCTTTCATCACTTGTTAATGCCTTTTCAATAATATCAGATAGCAACCTAGCTTTCCCAGCCATCATTTCAGCCAATTTTTTTGAGCTTGTGATCGTTTGACCCACATGAGTGCAAAAGTCCTTAATCAGATCAGCAAATGGCTTGAAATTGGTGGGTATTGGTTTAATTCCTTTATCCGTAATCTCTGCGATGGCTATTTTCAAGATAAACTGCCCATCACGGTAAAGATGAAAATCCAAATAATCCGTAAAGATCAAGTTATTCAATGATTTCTTATATCGATCAAATTGTTCCTTGTTGCCAATTTTCTTTAATCCATCAAGGTCTCTATCACCGATATCTTTGGCTTCAATAAAACCAACTGGGATGTCTCTTTTGGTCAATATGTAATCTGGTGCTCCACAAGCTTGTCTTGATGGTTCATTCGTTGCAATAATATCAATTGCCAATGATTCAATTAACTGCTTTAAATCACCACGATAAGTATGCTCCGTTGCATTACCTCTTTTATGTGCAGAATTAATATTTTGAATGTACTGATCAATAGTCATTGATTCGGTTATTAGGATTATAGGTCAAAGTTAGTTTTTCATTCAATCATATTGTTATTAAGCCACAAATTTATTTCATCGTCTAAAAGGGGAGTTTTCACCCCCCTCCCTTCATAAATAACCATCATCAGCAAATGAAAGGTAGCTCTCCGTGGTCAATATGATGTGATCCAAGAGATGAATATCAAGAAGTGCTCCTGCATCCTTAATTTGCCTTGTGATCTTCCTATCGGCATCAGATGGCTGCAAATTGCCACTTGGATGATTGTGCGCAAACATTATTGAGGTCGCGTTCGCCCTCAAAGCAACCTGAAAAATTACTCTTACGTCAACTACTGTTCCGGTCATTCCTCCTTTTGCCAGGAAATGCGACCCAATAATTTGATTCTGCCTGTTCAGAAGTAATAAGTAGGCGAATTCAACATGCTCAAATGAAGGCCAAAATAATCTGAAAGCTTTAACTGCATCATCTGAGCTGGTTATTTTGATCCGGTCTGCACTCTTTGTTTTTGAAGAATATGTGATTTGAACTTCGGCAATAGATTCTTGTATCGTAAAAAGATTGTTCATGATTTGAAATTTATTTAAGTTGAAAAAAGTAGAAATTGATTAAAACCAAAAAAGAGGCTTTCGCCTCTCTTTCTTCACAATCCCGGATCTGCATCCGAAAAAGATTCATCTCCATGGCCTGTTCCACCTAGATCATCCTCCTGGTTACAATCATCAATAAATTTGTTGTAGGCAGTGCACTTTGTACAATCGCCATCAGGTCTAACGCAATTATTTGGATTCATAGTTTATTGCCTCATGCCTTTGAGGACTTGTTTTTGGTTTCTGGCGCACCAGTTAATCTTCGTTGGGGAATAAAATAGTGATTGCAGGATTTGGGCTGTTCAGATCTAGCGGACCAATCATCGCTTTCAATGTGACTTCTCTAAGCAGTCGGTTGCCTTCACAAACCTTTTCATATTTGGTCCAATCGCCTTTATCGAGAAGTTGGCAGCAGAACTGAAATTTCAATTCATCGGAACTTGATTTTCTGGCTTGCATTGCAAACATGTATAAGATGTCCCATAGTCTGCCTTGTTCGTCTTGATGATTCATCCCTTTCGGGACTTTCACGTATTTGTCGTAAACTCCCCTTGTAAAGAAAACTGGAAAGATGATCCCTGCTTCTTTTGTTATTTCCGGTGGAATTGGTACTTGAATCCCATCTGCTACTGCATCAGCTCTGGTGTAACTTGCAATAATTTTCCAATCGTTTAAATCCATGATAATTTGCTTTAAATATTAATTGAATTAAAATTCACACTGTAGTTCTGACAGATCAACGATCCAGTCCTTCATCTTTTCATCAGAATTAAACCCTTTATTCAGCCAGAGTAAGTTTGTCTGAACATCATCGTTTTTAGAGATTTCCTTTAATTTATCAATGATGTAAATTGCAGTATTCCTCGAAATTGTTGGAAAGCCAAGGAGCTTTTTTGCTTTGTCGAATTCCGGAATTGCAGCACGATAAAGACTAACCAGTGCTTTGTTTTCATGAGTCGCACTTAAAAAGATTTCGTCAATCTTGGTTTTCGGAAGCTTTATTATTCTTTTCATGTTTTTATTGAATTAATTAATAGGATATGAATTCATAGGTGTTTTCAGCAGAAGGAATCTGTTGATATAGTTCATTGTAGCACTCTGCCAATTCAACTAGCCAGGGATGATCTTTAATTGAATCTTCATCCATGTATGGCGCAAGAGTCCATAATATTGCATCCATCAAGCGTTGAACTTGTTCGGAACTTAGTTTTATTTCATTCATGTAATTTTACCTATGCCTTTAGGATTTATTGTAGGTATCAAGCACACCTATTTCTTTTAATTGATTGAATTGGTTGAGAAAGCTTCGGACTTAATCTTCTCCGTTCCCCATAATTCTCTCATTTCTTCCATCGATAATAAAACTCCGGATTTCTTCACGTAGTCTCCCTTGTGCCAGTACCAGGCCGCCTTGGGATGCGAAAAACTGTACCCTTCTGCTCTTAAATAGTCTCTCAAAACAAAAGTGTTCCCTGTAATCCAAATCCATGAACCAATCAATTCAATGACGATTCCAGTGAGATGAATAATCCGGTCCAACCTTTTGCGAAGTTCCTCAGAAACTTGTTGCTCGTACTCTTTTCTCCCTTCTGAAAAGGTTTCGTTACTATTGATCAGTTTCTTTGAAAGTCTGTCGTACTGATCATTGATATTTTGCATTACTGCGGTAACTCCACCTTTGTCTGGGTGATGTAGGAAAGCAAGTCTGTGGTATTCCTTGCGTAAATCATCCAACGTTTCAATATTCTTAAAATAGATCATTTGATTTCACTACTGCCTTGTAGATTTATAATGGCTTCTGGCACGCCTGTTTAATTGATTTGGTTGTGAACCGATTTATATATTGGAGTTATGCTTCGGACATAAAAAAGCCCCTGGGAAGGAGCTTTAAATTGTTCAAGATTTTCGATCTTGTTTTTCAATTATTAGTTTGTCGGTAGCATATTTTGGATTTTATCATTCCTTTATTTCTTAAAAAATGATCTGTGCCTTAAAAGGTTTCATTTTTTCATTGGAGGGGGGCATAAAGCTATAGACGCCCTGTGCGCATACCATTTTCAAAAAAAATATATAAATTTTTTTCTGTGAGAGTAGTTATTGAGCGGTTGAAATGCCTGGGAAATGAGTTTTTATTATGAATTCTACCACGTAAGTATTCCAATAAAGGGAAAAGGATTCAATTAGTTTTAGCGATCCGTGCACTCCACTATAATGAGAAGCAGCTTTAACCTAAAATAAAAAAAGAAGCTGATTAGGCTTCTTTTGATGTGGCTCTTTGATCGAGTCATTCAATGTATTTCTTTTAATCCATATATATGGGACATTTTTTGTATTAGTATAATAAAAGTATTATTTGTCCCGGAATTAAATGAATATGCGTTTTCAATTCAATTCCTATTTATTAGGATTCTATCAATAAAGTACTGAAACCCGACTTGCCGGGTAGTTTGCTGTTGTCAATGTTATTTACTTTTTTATTAGTTTTTTTATTATACTCCATTCCTCCATTGTCACTGGGAAATTAGTGCCTCTTGGCATTTTTAAAATGCTTAATTTTTGAAGTCCATCAGTACCCTTAATTCTTTTTTTTGTCAATAGTACTTTCAAATTCTCAATAACTTTCATTTTAACTCTAAATTGAACTCCATCTTCATTTGTCGAATCAATCCAATATTTCCTTTCCGCATATGATTCAATGAATTCACATGGATCTGATATCAGCTCCGTAATTGCAATTATTCCTGCCGACTTACCAGAACACCATATCAGCCCAATATGTCCTTTTGCTATTTCATCCTTATGCTGTTTCACTTTCCAATGAAACACATTTTTAACCTCCTCGTCTAAAAGAGCTTCTTTGACTCTATATTTTTTAGGATCACACTTGAAAATCCAAATCCGTTCAGCTAAAGGTAAAGTTTTGTCTAACATTGGTTTAAAATTAAGATTTGTAAAGTAAGATGCATTTTAAAAAGACGACTATCTTCATGTGAGTGATCAACCAAATGGGTTACAAGTTGATTTCGGTTTTCAATTTTATTTCTGTCTTTCCATTTGTACCATATAGTATTTTCCATGATTGTTGTTTAGCGATAGTAAAGTTACAGAATATTTCTCCTGAAACATCAAATCTGTATAAAGATTAAAGTCGTGCAAAAAAATGTAACACCTCCTTTTAATTAAAAATGAACTTCTCTCTGATTATTTTCAGTCAATGAACCATTTCACCGTTAAGTCTTTTTGAAGCTGACTCGGTCATATAGTAATTATTCAAATCCGATGCTTTTGGTTGTTTGTCGATCTTAACCAGTTTTATGCTTCTTTCTGTCTGGCTTACCGTTTGTGTCAGGCATTTAATTTTTCGGATCGGCGATTTTACTCTCAGCGAAAATATATATCATGACTATATCATTTTCTATTTATTTTTCAGAATAAGGGAAATTTAAGAGATAGTTATGATATATAAATTCTGAATAAGGATATATTTGCAGCTTTTATACCGGATCATCAATTTATGGAAAAAGACATTTTGTACAAATCACACGTTATTGTTCCTAATATAGACCTCACGGAAAAAAGCTTGAAATATCGGGATTTTCTTACGTATTTTACTATTAGAAGCTACTTGAACACGAAAACCGGGAAATGCTTTCCGCAAATTCGTACAATCGTAAAAAGAAGTGGACTTTCATTCAAGTATGTTAGCGATTCAATTGTAAGATTAAAATCAGCAGGTTTTATTACCGTTAAAACAAGAAAGGTGAATTACTACGAATTTAGTCCACTTAAAAGCTTCTCAAGTATTCCGTTCGATATTTTTGATGTGGATGATTTAACTACAGAAGAAAGAGCGATCCTAATTCGTATCAGACAATATTTTTATGAACCATCATTTTATTCACCTTATTCTTGCAGGGAAATTGCTGGGTTTATTGGATTAACAGATGAAACACTTGTTAAGTATTATAAGTCATTGATAAATAAAGGGTATGTAAGAGCAATTCTAGGGACTAAAAATAACTTATATATAGAGCTTACTGATAAGTTTGATTGGACCATTTCAGAAGAACCAAAAATAGAAGAAGTGAAAAGGGAAATGTTTGTGAAATAACGATTTATTGTACTTAATTAATAGGACAAAGGGTTTGATTATTTAAAGTCGGATGTGGTATGAAGGAAGATGGGCAAAGTGCAGGATGTTCGGGTTAATAGGAAGATAAGAAGTAACTAAGAGGTTTAAAGTTTGCTAATCATTTGCAATTAATTGGAAGGTAAAACAGAAAAGAACTAAACAGGTTTATAAGACAAGCAAAGAATATAAAAGCGTTTGCGATTTGGGTTCGCTGTATGCTCTCACATTCTATCTGATAGTATATTTCTTACTTTATAGTTTAAAGGCTTTAAAACGTCTCTCCTAAATTATTCAGGACTTGGGTAACCATAAGGAACTTTAGGTAATGTCGGTTCGTCACTAAAATTACCTTTACTGTAATTACTAAGGAAAATATTAGTCATATCTCCATCAGTAGTTGTAATTTCTACCCGAGTGCAAACTTCATTACTGAACTTGGTTAATCTTCTCTTACTAGGGTAAACTAAAATACTACTAACTATTGATTTCAATATGTCTTTATTCTGGAATAATTTAATTAAATGGTTGTCATCTCCTTCAGCAATAATTATTGCTTCTTTTTGATTGATTAAACTTTGATGTGCTTCTAATTGTCCTTTTAAGTTTACCAGTTGATTTTGAAGTTTTGATACTTCTTTCTTCACTACATCTAATTTTTCATTAAGCTTAGTTTTATTCAGTATTCCAGACGTAAACAAGTCTATTAAATTATCTTCAACCTTTGATTGTTTTTTAATGAACCCTTCAATTTCTTCAATCTGAATTTTAATTTCACTAATTTTAATACGGTGTTCATCCGCATCATTGAATTTCCTCTTTATATTATGACCATAATTTTGAACTAATAAAGTCGTTACTGCTCTTTCAATTTTTGCTACATTAACGTTATTATTACCGCAAGATTCATTTATAAAGTTCTTACTTTGACATTTATAAACGCTTTCTTTATTTCCACTTCTTAAATGAGGTGCAAAGAATTTACCACATATACCACATTGAATCATTTGCTTATTCAACATGTACTGGTGTGTTTGATTTTTACCTTGATGGTTGATTTACTGGTTAAATGTTTCTGTACTTTATCAAAAAATTCAGTATCAATTATTGCAGGTACTTCAAATATATTATCTAAATATCTCCTATCACCTTTGTATATTGGATTTCTCAACATGAAGTAAACAACTGTATTTCTCCACTTTTTATTATTTTTAGTAGATACTTCCTTATTATTCAAATAATTGCATATTGCAACTGCTCCCATAGTTAAAGATAGTTCAAAGATTTTCTTTATTATTAATGCTTCATTTTCATTAATAATCATTTTCCTTTTTTCATCTTTTGTATATCCATACGGTGTTGAAGTGTCACCATTAACCCTACCATTCTTTGCTGAGCTTAACAAACCCGATTTAATGCGATAATTCAAAGTATCTAGTTCATATGAATTAATTGAAGCAAGAACACCTGTAATCATAGTAGCAGTAGCATTTACAGTTTTATCTTCATTTAGGGTTGTTAAGTTTTCTTTTAGACTAATCAAACCTATTTTAACTGCGTTTAATTGCTCGATTGTTTCAAGCACATAAGACGTTCTGCCAATTCTTGAAAGTTCATCTATTACCACAAAACTTACATCTGGATTCAATTTTAAGTATTCCATCATGTTTATTAATTCTGGTCGTAACTTATGCTTTCCAGTTTCTTTCTCACAAAATTCTTCAACAATGGTGTATTCATTAAACTTACAATATTTAGTAATTGCTTCAATTTGTCTAGTGTACTCTCTTCTATCTAAGCTTACCCTGCAATAAATCACTACTTTAATGCTTTTCATGTTCTTTGTATTAATTGGTTTCTTTCTGCTGCAAATATAGGGAGTTTAAATGACTTAATTGGACAGGTGATTCTCCAGGCAGCCAGGACCAAAACAAAAGAGAAGATTTACATTGTCGATATTATCCAAAGCAGGCTCGACATCGCCGTAAAATCAAACAGCAATATTATCGCGATTAATGCGTTACTTGAAAATCCGGTGGAGGCGATTAAAAGATATACCGAAGGGAAAGGGGTACCAATTGCTTTCGAAGCGGTTGGTCATGCGCATCCGGTGGATGGCGTGGTTCACCCGATCAGGGGTTGTATCCAAAGCATTAAAGGAGGAGGCACCGTTTGTACATTGGGCTTATCGGACGAAGCAGCACCGATCGTTTTTAAGGAATTAATATGGAAAGAAGGTAAAATCGTCACATCGCGGGTAAGCCATGGTGAATTTGCAGAGGCGATTGACCAGCTTGCAAAGGGAAACCTGAATCCCGACGCGCTGATTTCTGAAATAATGCCAGTTGAAGAGATTCAAAAAGCCTTCGAACTGCTGGAATCGAATCCGGAGAAATATTTGAAGATTTTAATTGACTTTACTACAAACCTATGAACCTGCGCTCCCTTTCGTTTGTAGGGAGGAGTTACAAATTCAAAACCATAAACCCCTCCCCAAAAAATCCTCGAAAAATCGGAGCAGGCAGAGGCAGGCAGTTGCAAACGAGGGGAAGCCTGGAATTTAGAATGTAATTGCTTAAATGATAAGATATTTAAACTGTTTGATGTCGGAATAATTCCACCGAAGGTGGATAAATATTAATGACCCCCAATTTTTATTGGGGGGTTCGTACAACTACTGAACCACAACCCGAAACGGGTTGAATTAAATGTCATTCAATTAGGATGTTGACTTTGATGAAAAATATTTGATGTAAATAATCATTCAACCCGTACCGGGTTGTTTCCATTCGCGTTTCTATTAACCCCCAGTTTTTCTGCATAGCCGTCAGGCTAAAGTCTGCAAGTGAATGAAATTGAATTAATTATTAAGTTTTGTCGGTCCGCTGATTTTTCATCTATAAAGAAGGGGGTATCCTTTCTGATTTTTCGAGTTCATTCTCG
>Ga0209123_1001853_pt1 | contig 19425 bp, 19 predicted proteins | sample BarGraIncu00431A_FD_184500 | JGI IMG/M metagenome (GOLD analysis project Ga0209123, IMG submission 184500) | Arctic peat soil microbial communities from Barrow, Alaska, USA - Barrow Graham LP Incubations 004-31A (SPAdes) (version 2) | ecosystem: Environmental > Terrestrial > Soil > Wetlands >... | reverse complement strand
TGGCCGAGTTGAAGGCGCGCATTGCCAAAACCATCGTCTTTGTCCAGAGCGTGACACCAGAGCAGATTGACGGCACTGAAGATAAAGACATTGTGATCAAGCGCGGCGACAAGGAAACCCACTACAAGGGCTTGCAGTTCCTGCTGGGCCACGCCATTCCAAATTTCTACTTCCACGTGACCACCACCTACAACATCCTGCGCCATAACGGCATTGAAATCGGCAAACGCGACTACATCGGCAATCCTTAAGCCATTCAACCCAGTGTGACGTCCCGCCTCCTGATCAAGGAGTGAACCCATGCCGTTTGACACCGTCGTTGAAGTCTCGCCCTTGGGATTTCCCTGGCAGACTATTGACCCTTTTTTGTTTTGCTTGCCCGTGAAATTCACTTTGCCATATTCGTCAATGAGCCTGAGAGAAGTTCAAGTTTTGATCAGATCCTGAATTTGAAAGGATGATTGAGTTGTAGTCGTCCTGAGACGATTTGGCTTAAGAACCAGCACCCGGTTTATGATTTCCCAGCCGATGTCGTGCCCCCCCCATAATCAAACCTGGAACGCCATGCACCCCAACGAACAGACGATTACCCGCTTTTACACCGCGTTCGCAGCGCTGGATGCCGACACCATGGCCAACTGCTATGCGGAAGAAGCGACCTTTGACGACCCCTGCTTTTCGCTCAAAGGACGGCGCGAAGTCGGCGGCATGTGGCATATGCTGTGTGATGCCACTAGAGGCAAGGGGCGCCAAGACTGGCAGCTTGAGTTCAGCGGTGTCAGCGCCAATGCCGAAAGTGGTCACGCACACTGGGAAGCTCACTACCGCTTCAGCGTCACCAGACGGCTGATCCACAACATCATCGAGGCTGACTTCACTTTCACCCCCGAGGGATTGATCGCCACGCACAAGGACAGCTTTGACTTTTGGCGCTGGTCACGCCAGGCAATGGGATTTGGCGGTTTTGTGCTGGGATGGATACCTTTTTTCCGAAAGCAAATGCGCGAACAAACCCGCGTGGCACTCACCAAGTATCTGGCCAATCAACATTGACTGGTAGATACCGCCATGACCGACGTATAACCCCAAAACGAACCGGAACGCACCCGCCAGAGCGAGTCCTACTTCTTAGACTTCACACGTTGTGGCGCCGTCAACATGGTGAGTCTGGCGCGCGCCCGGGCCAAGGAGCCCGACCTGCCCAACAGACTGCTTTCAGGTAAAGATTCTGTGTACCAGGTCAAACCCATCACCAATGGCATCAAGGCCATTGACAAAATGGGCATTCTGAAGATCAACTGGTATACCGGTCAGCCCAAACGCGTTGCTAACGCCGGACAGGAAACGAAAAGAAGGTGCTCCTGGGCAACACTACCCGTTATGGGTCTCTCCACCGGAGAATGTTTTCTCAAACCAAGGATGAGAACGGATATCTGCAATGACTGAACTAATGCGAAAAACCACCCGTGGACCATGCAACACATCCATTTGAAAATCCCAACTACGATACCAATGATACTTTCCAAGCATTTTTTATGACTGATCTCATTGACACTGAATTTGGCACGATCACCGATTTAATCCGACAGCATGCACTGCGTTCACCTCAGCAGCGGGCTTTGGTGCAAGGCGAGCGCCATCTGGACTACGAGGCGCTTGACAGGTTATTGGACCGTACTGCCTACGCCCTACAGCGCGATGGGTTCCGGCCAGGCGACGCAATCGCCATCTGTGCAGACATGTCCATTGAATACGCCGCGATCTTCTTGGGGGCCTTGCGAGCAGGAGTGGTAGTGGCGCCGCTGGCTCCAGGGTCGGGCTCCACAAGTTTGCAGCGCATGGTTCAAGACGCCCACGCCAAGCTGATCTTTGTAGATGCGCACGGTGTCGCGGCGATGGGGCAAGCGGACGCGCATGGGGTCGCGCGCATCGCCTTGAACGATCAGACAACCGAGCGTTTGCTTGAGAATTGGCTGGCTGAAGCTGGTCAGCAACCCGTGCCAGTGGCGGCCCAGGCGAACTGGCCTTTTAACATCATCTATTCCTCTGGAACAACCGGTGAACCCAAAGGCATCGTGCAGTCGCACGGAATGCGCTGGACCCATGTGCGCCGTGGAGCGGCGTATCACTACGATACCAAGACGGTCGCTCTTCTGTCGACGCCGCTGTACTCAAATACGACGCTGGTTGTTTTCTTTCCAACACTCAGCTTTGGCGGTACGGTGGTACTGATGCCAAAATTCGACGCCTTGGGTTACCTGGTACTAGCCCAAACTCATCGAGTGACCCACACCATGCTGGTCCCGGTGCAATACCAGCGATTGATGGCACACCCGGAATTTGATCGTTTCGACTTGTCCAGCTATCAAGTCAAATTTTCTACCAGCGCTCCATTCGGTGCGACCCTCAAGGCGGATGTTCTGAAGCGCTGGCCGGGAGCCCTGGTTGAGTTTTACGGCATGACCGAAGGCGGTGGCACCTGCATCCTGGAGGCCCATGCCCACCCCGACAAATTGCACACCGTGGGACACGCGGCAGAGGGTCACGACATTCGATTGATTGACGATAACGGCATGGAGGTGGGTGTCGGCGAGGCTGGCGAAGTGGTCGGCCACTCGGGTGGCATGATGATCGGCTACCACGGTCAACCCGGCAAAACCCGCGAGGCCGAATGGTTCGACCCCCAGGGCAAGCGATTCATCCGCACTGGCGACATCGGCCGCTTCGACGCCGATGGTTTTCTAATTCTTTTTGATCGCAAGAAAGACATGCTGATATCGGGAGGATTCAACGTTTACCCGAGTGATCTGGAGGAAGTATTGCGGCGACACCCGTACGTGTTTGAAGCCGCAGTGGTGGGCGTGCCCTCAAAACAGTGGGGCGAGACTCCGACCGCGTTTGTAGTGCTTAAGCCGGGACATGCGTTGACGACAGAAGAACTGCTCGAATGGAGCAACTGCCGGTTAGGCAAGACCCAGCGTCTTGGCAGCTTACAGTTCTTGGATGAATTGCCGCGCAGTGCAATCGGAAAGGTGCTCAAGCGGGCACTGCGTGACAATTTTGAGGCAAGGGGCGCGATACCCTAGGGTGTCGGCCTTGGAAAACAGGCCAACGCCAGGCACAGTCGGCCATTGCCAGCTCAGGTGGGAAATTTCAATGGTTTCGCGTTAGCCACTGATGGACATATTTCTGATGGGAACGAGGTCGGTCCCTCAGGCAGGACCGATTTGTCCTGCCAAAGCATAAAACTGGTTGGCAAACGACATCTCGGCGCAGCCCTGCATCATGAACTGACCTTTGCGAAAAAGGTGCATCAATTCAATGCCTGCCAGGACGCACTTCGCTGATTGAAAGGACTTGAAGTTGAGCATCGGTTTGGTGACGCGTTTGACTGCACGATGGTCCTGCTCGACGATGTTGTTGAGGTATTTGGCTTGCCTCACGATGATCGACATTTCACCTCTGCCATTGATCTCATGCATACGCATGCTTGCAGACATTGACCTCCATTCCTGCCCGCTCTGCCCATGTTGCTGGCGATGCCTCCGCGGAGGCAAGAGGCAGCTTTGTGCCTAAGCGGTCAATGGCGCATCAAATTACACGCTTGATAGCAGTCATTGACTCCGATGCAACTGGCAGCGCCTTGGACTTGACCATCATCAAGGAACTGGCGTCGCAGTGTGGTGGTACGGCTCAGATGCAAGCCCCCGCGCCCGGTGACAGTGGACTTCTGCTGGAAATTCATTTATTTCCAAAATGAGAATTCATCCATTAAGGTGCGCGCCGTAAACAATCAATAGCGACAGCACAATGAAGACGGCAATGCTTGCAAAGCACACAATTTTCAAGACAGCAACGTCAATTGAGTCAGTTGTCGCGATGATTTTAGTTGGCCGGTATGAAGCTGAAGATCACGCGTTTTGAGGGCTGCCCAAGGTTTTCAGAGCTCGGCCCCAATGGTGGCACTAAATGAAACTTCTGCCATCTAAAAATCTTCACTCGGGAATAAAAAATGTTACGTACAACGAGGCCAACCTATTCTGGAAATAGTCGATCACCCTGCGTGTTCCTCTGGAACTCGAAATTGACTCGGGTAGTCTGGCGCTCACGCTGATAGAAATCGCTGGGCATCATGGTGGTGACGTCATCTTCCTCCGCGCGCGGGTAAGAACGGGAGCCTACTACTCCTGCATATGATTTCCGGTCACGACCAGAGTCATCCCTTCGAACGCTCCGAGATCTGCAATCGCTTCAACTCCGACCTTCTCTGTTCCACTCTGAATCGATGTGCAGACTTAGGTGTCCTGATTCAGAACTGGGTCGGTGCCGCGAATCAGAATTGCCAAATCATGAATCGGAGCGCTCATGAATTGAGATGATTTGCCTTTGAGAAGTAGCCGCGTTCATTGTCAGAGACTTCGCCGGGCCACATCAATTGGACACGAAGTCCACTCACGCTGTCCAGCGCATCGCCCAGCTGCATTGCGATGCCATGGCGATCACAGATTTCACGCACGATCGCCAGGCCGAGTCCGCTGCCGTGCTCCCGGGATCCGGCGATGCGATAGAACCGATCCAGCACACGGGGTCGCTCGGCGACTGCAATACCCGGACCGTTATCAACAACCCATAATGCTGCTCTCTCGTCCTGTCTGCCGACCGAAACGGTCACTCGGCCTCCCTCTGGTGTGTAGACCAGGGCGTTGTGCACCAGGTTGGCAATCATCTCGCGCAACAGCACCCGCTCGCCCTGCACCTGCACCGCGCACGGAGCCTCGAATCCGAGATCAATTCCTTTGACGCGGGCCAGGGTCAGCATCTCAAAGGTCACCTCGTGAGCAAGCTCGGTTAAATCCAGGTCTTGAACCTCGCGTGCGTATTGGGCTTCGCTGCGTGCCAGGGAGAGCAATTGGGCAAGAAGTCGCCCCGTCTCGTCGGTGCTTTCGTGCAAATGACTCACAATGGCGCGCATCGACGCCAAATCAGTCTGCAGCAGGGCATGGTCCACCTGTGCGCGCAGCACGGTCAGCGGCGTCTTCAACTGGTGCGATGCGTTGGCAACAAAGCGGATCTGAGCCGCTCCGAACTGGCGCTGCCGCTCGGTGTGGGCGTTGATGGCATGGATGAGTGGCACAACCTCAAAGGGAACGGTGCCCGTCTCAATCGGGGTGAGATCGTGGGCGGTTCGTTTCAAAACCTCATCCTGCAGCCGCGTCAAGGGAGACAGTCCCCTAGCTACACCTAGCGCAATCATGCTGGCGGCCGTGGCGATCAAGATAAGTTGAACCAGCGCCGCTTCACCAGCAATGCTCCGGGTGAGTTGGTGCCGGGCGTCCAGGGTCTCGGCCACCTGTACCAGCAGATGGCGTTGCGCGTCGCCATCGGGCACGGTGCTTTCAATGGCCACAACGCGGATGGCTTGGTCCTTGTAGATAGCGTCATAAAACCTGGGCTCTTCGCTGCTCCCACTGCCCACGGAGGGCAGATCTTCGTAGCCCGTGATGTAACCGCCGTCGCCCAAATCGGTCACGCGGTAAAAGATGCGGTCCTGAGCATCGGTACGCAGCATCTCCAGCGCCGTAAAAGGAACATCGACCACCACGTCACCATCAACAACGGTGATTTGTTCACTGATAGCCATTGCAGATCCAAGCAGCGTACGGTCATAGGCCTCGTGTGCCAACTCCAGGCTGTGCAGGTAACCGATCACCGACCCAAGCAGCCACAGTGCAAGCGTGGGGATCAGCAGCCAGCGCAGCAAATGACTACGAAGGCGCATCGTCGCAAGCCTCCAGAACGTAGCCCAACCCACGTAGCGTTCGGATCGCCGCGCCGCTGCCATCGAGACTGCGCCGAAGACGGTGTACATAAATCTCCAGCGCATCGTGACTCAGTACGACATCGCTGGTGCAGAGGCGGGCAGCCATCACATTTTTGCTAACCGGGCGACCCGCATGCGCGATCAGAATTTCCAGCAAGTCGTGCTCGCGCGGTGGCAGATCATCGAACTGGCGCGCGCCCACGCTAAAACGTCGCGATACCGTATCGAACTCCAGCAAGCCGACACGCAGAACTGAGTGCACCGCCCCAAGACTGCGTCTATACAATGCACGCAATCTAGCCTCTAGCTCGGTCAGATCAAAGGGCTTGGAAAGGTAGTCGTCGGCACCCGCATTCAGGCCTTGCACCCGATCATAAATACCGCCACTGGCCGTCAGTATGAGCACCGGCACGGTATCGCCGCGCTCGCGCAAGTGGCGCAGAATGTCAAAGCCGTCCATCTTCGGCAACGCCAGATCGAGAATGACAACATCGTACGCGTGCTTGTGCAAGTCTACGTCAGCCAAAGCGCCGTCCGATTGGCTGTCAACCACAATGCCCAGCATGCCCAACGACTGCGTCAGGGTACGTACTAACTGCAGATTGTCTTCGACCAGCAATACTTTCATGGCGAACTTGGCGATAGTTGGGGTAAAGCAGCGGTTGTTGGCCGAACCTCCATGATAATCCGCAAAAAGTAGATTACTTATGACAATCTTGATGCACCGAAGAGACTTGGGAATGGCCGTTTTGGGGCTGGCGGTGCAGCGGTTGCCGCTCGCAGCAACCAGGGATCAGAAGGTGCGGGTTTTATCGACGGCAGACCGCGCGGTGGTGCAGCCGGTGATAGACGATTTTGAGAGACTGCATCCTGATCACCGCATCGACTACGAGCAACTCGGCAGCGTGGAACTCCATGCGCGGTTCCTGGAAGACCAGGGTGCCCATGCCGACGTGCTCTGGAGTTCGGCACCGGACCTTCAAATCAAACTGGTCAACGACGGCTACGCGCTGCGCTACGAAAGCCCGCATGCAGACTTCCTGCCGCGCTGGGCGATGTGGAAAAACGAGGCCTACGGCACGACCCACGAACCGGTGGGCATCGCCTACCACCGGCAGTTGCTGGCACAAAGCGAAGTACCGACAACGCACCTGGCACTGGCGGCCTTGCTGCGCTCCAACACACGACGCTTTCGTGATCGCATCGCCACCTACGATATTGAAAAGGCGGGTCTGGGGTATCTGACGGCGGCGCACGATGCGATGGTCTCCCCGCAGTCGTGGGAGCTGGTGCGTTCGCTCGCCCAATGCCGCGCCAGTCTGCACATGGAAACACAAAGCATGCTGGAAAGCATTGCGGCGGGTCGGACGGCGCTGGCCTACAACGTATTAGGAACGTATGCGGATGCCTATGCAAGGGTCAATGCCGATATAGGTGTTGCCTACCTGCAGGACTACACCTTCGTGGTTTCGCGTGTGGCCTTTATCGCGCGTAAGGCACCCAACCCGCAGGGCGCCAAACTTTGGCTTGACCACCTGCTGTCGCAGACTGGCCAGCGCCTGCTGGCGGAAACCGGCAGGCTGTATGGGGTGCGCACCGACATGACCGGACCGCGCTCCGCCGCCGCCCTGAAAAAACTGCTTGGCTCCGCCGCCAGGCCGATTGCCATTGGTCCGGGGCTGCTCGCCAATCTGGATCGCAGCAAGCGTAACGCCCTATTGAAACGGTGGCACGCGGAGTTCGAACATGCGCGCGTTTGACTTGGCGCAAGGGGTACGCATCGCCGTGACATTACACTGCCACCGATGAACCAAGCTCCCGTTCGAGTGACCGTGACCGGTGCTGCTGGCAGGGTGGCTTATGCCTTGTTGTTTCGCATCGCCAGTGGCGACATGCTGGGTGCGGACCAGCCGGTACAGCTCGTCCTGTTTGACCTGCCTCGCGCCATGAAGACGATGCAAGGGGTGGTCATGGAGTTGGAAGACTGCGCCTTTCCCCTGTTAACTGAAATAATTGCCACCGACGATCCTGTGCTGGCGTTCAGCGACACGCAGATTGCACTGCTCGTGAGTGCGCGTCCGCGCACCGTCGGCGCGGAACGCCTGGAGGTTCTGGCTGACAACGCCAAGATTTTTGCTGCGCAGGGCGCGGTCATTGGCCGCCATGCCAACCCGGACTGCAAAGTGCTGGTGGTGGGCAATCCCTGCAACACCAACGCCTGTGTGGCGATGCATGCGGCGCAGAAGTTCGGCCGCATTCCGGCACGCAATTTCGTTGCACTGCTGCGTCTGGACCACAATCGCGCGCTCGCCCAGCTGGCACTTAAAACCGGTCGGCCGGTGGGCGGCGTGAAGCACCTTGCGGTCTGGGGCAACCATTCGCCCACGGTCTACGCCGACGACCGATTCACAACGATTGATGGTGACAGCGCACCGGCCATTATTGGCAACATCGCGTGGCACCACGATACCCTTGTCAGGACCGTCGATAAGCGCGGCGAAGCCATTCTGGCAGCGCGAGGGCTTTATGCCGAAGCTTCGGCGGCCAGTGCGGCCATCGACCAGATGCGGGACTGGTGGCTTGGCACGCGAGGCGAATGGACGACGATGGGCGTGGTGTCCGACGGTGCCTACGGCGTACCTGCGGGTCTGGTCTTCGGTTTCCCCGTGATCACCGACTGCCGTGACTACCGCATTGTTCCGGGGCTTGCCGTCGATGCGTTTGCACGCGGCATGATCGACGTCAACGTGCGCGAACTCACTGCCGAGCTTGAAATCGTCAAACCCTTGCTACCCGAGCTGTTTGGCTGAGCGGCCAGATGTAGCGGCGTCGGCCTTTTCGATCAGCTTGCACAGCACTTCCTTGCCGAAACGCCACGAGCCAAAACCGGACTCGACGTTGATGTGTCCGGCTTCACCCAAGTCGACCAGTTCGCTGCCCCAAACTCCGGCCCAATACTCGGCACGTGCAAAGCTCATGAAGGGGTCGTTGTGGCTCGCGACCAGCATGCTCGGCACACCCAGCCTGCATTCGGGAACGTCGTCCTCCGCATAAAACCTGGCCGGTTCGGCCGGGGCTACCAGCATCACTGCGCCCACCAAGTGGGGCATTTCCCTGGCCAGACAGCACGACGCGAGTGCGCCCAGGCTGTGCCCAACCAGCAAAACCGGGCGGCTGCAATGTGCCAACAGGCGACGCAAGGAACCGTTCAATCTATGAACATCAGGATCATCCCAGTTGCGCTGGACAACACGCTTCCAGATCGGCAACTCATGCTCCCAGATGGACTGCCAATGCGTCGCTCCGCTGTTGAAACGACCGGGAACGAGCACAAAGTCGTAACGCCCAGCTGCTGCCAGCAGAAATTCGTTCGTCTTGAGGTCCGTGGAGGTCATCACAAAATATTCAAGCGACACACTTGCACACAAGCTCGTCCAGGTTAGCCAGGAACCAGCTGACTGCCAGCAAATCGGCGCTCCCGCCCGGGCTGAGATTGCGTTCGATCAATAGCTGATCGAAGGCGGCGAGTTGCGCTGTCCGAGCGTACGTGGATGGAGTTGGGCAATCCAGCAGCCGTCTGGCTTCGGCCTGCACCAGGCAAAGCCCTTCCATGCCGCCACGCGACACGATGTTTGTGTCGCGGTTGTGTGCCATCAATTGCAGCAGCGCCTCAAAAAGCGATCTCTCCTCGTCCATCCCTTTGGCACGCGCCAGCAGATAGGGCGCGACGCCATGCGCGCAGGCCGTGGCGAAGCCGCTCTGGGCTTCACCACGCGCTCCGGTTAAACCGTGCTGCCGGTACAACAGTTCACCGGCAGTGCGCGCCGCCGCAGGCAGGAGCAGCTCGCGCTTGACGAGACCGGCGCAGATATGGGAAACCTCAGCACATACGCTCGCGCGCGCAAGCGGGCGACCACGACCGTGCAGTCGCCCGGCAGCGGCACACAGCAGTCCGAACGAAAATACGCTGCCCTTGTGCGTATTCACCCCTAACGTGGCTGCGAACATGGCGCGCTCACAGGCCATCCCGTCGGCCCGAATGTAGCGAAGAAAGTCCTCAACCGGCACAGCGCTGCCATCTACGCCGCGCTCGAAGAAAAACGAAAACCACGGTGAAATGGCCGCGATGCTGGCGCGGAAGGTGCCAACATCCATATCACGATGGGCACCGGAATTGGCACGATCCACCAGACCTGGCTTGGGCGTCAGTTCCAGTTCGAGTACCAAAGACCGCTCGGCAAGGCGGCCAAAGGCCTCGCCCAGATCGCTTGCGCCGCTTACGGCGTCAATTCGCAGGGCTGTCGCGATAGGCATCGATCTTGTCCTGTATGGCGCGTTGCAACTGGGCCAGCGCGTGGATACCGCCCCGGGCACAGGCGTGGGCTGCTTGATCACAGAGCAGACAGCGTCTGGGTGACACATCAAATTGCCGGCGCGAGAGGCTGGCGCCCTCCAGACCCATCACGTCCAGATCCCACAGCCGACCCAGGGGGTGCTGCTCCTCGAGCGCCATGAGGCAGCGCTTGATGGTGAGCGGATCGGCATCCACCACCAGCAGGGCTTCCGGTCCGGTCATGAAGCAAGCGCCTTCAGACGCCAGCACCGCGTAGCCATTGGCGGCGAGCGCCTGGTGCATGGCGGCGAGCCCTTGTTCAAAGACAAAACGCGCATCGGTCGTATCCTTGATCGGTCCGGGCGTGACCAGTGTCAACTGCACCAGGGGCCGTTTGAAACGCCGCAGCAAGTTTTGCTGGTCGGCCACGCGCGCCTCCCGCCGTGCCAGCATCTGCTCGAGGCTGACCGGGGCGCTGATCGGCTCGGACTCTGGCGCCAGCATGTCAGTCCATGGGTTTGGTTTGCCGCACCACATCGATCACGGTTCCGTCCCGGTAGCGCACGATGCCGACGATCTTGTCAAGGAACTCAATGGGCGAAGGTCGGCCGCTGATTTCAAGCGCGCGTGCATAAAGCTGCGCAATACTCATGATGGGCAAGCCGGCGTCCTTCAGTCGCTGCTCAACTTCCGGGCGCCTGGGGTTGACGGCAATGCCATGGTCGGTGACGAGCACGCCAATACATTCACCCGGAGTGACAATTGTGGTGACCTTGTTGACGACGGTCGGGATGCGGCTGCGAATCAGCGGGCAGACGACGATGGCCAGATTGGCCGCCGCCGCCACGTCACAATGACCGCCGGAAGCGCCCCGCATCACACCGTCTGAACCGGTGAGCACGTTGACGTTGAAGTTGATGTCGATTTCCAGTGCGCTCAGGATCACCACGTCCACGCGGTCACAGTAGGTCCCCTTGGAACTCGGATTGGCGTATTCGTTGGTCGAAACTTCGAAGTGATTGGGCGAAGTCCGCAGCGACTCCGTTGCATCAGCGTCGAAACTCTGGGTGTCGATGAGCTTCGCGATCAAGCCCTTTTTGTGAAGTTCGACGATGCCGCCACTGATGCCACCCAAGGCAAACGCCGCCTTGACGCCCTTCTTGCGCATACGGTGTTCCATGAACCGTGTCGCCGCGGTCGACGATGCACCGGAACCGGTCTGCACCGAGAAACCGTCCTTGAAATACCCGGAATACTCGATCACATCGGCTGCAAAGCGGGCGATCAACAGCTCGCGCGGATCGCTTGTGACACGGGCCGCACCGACACTGATCTTGGATGGGTCACCCACCTCATTGACCTTGACAATGAAATCGACCTGGTCCTGGGAGATGCTGACCGGCGTATTCGGAAAGGGTAGGAGCTCCTCCGTCAGCATGATGACATTGCGGGCGAACTTGGCATCAACCTTGGCATAACCCAGTGAGCCGCAGCGCGATCTTCCGCTGACCCCGTTGGCGTTGCCAAATTCATCACAGGCTGAAACGCCAAGAAAGGCGACGTCAATCGCGATTTCACCACTTTGAATCAGGTGCACCCGCCCGCCATGCGAGTGAATGTGGACCGGTTCCGCCATCAGCCCGTTCGATATCGCCTCGGCTAGTTTGCCGCGCATGCCCGAGGTGTAGATGCGTCGGATCACGCCGCTTCGAATGTGTTCAATCAAAGGAGTATTGCATGACATCAGCGACGATGCGGCCAGTGTGAGGTTCTTGAAACCCATGCTGGCGAGCAGTTGCACCACTTGATTGATGGTGCGGTCCCCCTCGCGGTACCCGTGATGAAACGAGATCGTCATGCCGTCCTTGAGTCCGGTCCGCTGCACTGCCTCCTCCAGGGTCTGGACCATCTTGCGGCCCAACTTTTGTTGTAAGTCCTTGAGGTATGGCGCACCGGCGTAAAAGCTCTCAAATGGCTTCAAGCCCTTGAGGGTCGGGTTGGATTGGAACAGCGCGAGCTGATCTTTGATAAGTTCCTGCTTCATGTCATTTGCCTTTCGCGATTTACTTGCGCACACCCGAGGCCAAAGCGCTCTGAATCACGCGACGGGCATGGTTGACGATGGGGGCATCGATCATCTTGCCGTTGAGTGCGATGACACCAAGGCCTTCGCGTTCGGCTTTGTCGGCGGCCGCAACCACGCGCCTGGCATATTCGACGTCCTCTTCCGTTGGCGCATATGCGTTGTGCAGCAGCTCGATCTGGCGCGGGTTGATGAGGGACTTCCCGTTGAATCCCAGCCTTCTGATCAGATCGACTTCCTTGAGGAAACCGTCGTCGTCGTTAACATCGGAAAACACCACGTCGAATGCATCAATTTTTGCGACACGTGCCGCGTGCAATACGGCACAGCGCGCGTAGAACAGTTCGGTGCCGTCGCCGCGCTCGGTCTGCATGTCCATCACGTAGTCAAAACCGGCCAATGCGATGCCCATCATGCGCGGACTTGATGTTGCAATGGACACCGCATTGACAACGCCAGATGCCGACTCGACGGCGGCCATCAGTTGCGTGGAGCCGACTTCGCGGCCGCACGCATGCTCGATGCGCGCGATCTCCGCCTCCAGGCGGCGCACATCGTCTGCGGAGTCGGTCTTGGGCAGCCGCACGATGTGGGCGCCGCCGCGCACCGCCGCCTCAAGGTCATCGAGCCCGAACGGGGTATCAAGCGGGTTGATTCTGACGACGGTTTCAATGTCCTTGTACAGCGGGTGCTGCAGCGCATGAAAGACCAGAATGCGTGCCGCGTCTTTCTCGCGCAATGCGACGGCGTCTTCAAGATCGAACATGATGGAATCGGGCTTGAAGACAAAGGCGGTACTCAACATCGCCGAGTTGGAACCCGGCATGAACAACATGCTTCGACGCAGCTTCATTGCAATTTCTCCCAATCGATCTTGACATCTCCGACACTGCGCAAGAGGGCTGTCTGCAGGCGGGCCCGAATGGCACAGTCCAAGGCGCCTTTGTCTTCGACTGTGATGTCACCTTCTGTTACGCCGAGCTTGCCCAGGGTATCGTCAATCACGGCGCGGATATGGGCGCCAAACTGACGCATCACTTCGCTTCGAATGTGAATGTCAAGCCGATCCGGCAAGCCAGGGGCCACCTTGACCAGCAGGTCGCTGGATTCCAGCGTGCCGGCGACTGCTTCCTTGATGATTTTCATGTTGATCTCTCGGTAAAAGGTGTCAGGAACTGAAGTGCATGGGCATTAACCGGTTCCGGTTGCGACGCGGGCACCCGGATCGAAATATTTCACCCGCAACAAATCCAGGGTGGCCTGCGGCACCAGATCCGCCATGTGTTCGAAATCGTCCGCACGCAGGTAGCGGCGCACTTTGGACGCCGAAATGGCCGTGCCAGAATGGGCTATGCGCTCAAGTTCGACCACCTCGATCGCGGGCGCCGTCGAGGAGGCTTGCATCAGCCAAAACTTCATGTCGGCGTTGTATTTTTTGGTGACCTCGCAAAACGGCTCGGTCCCGACGAAACGGTGCGTAATGCCCAGTGCGGGTGCCACATGCTCACGAAAGATAATCAGGTCGAGCGCGGTATGGCATTGATCAACAATGCCGCGGTCTTTCAGGAAATAGCTCGGAAACGTCGCCTTGGAGATCATGTAGATCGACCCGGGGTGGACCGTCGTGCGGGGCATGTTCTTGAGACCGTCCCGCACCAGTGCGAAACGATCCTCGTAGGTGATGAGCGAGGAATTTTCGCCAACCACAAATACATGCAGCCAATCACAGGCGTCTGAGGCTTGCTGCGCCAGGTATTGATGGCCGAAGGTGAAAGGGTTGGCATTCATCACGATGCTGCCAATTTTGTTTCCTGGCTCACGCGTGGCAGCGAGGCTGTCGCAATAGCGCGCCAGGCCAACCGGGGAATTCTCCATCAGGGCGATGGTGCCCGGCATCTCGACCAAGGGATAAAAGCCGCAGCGCGAAAACAGCGCTTGGTTCTCGGGTTTCGTGTACAGAAACAAGTGGTAGCGCCCCATGTCTGCTGCCAAATTGGTCACTTCGGATATCAGGCGCAAGGTAATGTTTTGACCGCGCAGCGAAGGCGAGACGGCGACACATTTGATGATGTTTTCACCCATCCCGGCACAGGCCACCAGTTTGTTGGCCGCACGGACCGTCACGAAGTCCGTGATATTTCCATCCAGCTCCAGATCGCAGCTTCGCAGAAATTCGGCAATCTCGTCCTTCAGCTTCGGATTGTCAGAAAAATTCTCGACCGCCCAGTCCAGGCCGCCACTAGTGAAGGATTGGTACTCCGAGTAGTAGTCCTGGATTACATGCATTTGAATTGGCCGCCATCACAAACTGGTTCTTAGCCGGTCCTAATCCGACTCACCAGCGCCTTCGTGAACGCGGCGGTGCTGGCCGTGCCACCGAGGTCGCCGGTGCGCACCTTGTCGATGTTCAGGGTTTCATCGATGGCCTGGCGCAGGCGAACGGCCAGTTCGGGTAACTTGCAGTGATCGAGCATCATCGCGGCTGCCAGCATCAAGGCAATAGGATTGGCAATGCCCTTGCCCGCAATATCCGGGGCCGAACCATGCACCGCCTCAAAGATCGCCGCATCGACCCCGATGTTGGCGCCCGGCGTCATGCCCAGGCCGCCCACCAGCCCGGCGACCAGGTCGGACAGGATGTCGCCGAACAGGTTGGTGGTGACCAGCATGTCGAACTGCCAGGGGTTGATCACCAGCTTCATCGCGCAGGCATCAATGATCACGGTGTCGAGTTCAAAGCGGCCCTTGTACTTGCGCTCGTACAGGTCGATGCCGGTTTCCAGGAAGATGCCGGTCAGCGCCTTCATGATGTTGGCCTTGTGCACGATCGAGACCTTCTTGCGCCCGGTCGCAACGGCATGTTCAAAGGCGAATTCCAGCAGGCGCCGGCTACCGGCCCGGGTGTTGATGCCGGTGGCCATGGCCACCGCGTGCGGATCGTCGTCGATCGGGATGTAGTATTCATGACCGATGTACAGGCCTTCGAGGTTCTCGCGCACCACCACCAGATCGATCTTGTCGAAACGTCCGCCCGGGATGATGGTGCGGGCAGGGCGCAGGTTGGCGTAGAGCTGGAACTCTTCGCGCAGTCGCACGTTCGATGAACGGTAGCCGCCGCCTGAAGGCGTCTCCAGCGGGCCCTTGAGCGCCAGCCGAGTGCGGCGGATGCTGTCGAGTGTGGCGGCTGGCAAGGGGTCGCCCGCGGCCTGGATGCCGCCCAGACCAGCGATCTGACGGTCCCAATCGAAGGGCGCATGCAGCGCATCAAGTGCAGCCAGGGTGGCGTCGACGATTTCGGGGCCGATGCCGTCACCGGGAATCAGGGTGACGGAAATGAGGTTGGAAGAATTCATTCGCTGTTCCTCACAGGCCCGACTGCAACCAGGGCCGAACGATCAGGATGAGCCCTGCGAAGTACACCAGACCGAATATCAGGCCAAGCTTCCAGAACTGCGCTTTGCCGATGTAACCACTTCCAAAATAGATCGGTGCCGGACCGGTGGCGTACGGGCCAATTACGCCCATCAGGCCCAGACTGTACATGCACAACATGGTCAGCGTCCGAACCGAAAGACCCGGAATTGCCGCCCCTACCGACAGCACGACAGGAAGCACGGCCACAGTGTGCGACGTGAGACTCGAAAAGAAGTAGTGAATCCAAAAGAACAGCGCGACCAGTGCAATCAGCGCCCACGTCGGTGAAATCCCATGCAAGGGCGCGGCAAACGACTCGGCAACCCATTTGATAAAGCCGATCTGGTTCAAACCAGACGCCAGGGTGAGCAGTGAAGCCAGGAAGATAAACACCTCCCAAGCGCCCTTTTCGGCGATGATGTCGGCGAAGTCAATGACTTTGGTCACCAGCATCAGCGAGATGACCACCAGTGCCACCATTGTGGCGTCGATGTAGTTCGATCCGAAGAATGGAACCGTGATGTTCTTGTTGGACCCGGTGATCCACAGAAACATGGCGAGCAGAACAAACGCCGTCATCAGCCACTCGTTGCGCGACATAGGGCCTTTGATTTTGAGTTGCTCGGCAGCCCACTCCACGATTTCCGGACTCTCCTTCACTTCGGGTTTGCACAGGACGTAACTCAACAGCGGCACCAACAAGATCAACAGGATGCCCAGCGGTGCGAAGCCGGTGAACCACTGCGCCCAGCTCACATCAACACCGACGGTCTTCTTGGCGATGCTCAGCGCGGCCGCATTCGGCGCAAGGGCAGTAAAAAATAGCGCACTGGTCACGCCTGTTGTGGCGAATGCCGTCCACATCACATAAGTGCCGATCCTGCCCGCCGTGGGCCCAGGCTCTGATCCGAAGATCTTGGGAATGTTGCTGATGATCGGGAAAATGGTGCCCCCGCTGCGCGCAGTGTTCGACGGGGTTGCCGGCCCTAGCAGCACGTCGGCAAAGGCCACGGCATAACCCAGACCCAGCGTCTTTTTGCCGAGCAACCTGACCAGTTGCAACGCAATGCGTTCGCCCAGACCGCTTTTTCGGTAACCCACGGCGAACATGAACGCGCCGACGATCAGCCAGACGGTGCCTTCCGAGAAGCCGGCAAGCGCCCACTTGATGGATTTGCCTGGATCGTGTTCGACATAACCCATGACCGCTGCGAACGTCAGGCCGATAAGGCCAACCGCGCCCACTGGCATCGATTCGAACACCAGGCCTGTGATCACCGCCGCGAATACGGCGAAATAGTTCCACTGGTTGGCCACAAGTCCGGCGGGGATCGGGCTCAGCACGATAACAAGCCACACGAACAATGGCGCTAAGGTTTTCCACTTGATTTTCATTGCTAACCTCTTCTGTCCAGCGGTCTTACCGAGAACCTCGACATGTTGCACACCGCCAGCAGTTGATATGTCGGGCTTGCTCAGCGCATTTCGCGCCGTTGCTGCGGCAAATGTATCTCCGACTGGAGGCGGTAACCCTTCAGCCAGCTTTCAGGTCAAACCAAAATAGCGATGCGAGTTGAGGCAGATCAAAGAGGCCTTGATACAAACTCACAGGGCAAGATTTCGGCAGCTGAGCTTTTGATTCCCCGTTCTTGGGATGTGAAATGATCTCAGCGAGAGTGATCCAATGTCAGCTGTTCTGGTCGCAACCGTTGCCTGATCGCTAGGAGCTTTCAGAATTCGGCCTGCAGATCATTGTGTTGTTTGTTGATCGCCAAGGCGCTGGCTGGATATGCTTGCAAATGATTGCATTCACCCTAGCAATGCCTATTTGTAAGACCGCTTCGTAGAAGTTCCAGTGTCGCGAAGTGGTCGATGACGGGTACTCCGGTGGACGAAATCATCGCCACATTGCCGACCAACAACCTGTGGTTCTCAATGCCCAATGGAGCAAGCAGTTTGGAAATCCGAAAGGCCGCAGTCAGACTTTCAGAGTCATTCAGAAAAGGCGTATCGTTGCTGCCAGTCAGCTTTGGAGGCTGAGCTTTAGGAATTTCAGGTGCATTACGAGAATTCACAATTACTCGTTCTCAGAATTCAACCGAAAGCCTCTGATTTCGCCTGTCTGCGATTCGGTTGAATTGTGAGAACCTACAGCCACACGAAGTGTGGCCACAGCTCTGTACCCGATTGACTAACTGCTGATGTAGCTCGTCAACTGCGAAATGGTTTCTTCCTGATCGGCAATGATGTCGTCCATCAGGTCACGGATCGAGATCAGGCCCACGACCTTCGCGCCATCCAGCACAGGTAAGTGGCGGATTTTTTTCTGGCTCATCAGCACCATGCAAGCACGGGCCTCGGTGCTGGGTGTGACCGTAATGACATCACGGGTCATGATGTCGGCGACTGTCGTTTCTTTGGAGTTTCTTCCCATTAGCGCAACTTTGCGGGTGTAGTCGCGTTCGGACACCACCCCAACCAGTTTGCCGTTCTCCATGACAGTCAGCGCACCCACCCGATAGTCGGCCAACAGCCGCAGGGCCTCAAAAACACTGACCGAAGGACTCACCTGATGAACCGTTGAATTACGATTCTTTAACAATTCCGAAACGGGTTTCATCACAACTCCAATTAGTTTTGTACCATGGGACATGCAGTGTAAACAAACCCTTGTGCAATGCAATAGGAGCCAATTCCCAGGAACACGGCGCGGGCTCGCCACGTCAACCCCAGCAACCGTTATTGACAGCGCCCATGACTCACTCGGACCGGTTCGGGTAGGCGCAAGTGCGACTTTGGGCTGGAGGTATTTGCTATTACATTAGTAGCATAATGCGTAGTAGAGACGGTGGCTAGAGCACGAAAACACTACAAATGAATATTGATTTCTGCAGCCCAGAGGGGAAAGCGGGTTAAAGTCTCTCTTTGGTTCGGCATCTTCGTGGCATCCTTGCCTGACCTGTTCTTGGAATTCTGGCGTTCAAGTGGCGTGCGCTGCAAATCATCAAATTAACATGAAAGTTGCCAGAGTTCGTTGTTACATTTGGGTGTTGTCCTTGCTGAATACGTCAATAGAGCTATTGCTATTTTTTTAGCAGAAATCATTCATGAACGCCAAGAAGCCTTTTGAAATTGCCCGTGAAACGCTTAGGCAACTCACCGCACGCAAGTTGGCTCCAACGCCGATCAATTACCAGGCCATTTACAACGAAGTTGCGGGGGTGGCCACCGAACCCCCTTTTCCAGCCGACCGCTTGCGTGATATTGCCCAGGCCCTGCCGACAAAAACACCCGGGCAACAAAAGCAGCGTGGTTTGTTGGATTCCGCCATCGGGCAGCTCAACTGGGACGGCGTAAAGAGCGCCCTCATGGCTTACGGCGGCTTCAGCCCACCGGCAGCGGAGCCGGCCACGACCGGGGCGCCGACGCCAAGCGCCAGCGCCTCAGGCGACGTGAGCGCACCCGCGCTGACCTTTGACTTTTTGCAGCAAATGGCGCGGTTGATTGAGTATGCACGGCCCGCACTCGGGACCGATGATGCCCGGTTCAACGAACAGACCCAGACCCTACTCAAGGCCATGCGCCAACCTGGGGCTGACGTGGTGGCGCTTAAATTGATGCTGGGCAGCTTTAGCGACCGTCTTTCCTTTGCCGCAGAAGATCAGGCCGAGATCAAGGTCACGCTACTCAAGTTGCTGCACCTGATCATCGAAAACATCGGCGAGCTCAGTCTGGATGATCGCTGGCTCAAGGGCCAGATTGAGGCCCTGATGA
>Ga0209123_1001852_pt1 | contig 19430 bp, 20 predicted proteins | sample BarGraIncu00431A_FD_184500 | JGI IMG/M metagenome (GOLD analysis project Ga0209123, IMG submission 184500) | Arctic peat soil microbial communities from Barrow, Alaska, USA - Barrow Graham LP Incubations 004-31A (SPAdes) (version 2) | ecosystem: Environmental > Terrestrial > Soil > Wetlands >... | reverse complement strand
CCTAACAGCACAAGGGTAAGTATCACTGCCGAGGCTTCGAAATATAAATGAACATTCCCTTGCAAGTCTTTAAATTGCGAAGGGAATAAACCGGGAAACAAAAGACCAAACAAACTAAATAAATAGGCAACTCCAACACCAATGGTAATTAAAGTCCACATATTGGGTGACCACCTTCTTACTGAATTCCAACCTCTTACAAAGAACTCCCAGCCGGAATAAAATACGACCGGTGTGGCTAAACCGAACATGATCCAATTCAATATCCTTTTTGAAACAATATTTTCAAGATGTAGAGTAGGAATAAGATCCGACATGGCAATCAGAAATAAGGGCACAGTAAAAACCAGAGCAATCCGGAACTTTTTCAGCATTTTTTTATAGGCATCTTCATCACTTGCATTGTCCGGTTTTTGGGATATCAGCGTCATACCACATTTAGGACACGAACCCGGTTTATCACTTTTTACTTCCGGATGCATGGGACAAGTAAAAATTATGCCTGTCTTTTGAGTGCTTTTGGTCTTTTCGGAATGCCCTTCACTATCTTCTACTTGCTTATCATCTTTTTGCTTCACAACTGCGTGATGATGTTCAGCATGTTCAGCATTTTTTCCGCTTTTGTCAACCGGAACCAAGTGCATGTTGCAGACTGGGCAGTCTCCGGGTTTGTCATAAACCTTTTCGCCCTCACACTTCATCGGACAGATAAAATGCATTTTTTCAGTATCCTTCATAACATCGTTTTTAAATCTAAAATGAATGAAAGCTTATTCTTTTGAAATATCACTCTTTTTTTCTTCAAATTCTGTTTTGCTTATTTCGCCTTTGGCATATCTGTTTCTTAAGATATCAAGAGGTGTCATAATACCCGGTTGTTTAAGCTTGTTTTTTTGATTTATTTTTCTACCAATAATCACTATAATTATTATAAGAATGATAAGACCAAATACCCAAGTCAACCAATATCCATATCCTGTTTCCATTCCTAAGCTGTTACTATATCCGTCCATCATAATATTTATTTTTAAATGAATTTATTGCTAAAGTTTTTTTCCATTTATTCTAATACCTTCTTTCTTGCTGCTTCTGCTTCTGCTTTTGCTTTTGCTTTTGCTTCTTCTCTTGCTTTTCTTTTAAAATAGCCTCTCAGCAAAAAAGTATGTTTAAGTGCTGTCATATTTTCATCCAAACCCTTGGAGCTGTTCTTTAAATTAATCAGGGTTTCATCCAAATTTCCGGCAAGTGTTGTATCCTGTATTAACCGACCTATCGTTCCGTTTCCAGTATTGATTTTAGCCATCATCTCAGCCAGTTGTTTCGAAATCAGGGCTGCATTACTTGCAGTGACGTTCAACTTAGCCATAATGGTATCTGTTCCGGCTAATCCTTTTGAACTCTTTTTAAAATTCAATATGGTCTGATTCAAATTATCAGCCATACTTGAATCCTGAATCAACCTACCGAGTGTTCCATCTCCCTTGTTTATTTTATTCATAATGGCAGCAAGTTGGTATGAGATGTTTTCAGCGTTGCTTGCTGTAACTTTTAAACTTGCCATTACTGCACCGGAGCCGGTTAAACCTTTTGAGAACTTATTAAGATTAGCTATGGTCTGATTCAAATTTTGGGCAAGGATAGAGTCCTGAATTAAACGACTAATTGTGCCATGCCCCCGGTTAATATCAAAGGTTATTTCGGACAATTGGTGCGAAATGATTTCAGCATTCTTGGTTGTTACATCCAGTCTTGCCATGATTACATTTGTTTCAATCGGTTCTATGGAACTAAGACTTTGACCTTCTTTTAGCAACGGAGCTTCAGGACTACCCTGAATGATGATGATAAGTTTGTCGCCTATTATTCCATCTGAACCCAATGTCACTTTACAATCCGTTTTGATAAATTGGCTCACTTCTTTTTTAATCACCATATCAACCCTCACAGAAGTATCGTTAATAATGACAATATTGTTGACTGTACCTACATTGATTCCTGAAAAACGGACATTGTTTCCAACTTGTAATCCGCTTACATTCGTAAAGGTGGATGAAATTTCAAAAACAGGATTAAACAAGTTCTTTTGTTTGCCAATGATAAATATGGTCACAACAAAAAGAGTCAAACCTCCGACGACGAAAAGGCCTAACCGGATCTTAAATCTTTGAGTATGTGTATCCATTTTTTATTTGTTGTATTTCAATTCAATGAATTATATAATTTCAGCTAGGTCAATTACTGTTTTCAATTTCCTTTGTCCTTCTTTTACTAAATTCAAACCACTATTTATATATAATGAAACCCACGCCACCAGCAGTCGGGGTATCAGAGAATAATTTCTATTTAGTTGAATGTTTAGCAACAGGTATGAGATTGACTTTGTGAGTTTTTGCTATCCATAGGCTTTAGTTTCATGTTACATACAGGACAATCACCTTCCTGATTATAGGTTTTACTACCTTCACATTTCATAGGACATTGATAAATCTTTGCCTTTTCTTCTTTTACTGGTTGTTGTTTTTTAGTTTCCATGACTTTGTTTTTTTAATTGTTTTTTTAATTTTGTCAGTTTACAAATATACACTACCCCATTGCCGATAATGTTACACTTTTCTTTTTAAAAGTTACATTATTCCTGCTTTTTTATCCTGTAAATAGCAACTCCTGAGGTGACAGAATATCCTCCACGCAGTGAATTATGTTTTTTTTGTTGAATCACTTTTCATTTCCTGAAGCATTTCAATGATTTTATCTAATTTATCCACTTCAAGCGATTTCAACTTGATTGCCAGAGCTTCTATTTCATGTTTCGCGTCTTTATTGGTTTTGTAATCCTGCTGGGCATGCATCCGGTCACGTTCGTTTTGCCGGTTTTGCGACATCATAATAATAGGCGCTGCATAAGCTGCCTGGGTAGAGAAAAGCAGATTGAGTAATATAAAAGGATAGACATCCCAATGAAACATAAATCCGATAACGTTTAGTCCCATCCATAGTATTACTAAAACTGTTTGAAGGATGATGAACGTCCATGAACCCATCCCATTTGCTACTAAGTCAGCTACACGACCACCAAAGCTTAAAGTTGCATGGTGTTTTTCATGCCAGGTATTTTGAGTTTCCATATTTATTGAATTAAGTTTAATTTCGGATATATGATAATTTGCTTACACTTTATGATCCGGTGAATCGGCAACTCCTTCCGGTGGCAAGATATCTGGTAAATCAAATCGTGCCACACCAATCCTTTTGTCTGCCATTCCATAATACACATCGAATCGATTGGGCATGCCAATATCATCCCGCCGATCAATGCCGGTAGGAAACACAATGTTGGGTACTTCTCCATTCCGTTCTTCGGGCATGACCGGATTAAGTACCGGATGCACCGAACGATAATGTATAAAACGCGGATGTTTTTCGGATAAAACCATTACACCGGCCGAATAACAGAGATGATTTGTTTCATCTTCCGTTTTGGCAACCTCACTCACACCGTGATAAATTATCAACCAACCATGCTTTGTAAGAATGGGCGGAGTGCCGGCCCCAATTTTAAGTCGTTCCCAGGGTGAGACAGGCGTAGCAAGCCGGTGATGTGAATTAAATAAACCAAGTTCCTGTAAATCCTCATCTTCTTCGGGCATCGGACAATAGGAAATCCACATACTTTCATGATAAATATCTATTTTTCTGGAATCTGCTTTTCTGATTGTTTCTTCGGGACGGGTATCCGGGAAAAGTGGCCGGTGAATAATGGCCATTTGCATTTTGCCGGAATGACTGGTTATTTCAATAGGAAAAAGGCAGGCATCTTTGTCATCAACATGAGCAAAATCGATCCCCATAAATGATTCAAACTTAGCCAATCCAAGTCGTTTCCAATGAATCAGGTCTTCCGAAACTGCAAAGGCAATTCGCGGTCCTATTTGAGAATTTGCTGCGTAGCTCATTATATAGCGTTTGAGTGGTTCAACATAGGTCACCCGGGGATCTTCACAACCACCGCCGCCATCATCCCGAAGTTCATATTCGGCTTCCGGTTCCAGGGCTATTCCGAGCCTTTCCACTCCGCACGGATCGCCTGCGTCATTAAATAAAACCCGGGCAATACCAATTCGGGAATAATTTCCTTTCGCAACGATACGAGGGAAAAGATAAAGTTTACCATCCGGTCCACGAGCAGCAGCCGGATTTAATGTTCCTTCCACTTCCATGGGATTTCCGGGTTCCGGTTCCATAATCATTCCCATTCGTTTTAATTTTAATCCACTCATATTTTTGCCTCCTATGTTTTTAGTTTATTATATAGAACCCAAACAAGCAACAATTGCTTCGATCACCCGTTTCGATTCTTCCGGACCTTTTATCATGATTGACGTTACTCCGGCTTCTTTGGGCGGGTAGTCATTTCCTCCCGGAAATATTGCATCCCCAATAAAAATCATCTCTTCTATCTCAATGTCAAGTCTATCCCGAAGTTTCATAATTCCGTAAGCTTTATCAATTCCGGGTTTTGTAATATCTACCGAGGTTGTTCCTCCAAGCCGAACTGAAAACTCCGGAATTAATGCAGCAAGGATTTTCCGCAATTTTACCCTTTTTGTAAAATCTGGATCCCATTTCGTTTTTTCTTTGATAGGAGCTTCCTGACCCAATGCGGAATAGGTTATTTGGCTACCACGATCTTCAATCGTTTCACCCCAGACTTTTTCAATGTTGAAACCAACTGTATCAAGTGCATCTTTCAATGCATCCATGATTTTCTTTTTTTCATCCACGTTGAAATCTTCGGAATATATTTTTTTCCAGGTTCCGTCATATTGATAGAATTGTGTGCCGCACGTTGGGAGTAACAATAAATCTTTCAACACTTTATCATGTGGAAGATTGGAGAGAATTTGTTTTTCGAACTGTGGCCATCCGCCTCCTGAAATAATAGCTACTTTGATAATGCCTAGCAAATCGTGCAGCAGTGATACCATTTCGGTATCGAGTGACGATTTACTCTCGGCAAGTGTTCCGTCTAAATCAAATACTATAAGTTTTTTCATTCTGTTATTTCTTTAATTATAATTAATTTTCCCTTTAGGTAAATACTTAAACTTTAGGACAATAAAAACTTTATTCAGGGAGTGCTATTTCCAACAAACTGACTGTTGCATTAGGACAAAACAAACAAGAGCCAACAATTGCAGGAAGTAGCCAAACATCGCCTTTTTGTATTTTATAGTACATATTATTGTATTCCAATTTACCTTCTCCATCAATGCATACCAGTACACGAGGTATATCTTTTTCACCTACAGTAAAGGGTAATTTCCCGCTTAGTCGCCAGAGCCTGAAATGTTCACATTGAAAAAGACGTTCACGTAAAACAGATTTTTGTTCTTCCAACACCGGAATTACAGAAGTTTTTTCTCCTTGTGTAAAATCAATGCATGCAATTGCCTGATCTATTTGAAGCGTCCGTGGCTTACCTGTTTTGGCATTAATATGATTCCAATCGTATAAACGAAATGTTACATCACTATTTTGCTGAACCTCAAATACGACAATGTCACCGCCCAATGCATGAACAGTTCCTGCAGGCAAGAAAACTCCATCACCCTTCTTTGGAGTGAAACTTGATAAGTGGTCTTCGATAGTACCACTTTTGATTGATTGTCTTAAATTATCAGCAGTAGTTTTTGGTTTTAAACCTGCATAGATTTTGCTTTCGGGTGTTGATTCTAATACTACCCAGGCTTCTGTTTTACCATGTTCTCCTACTGGTATATAATCCTTTTGTTCATCGGTTGGATGTACCTGAACCGAAAGCATTTCACTCGCATCGAGAAATTTCAATAGCAAAGGAAACCGGTTGAATTTTCCGGCCAGTTTTCCCATCAGTAGTTCTTGAGACTGTTGAAACAATTGTCCAATAGTTTGACCTTTAAGTGACCCATTGGAAACAAGACTTGTATGACTATCACGGTCGCTGAGCATCCATGCTTCACCTACGAGGCCGTCCGGTAGCGGTGTTGTAAGAAAATTAGCTAAATGACGTCCACCCCAAATACGATATTGATAAATTGGGTCAAATCGTAATGGATATAACTGGGTCCGGATATTGTTCTTTTTTGTCATACGATTTATTTTTCACTCGTAATATTGTATTCGCCACGGCGAGCAGCAAAATTGCATTTTCCCCTATGATGCAAAGCTTTCTGTGCTTCAGCCACATTCTTTTCTTTTCCGTGCCAAATACACAATGCCGGCTCCTGTAGAGCCCGACCAAATGAAAAGGATAATTCCCATGGAAGTTTGTTTTTAAACCGCACATTCATAGCATTCAGACGAGCTGAAGCCAGTTCCGAAGATTGCCCGCCCGACAAGAATGTAATTCCCGGAACTGCTGCCGGGACTGTGCGTAACAGGCATTTGACTGTTGCATCCGCTACCTCATCAACCGATTGTTGTTTTTTACATGTCAACCCCGGTACAATCATGTTTGGTTTCAGAATCATGCCTTCGAGCAACACTCCCTGCTTATAAAGTTGATTGAATACCGTATGCAGTACTTGTTCGGTCACGTCAAAACAACGTTCCATTGTATGATCACCATCCATAAGCACTTCCGGTTCTACTATCGGAACAATTCCTTCTTCCTGACATAATGCAGCGTAACGGGCCAATGCATGTGCATTTGCTTCGATACATGCTTGTGTAGGAATACCATTGCCTACGGTAATTACAGCTCGCCACTTGGCAAACCGTAAACCCATGCGGGCATATTCTGTGAGCCGGTCACGTAAATTATCCAATCCTTCGGTAATCTTTTCGTCGGGATGCCCAGCCATAATTACTGTACCGCCATCAACTTTAATTCCGGGAATAATTCCGTTGTCGGTCAGAGTTTTGATAAATGAACTTCCATCTTGTAAATGCTGATGAACAGTTTCATCGAACAAGATGGCTCCACTTATACTTTCATTCAAACCGGCAGTTGTAACAATCATTTCGCGATAGTTACGCCGGAGTTCTGCTGTTTCAGGAATTCCCAGTTTTGCAAATCGTTTATTACAAGTTGGATAACTTTCGTCCATAGCCAGCAAACCTTTATTGTCGGCTACCAGTGCCTTTGCAGTATCTATAATATCTTTTGTATTCATTTTTTATTACTTTTTTTTGTGAATGTCTATAAAGTCATGTTCTTTCCCTGCTCCTTTAATTGTCCTTGTGGCACTGATGAAAAGTCAACAGTCATTACATAATATAGGATGCCAACTAACATCAAAAACAAGAATACCCAAAAAATCCAACTATGATGTACCCTTTTCCAATGAAACCTATGTTCATGAAAATCTTTGATGCTATCCTGCCCTATCTGATTGTTATTATTCATTTGTTCTGTTCCTTTATTAATTGAATTTTAGATGATTCCTATGGAGTGATGTTATCCTTTATATTCTCTCTTTCAAGTGTTGTAATTTTTGCAAGTCTACGAATGAATCTTTCATCCGCTTTGAAACGAGCATGCAAGAAGCTCAATGTCAATTCCAATGCTAACTTGTATCCGGTAATTTGACCGCCTAAACACATCACATTCATGTTGTCATCTTCAACTCCTTGATGAGCCGAAAATGAATCAGTGATTAATGATGCACGCACACCAGCCACTTTATTGGCTGCTATGCAAGCCCCAACGCCACTCCCACAGATTGCCAAGCCCCGGGCGATATCACCTTTCGTCACGGCCCTGGCCAATGGAATTACAAAATCAGGAAAGTCATCATCCGAAACCAATTCATTAGCGCCAAAGTCTTCTACTTCAAAACCGGAATTCCTAAGAGCTGAAACAAGTTGCACCTTCAACTTGTAACCGCCGTGATCAGCAGCTACACCAATGCGCATCATTTCAGATGGTTGTTGAGCACTTCCTTTTTCTAGATTTTTTTCTGATTCCATTTCCAGTTGCGTATTTCCGGCATATCCTCGCCGTGTTTATCAATATACATGTTGTGTTCGATGAGTTTGTCCTTCATCATTTGCTTTAGATAGTCCCCTTTATTCCCCAACTCCGGTAGCCTGTCAATGACATCCTGTACCAGGTGAAAACGATCCAGATCATTCTGCACCCTCATGTCAAAGGGCGTTGTAATCGTACCCTCTTCCTTGTACCCACGGACGTGCAGGTTATGGTTAGTCCTACGATATGTTAACTGGTGTACCAGACAGGGATATCCATGAAAACCAAAGATGATGTGTTTATCTTTTGTGAAGAGTGAATCGTAATCCGTTTCGTTCAGTCCGTGTGGGTGTTCGCTTGCCGATTGCAGCTTCATCAAATCGACGACATTGATGACCCTGATTTTTAAATCAGGCAGATGTTGTCGCAAAATAGAAACTGCTGCCAGTATTTCCAGTGTTGGTGTATCTCCGCAACAAGCCATTACCACGTCAGGCTCGGTGCCCTGGTCGTTGCTGGCCCATTGCCAGATGCCAATTCCTTCCGTGCAATGCACTACTGCCTCCTCCATAGTTAACCACTGGGGAAGCGGATGTTTTCCGGCAACCACTACATTGACAGAATTCCGACTGCGAAGACAATGATCAAATACCGACAACAAACAATTGGCATCAGGCGGAAGGTAAGCATTCACAAAATCAGCTTTCTTATTGATAACATGGTTGAGGAAACCGGGGTCCTGATGCGTAAAGCCATTATGATCCTGCTGCCACACATGGGAGGCGAGCAGATAATTGAGGGATGATATTTTCCTTCGCCACGGCAATTCATTGCAAACTTTCATCCACTTCGCGTGTTGGCTGAACATGGAATCGATGATGCGAACAAAAGCCTCATAACTATTGAAAAGTCCATGCCTGCCTGTAAGCAGATAACCCTCCAGCCAACCTTCGCATTCGTGTTCACTGAGCATCGAATCCAGCACTTGCCCGGTAGGTGCGAGGAATTCATCAATTTTTTCTACTATCCGGTCGTCCCACTGTCGGTTGGTAACTTCAAACACTGCACCAAGAAGATTCGACTGTGTCTCGTCCGGGCCGAAGATTCGAAAATTATGATGATCCTGATTTAGTTTCGCCACATCGCGCAGGAATTTTCCAAGAACGAGCGTATCCTGACCTTCAATTGCACCGGGAGAAGTTACTTTTAACGCATGTTTATGAAAATCGGGCATGATTAGGTCGTGCAGCAAAATACCGCCATTGGCGTGAGGGTTTGCGCCCATCCGCCGATCGCCCTTGGGCGCCAATTCAGCCAAATCGGGAATGAGACGACCTTCCTTATCGAACAATTCTTCCGGTTTATAACTCTTCATCCAACTTTCAAGTAGTTGAAGATGATCAGGATGCTCGGGATCTACCAGAAGTGGTACCTGGTGTGACCGGGATGTTCCTTCTATTTGTAGCCCGTCAACAAATTTCGGTCCGGTCCAGCCTTTAGGAGATTTCAGAACAATCATTGGCCAGCGGGGTCGGGTATTGTCTTTATTGTTTCGCGCATTTTTTTGAATTTCACGGATATTCTCGATGACTTTTTCCATTGTATCGGCCATGAGTTGGTGCATCGTTTCCGGGTCATCTCCTTCCACGAAGTAAGGAGTCCATCCGTTACCCCTGATAAATTGTTCCAATTCGTCGTGTTCTATACGTGCCAGCACGGTTGGGTTGTTTATCTTATAGCCATTTAGATGTAGGATCGGCAAAACAGCTCCATCGTTTATGGGGTTAAGAAACTTGTTGGACTGCCATGAAGTGGCCAGGGGTCCTGTTTCTGCTTCACCATCGCCAATAATACAGGCAACAATCAGTTCAGGATTGTCGAATGCGGCTCCAAAGGCATGACTGAGCGAATATCCAAGTTCACCACCTTCGTGAATTGATCCCGGAGTTGTGGGTGCAACATGGCTGGAAATTCCTCCCGGAAATGAGAATTGTTTGAATAGTTTTTTCAGTCCGGCTTCGTCCTGAGTGACGTTTGGATAAACTTCGCTCCAGGTGCCTTCGAGGTAAACGTTGCCTACAATAGCAGGCCCCCCATGACCGGGACCGGCAATATAGAACATGTCCAGATCATACTTTTTGATAACCCGGTTCAAATGCACATAAATGAAGTTCTGTCCGGGTGTTGTGCCCCAATGTGCAACCACCAGTGGCTTCACATGTTTCATTTTCAAAGGTTCCTTTAATAGTGGGTTGTCATACAGATAAATTTGTCCAACCGACAGATAATTGGCTGCACGCCAATAGGCATTCATCTTTTGCAGAAGATCATGCGATAAGGGTTTATTTTTAGTTTCCATCTTTGAATTATTTAGTTTTTATTTTTATTTTATAATTATTTCAGCATTTGACTGACAGTTTTCGCCATCATCCATTCCTCATTGGTTTTTATTACACGAACCTTCACCCGACTATTATCAGTTGAAATAACGAGTACATTTGCCTTATTCCGTTTTTCATCCAGCTCAATTCCAAAACATTGCAATCCGTTGCAAATGCGGGAGCGTATCTGCGGACTGTTTTCACCAATCCCGCCTGCAAAAACCAGCATATCTAATCCATTTAAAGCAGCAACAAAAGCTCCTATCCACTTTTTGCCCTGATAGCAAAATAAATCTACTGCTTCCGCTGCCCGATAATCATTAGTTTCTTGCTCCAGCAAATCACGCATATCGGAACTAATTTCGGAAACGCCTAGTAGACCGGAATCGTGATTGATTAAATGATTGAACTGTTTTGGACTTCGATTTTCCGACTTCATCATATACCAGGCTACTCCGGGATCCAAGTCACCTGGACGTGAACCCATTATTAAACCACCCGCAGGAGTAAAACCCATGCTGGTGTCTATACTTTTGCCTTCGCTTACAGCAGCCATACTTGCTCCATTTCCCAAATGAGCCAATATTACCCGACCATGAGCAGCTTTTGAACCTTCAATGCGTGTCAATTCTTCCATTAAATAAGCATAGGAAATCCCATGAAAACCGTACCGTTGAATTCCTTTCGCATCAAATCGGCGAGGAATGGGAAGCAATTTTGCTACCCGTGGCATGGTGGTGTGAAAAGCTGTGTCAAAACAAGCTATTTGCTTCAATTTTGGATAATGCTGAATGAAAGTTTCAATTAATTCAATCTCATTCGGTAGATGATCGGGATCATACGGAATAATCTGACGAAGTTCATCCAATAATTCAGGAGTTATATATGCTGGTTCGGTATGGTGCATTCCATGAACAATCCGATGAGCTACAGCCTTTACCGAAGCAAACTCAACTTGTTTTTCGAGCAAATTCATCAGATAAGTCGAAGCCATCTTATAATCGGAAGCATGTATTGGAAGGGTGTTTTTCTGATTTTCGCTCTCGATATTGTATGTCAAGGTGGAATCTGTTAACCCAATTCGATCTATTTTACCATGAAATAAGCGCGTAAGAGTTTTATCAGCTGCATATAGTGCAAACTTGATAGTGGACGAACCACCGTTTATGATTAATATGCAAGCTTTATCTATTTTCATGATTGCATTCATTTTTTATTCCGACGATAGGCCCCATGAAGCTAACTCAGCTAAAGTAGAGACATAATCCAGATGGGTAATGCTTCTGATACCGAGGTTTCGGGCAATATCAACAAACATCTGCGTATCATCGATATACAGTGCATTTTCGGGCAAAACATGAGCGATGTCCAACGCCAGCCGAAAAATATCCGCATCGGGTTTCCGAAGATGAACGAAACAGGAGGAAATGAAGAAATCGACAAACTGATTCAACTGAAATTTATTGATTCGATAGTCGTTGAGTTCCCGTGCTTCGTTGTTGATTGCCACTATTTTTAGATGATACCTTTCTTTCAAACGCCGCATTAATGCAATCATCTCTTTGTCGGGAGTGGTTTGAGAAAACATAAATTCCTGAAATTTTTCAGGTGTAAAAGGACGTTCCTTGTATAATATTACTTTATTGAGGTATTCATTCAACGTGACTTTTCCCTCTTCAACAGTTGCCATAAGTAATTTGTGCCGGCTTTGCATCTCACCATAATCCAAATCAAATGCTTTGGCTGCTGCCTGACGCGATTCGTGTCCCCAACCATTACTCAGCAAAACATCACCGATATCTAAAAATAAAGTTGTAATTAAATTTGAATCATCCATTTTAATACAATGTTTTTAGACTTATTTGACTGACGACTTCTTAATTAAAGCCATTATCAATTGATCATACGATGCGATAAATTTCTTTACACCCTGATCTTCCAGTTTTTTGGTGACTTCATTCAAATCAATCCTAATTTCAGATAATTCGGATAAAACCCACGAAGCTTGTTCTACATCCTCTTTTAATAAGGACACAGGTTCACCATGATCGCGATAAGCTTCGAGTGTTTGAAGCGGAATGGTATTGACTGTATTTGGTCCGATAAGTGCTTCCACATATTTCACATCGCTATAATCGGGATTTTTAGGACTTGTACTAGCCCAAAGAAGCCTCTGAGGTGAGGCTCCAAGCTTAGCAAACTCATCACTTTCAAATTTTTCCTGATAAATTTTATACGCCACTTTTGCGCTCGATATGGCAACTTGCCCGCGTATTTTTGTTGCAAAATGCGCTTGTTCGCCTACCGAAGCAATATAATCCGCTTCTTTAGGATCAATAACCGCATCAATGCGACTTAAAAAGAAACTGGCTACTGATGCAATTTTATCTACCGGTTTGCCTTGTTTTATTCGATCTGTGATACCGGCAATATATGCTTCGGCTACCTCCCGGTATCGTTCCAATGCAAACAGCAAGGTAACATTCACATTAATTCCTTCGCTGATAAGTTGCTGTATGGCAGGCAAACCTTCTTTAGTTGCTGGAACTTTGATAAGGACATTGGGTCTGTCTAGTGCCGCCCATAACCGACGGGCTTCTTTAATGGTGCCCTCGGTGTCATGTGCCAGATGTGGGTTGACTTCCAGACTTACATATCCGTCTTTTCCATCGGTTTTTTTATAAATTGTTTTGAATTCATCCGCTGCATTCTGCACATCGTGCAGACATATTGTTTCATACATTACCTGAATGTTCTTCTCTTTGAGAGCTATTTCGCTAATGTCTTTATCGTACAACTGACTTTCAGCAATCGCTTTTTCAAAAATGGATGGGTTGGAGGTCATTCCACCTAATCCATCTTCCTCGATCATCAATTTCAATTTACCGCTCGTAATCAAATCACAGCGAATGTAGTCGAGCCAGATTGACTGACCCAACGCTTCTAGTTTTTTTAAAGGATTTTCTTCCATTATATTTCTTATTATGTTTTTAATACGAGAACGCACAATCCGTTCCTACTAAAAAGTCCATATTTATGAGTAAAGGATTAGTTTTGTTTTTTCGTTGGAACAATGAAAAGTGGTATCTTAGAGTTCTTTAGTACATCTTCTGCTTCACTTCCCATAATTATATCTTCCAACCACTTTCTACTGTGTGTTCCCATAACAATAACATCAGCATTTATTTCTTTGGCTGTTTTTAATATGGTTGCTGCAATTTCTCCATCTATTAATACAGTTTTAATTGATCCATCATCTCCAAGGTGTTTTTTTGCTTTGTCCAAAAACTTCTGGGTTGTAATTTTTAAATCGCCTAACATATCAACCTTGAATTCGTGGTTGTAGTTATAGGCTGAATAATAAACCGGCAATTCGGAAATAACATGCAGTAATATAGTTTCAGCATGCATAGCCTGTGCCATCGAAAAACCTACTTCAGCCACCTTCGTCGATGTTGCATCATAATCCAGTGCTATCAGCACTTTTTTAAAGTTTGTTGTTTTCATATTCATTTAATGTTTAATTATCAAGTGATTTATAGTTTTGCCATAATAAATATTACACGCTCCTGTTTCAATAAAAATTCGTTACGTCAAAGTACAAAGTTCAAAACTTTCAACATTTTGAGTGTTACACAATTTTTGAATAATGTTATATGATTCACACATTTTTCCGGTGCTGTATCTAATACAAGAGCAGGTGGAATTAAATCAATTCCACCTGCTCTTGTATTGTTATAGTTTTGACATTATTGATTGAAATATATTTTTTTACACTTACTAAATAATTAAATGTAAGTCAAATAAACTTTTGCATTCATCCAAACTCTTTCTTTAAACTCCATTCAATCACGGATTGCAAAACTTAACCAGTGGGGAGCAACTATCTTTTGGTATCTATTTTATTCCGCTTTTTTCTGAGTTGGAATAATTAAAAGTGGAATCTTAGAGTTCTTTAATACATCTGCAGCCTGACTTCCCATAATGATGTCTTCTAACCATCGGCGACTATGCGAACCCATAATAATCACATCAATATCCAATTGTTTTGCCGTTTTCAATATATTATCAGCAACATCACCTTCTTTTAAAACTGTAATAATGGACTTATCTCCCAAGTGATTTTTAGCTTTATCGAGAAACTCCTGAGTCGATTTTTTTAAATCTTTGTCAATGTTTACTTTTAATTCACTGGCAAAAATATACGATGAATAATAAAGAGGTACTTCGTTTATAACATGCAGTAATATAGTTTCAGCATGCATAATCTGGGCCATAGAAAAACCCATTTCGGCTACCTTCTGACAATTTTCATCGTAATCTAATGCAATTAACACTCTATTAAATTTTGTTGTTTTCATATTCGTTTAATGTTTAATTATTGAGTGATTTATAGTTTTGTCATAATAAATATTACATGCTCCTGCAGCAATAAAAATTCATTACGTCAAAGTACAAAGTTCAATACTTTCAGTCTTTTGAATGTTACACAATTTTGTATAAGAGTTACATAATTCAGATACTCAGGGATAGTTGAAAATGCATAAATCACATTTCATTAAAACGCAAAGAATCCTTACAGCATAATGCTGCAAGGATTCTTATAACTGCTAATCTTTTTTTTCGTTACAAACGCCTACCATTAACCAATCATTACAAGGGGGAAAGTGAATATTTTTTGATTTAATTTTAAAATTAGGTTCTAAACTACAGTCAGTTACAGCAGTTCTTAGTTCTTAGAAGGCTAATATTTGTCAACGTTACTGTGAATGTGTGAATTATGTAATAAAAAATTAAAGTTGTGTAACATCTAATCTTCAAAACTTCCGCAACTTTGTCAAATTATTATTAATCATTTACTAGTTACCAGTATTAATAATAAAATAAAACAAATTAAGCAGAACTATTGTACTCTTAATACATTTCTCAAACCATTAAACTCAAAAAAAATGAAAACAATTAAATTTTACGTATTTATTACAGCACTCGTATTTACATCGGTATCGTGTGTTGAGAATTCATCAAAGTACAAAACCGCCATTGCTCAGCGTGATTCAATAGCGATACAAAAACAAGCTTTGGATTCAAATTACAATCAGACAGTTGCACTTTTGAATGATATTGAAAATGGATTTGCAACCATAAGTCAAAATGAAAGTCAAATGAGGACTAGCCTTAAAAGTGTAGAAACTAAAACATCCGACAAAAAAGCTCTGATAGGAGCTCAAATGAATGCTATCAAAGTGAGCATGGATGAAAATAAAACAAAAATTGCTCAGCTTCGTCATCTTGAGTCTAAGAAAAACAAAGCGAACGTTATGTTGACAGAAACGATTAAACGTTTGCAAAGCGAACTTGATGCACAAGGTCTTCAAATTCAATCTTTACAGACTGAGCTCGATCAAAAAAATATCAAAATCGCTGAGCTTAACACAACCGTGGATACTCAGAGCAAGAATATTACTGATCAGCAAAGTACAATAAAGGGGCAGGATAAGGATCTAAATACTGTATGGTACTGTATCTCCACTTCAAAAAAATTAGAGGCAGCAAAGATTATTTCAGCTGGCGGGCTCTTTAAATCCAGTAAAGTAATGAGTACTGAATTCGATAAATCAGTCTTTACTCAGGTTGACTTGAGAAATCTTTCAACTATTGCTACAAATAGCAAGAATGCAAAAATCCTCTCGTCTCACCCTCTAAACAGTTATAAACTGGTAACAGGTGCTGACAAAAATATAACTATTGAAATTACAAATTCCTCAAAATTCTGGAGTGTATCTAAATATTTAGTTGTAGAGATTTAATTCTTTCGAATGCACAATGTTCAAATAGATAACTTTTATAAAATAATAATGCAATTACAGTTAATTCTGTAATTGCATTATTTTTATTCCACGCATCGTTTGCAAACTTGGGATAAATGGGTGAATATGGAGAGCTACATTATAGAGAAACCTATTATTTGTTATCTAAAGTCAGACGTACTAAATTGTCATACAGTTCTGTAGTATCCTTTTCGTTATTAAAATTAATGAAAATAAAAGTGTCGTTTTCTAATATTATTCTAATATATGGAGGATACTTTAAGTTTAAATTCAAATAGGCATTTCCAATGTATTCTAATATAAAATATCCTTTACATATACTCATGAAATAATATCCATTCGTTCTCATTCCGATATCAGGCATTTCAGAAACAATGTCAATCTGAAAGATATTTTCATAAGTTATAGATAAGCCAAACATTCCTGAAATATCAAAATAATCATCAAATAAAATAATTCCTGAACTTTTATCCTGAAAACGATTAAGCAGTATAAGAAATGGTGAGTCGAGACTACGCCAAACATTACACGTTATTTTGAACATAGGAGTGAGTTCTGAGTGTTACAACACCTCAATACCGTATTGAGTCCTGAGCCATTGTTGTGATTACTTCGTTTTCAAAATTGTACAGTTTCACGTAAGTTTGCGAGGAGGCAGCTGCATTCTGTGGAGTAATAACTACAAAACTCATGGTGGTGGGAACTACACCATTATGATCAATCCATGTTCCGGAATTTGCATAGATGCATTTCTCATCGTTTAAGTTTTTCGATGCAATAATCTTTGGATCATGGGTATGCCCGAAGATAACGATTCTTTTATCCGAATTCGGATTCAGGAAATACTGATTCGTTGCCTGAAACTCCGATTCACTTGACTTGCCCGAATTTGCTATTGCCTGACTGACAGGAATAAGTTTTTCCACATGATTGCGCGTTTGCCGTTCATTCCAACTATCCTGAATGCCTTTGTAGAATCTTACATCTATCATTCCCCCCGGGGTGGTTTGATAAGGTAGGATATCGTTTACCGCATAATTTCCTGTGAAACCATTCACATTGGTGACAATGATTTTCTCGTCAAATTTATTGGCTATCGGGTAAGTGGCCAGTGCTTTGCTCCACACATACCAATAAACGTATAGCATATTCTGGCTGGCATCTCCCGAAGTGTTTTGCGTAACTACTGGGGGCGTATCGGCCGGAGTTGCAGGTTCCTGCATGACATGCAGCACAGCTATTCTGGTGTAAAAGTAGCCCGGAGGTAAAATGGTACCCGGAGCAATATCCTGGTTGGAGATAGGATCGGGTGCACAGAAGAAATTGTAGCGATGTCCATGCTCAATGGCTATTTTGGGTGCATCCATAGGCGAATAAGTTCCCAATCCCTGTTCCGCATCCCGAGCCTGATTTATTCCCGGAAGAATACTTTCCACGTTGGCTGCCGTAATGGTCAAATCATGATTTCCGGGCACATAGGTAACCCGTATTTTTTTTTCTTTGATGATGCTATTCAAAGCATCAAACACTCCTTGATTGGTTGCCGCAATACGTTTTACAAAATCGGCTTGATCCTTTCCCTGGTAAGTATCCACATTGGCCGGTACAAACCATTCGTCAAGCATATCGCCGTCAATAACCAGTTCTTTTACATTGGGAGCTGCTTTTATCTGTTTCAGCAGTTTCTCCAACGACCCCAGATTTTTGCTACACTCAGCATATGTCAAATCGGCACCCAGATGAAGATCGCTCATTACTACTATCATATTCCGTTCATTACCACCATTATTAAAAGCACTGATGGTATGATCTACCGGATCGTTTTGGCAGGATGAAAACAATGCTACAAATAAAACTACCAAACTCAAAACAGGAATGCTTGCCGGATTTTTCATATAATTCTCAATATACTTGGATAATTAATTATTCAGATTAATAAAATTGTTAGTCTTTTACGAGTCGTACAGATAAACCGTTGGGTTTATCTGTACCTAAGTGATACACTATGGCGTCCGAGTTGTACATGACCTGGGCCCAGGATAAATCGGTAGTACACTCAGTAGCGCTCCACCAGCAGCCAGTGGCTGCTCCACCTCCGAATTCCCCGGTACCAATATAGCTAATATAACGTTCCCCACCCGGAAGGGCTGTAAATCCAGTTTCGTTTGTGCTTTCATTGTTTGATCCACTCCAATGATTGGTACCGGTTTCTTTCAGTTTAGTACCGGCAATATATTGGCCTCCCAGATAATCGAATAATTTTGTCCAATCGGCATCAGTTGGTACATGCCACCCTTTAGGTGCCAGTTTACTCGTATTTACTGCATACCAATTATAATAATGACCAAAAATGGCAATAATTTCGGTATTTTCTATATTGAGAAGATTACAATATGCTCCTGTAGTTAAATTTGCCCATTCTTTGTCATCAACGATTTTAGGGATGTCTGTACCATCGTTATACTTAGATGTACGAAGGTTCTCGGCCATCCAGGTTTGTGTGCCAATACTTACAGTTTTATACACGTTGCCTTCCTGATCGGTCATGGAGCCATAGCTAACATTGGGATTAAACACGACTGTATTTATGGAACTTGTCAGCTCATCGTCACTTTCCTTTTTACAAGAAAAAAATACAATTATTACAAATAATACCAAACCTGAAATCTTAAGTGATTTTTTCATCATTTATGTATTATATCCCCAACTTTTCATAGGTGTGGGTTTCCCTTCTATTTTTAAAGTTCTTTTGTTTATACCGACATTTTAATAATTACTTTCCCGAGATTATGAACGCCTGCGTCCCAATAGCTTCAATGTAGCTTTACAATGTTACCTCACGATTATATCAACTACTAAATTATTTATTTGTTTTCCTACGTGATACAATCGCGCGGGAGCCAAGGCCATAAATGCTTAACCATTGAATCTTTTTTCAGCGTTACAAATGCCTAACCATTTCCCCCTCGTTACAATTCGAGGGGAGAGTGTATTTTTTATATTGCCTGTTAGCTGCTGTGCATTTTACCAATTATCAACTTTTTCAGTACTGATCGCTTTTTCGAAAGATTCAATTAGTGTATTTATTTGACTATCTATATCTTTAAATCCCTCTTTTTCTCCTAATCCCAGAAATGAATGATATTTCTCTAAGGGTGTATCTACATCAAGTGATGAACCATTCATCACATCATGTTGAATGACTTGAAAATTTGTTATCTCATATTTATAGCGACCTTCTTTTATTTTAATTGTGATAATTTGCCATAT
>Ga0209123_1001851_pt1 | contig 19430 bp, 32 predicted proteins | sample BarGraIncu00431A_FD_184500 | JGI IMG/M metagenome (GOLD analysis project Ga0209123, IMG submission 184500) | Arctic peat soil microbial communities from Barrow, Alaska, USA - Barrow Graham LP Incubations 004-31A (SPAdes) (version 2) | ecosystem: Environmental > Terrestrial > Soil > Wetlands >... | reverse complement strand
ACTCTGGTCGCCTGTGTTCGTTGCGGCACTCTGGTAGCCTGTGTTCGTTGCGGCACTCCTGTTGCCTGTGTTCGTTGCGGCACTCTGGTCGCCTGTGTTCGTTGCGGCACTCTGGTAGCCTGTGTTGGATTCTTTGTCATCGTCCCATTTAATCCGCTCGAGCATGAATTTAACGCCGGCTGATATTAAACCGTTGATCCCGATCTCAAGGCCGATCTTTAACTTTGAACACGCTACTTTGCTGTCATCGCTGTCTTTATCCGTTTTTCCGCTACCCTCGACTTCCGCATAACGACTGCTGGCAGGTGGATAGTAGTTTAAGACGTCCATAGGATTTTCGCAGAAGTGGAATCCTTTTTGGCATGTTTTGGCATCGGACTCTTCAAATTCGCCACCGACTTGATACTGAAAATCACGGCACTTTAGATCCTTATCAAAACCTTTGAATCCATTAATTAAGTTCATACTTCAACCTCCAAATTAATTTTTGTGGTATACTGATATTGAATTAATTTCTCTTGAGCTTGCAAGCGTTGTCGCGCTTTGCGGGCTCTTTTTCGTTTAATGAAGTAATACTGGCACCAAAGCCAAAAGGTTGTTACCATCGGGATAAAGTGGCCCAAGAATACGGCTTGGGTGTGGTTCACTCTCTTACGACCTCCTTCCACTTCTTTGCCAGTGCTAATGCGTCAAGATCTTCCTGGGCTTCACCGGCTGTTGTCCTCCACGGTGTGTTGCGGTACCCGTGTTCACCATAACCAGGAGATTTGTCTGGCTTTCGGCAGAAGGTTTTGAAACAGTTTTCCCCTAATCCTGCACGGACAAAGTAGACGTGGCCACGGGGATCAAAGTATTGCTTAGCTGCTATCGGTTTATCTGACTCATCGACCTCGACTGACCAGCCACACTTACAAGTGCGCTTAAAGGTGTTGTCAGTGATCTCGACTGATCCGGACCCATTACCGAGTGCGTCACTTCCACAATCCGCGCATTTCGAATACTTCCTGAGTAGTTCCACTGATTTCATTGCGTTCATCGTTTTACTCCTCACTTACTAAATCCTGATCGACTCATCCAGTTCCTTCTCGATCCGCCCGACTTCCTCCATGAGCTCTTTGAATCCGGTTGCCTTTGATATCCTGATTTGGTGACGAAGCAAGAACTTGTAGCACTGGGCCAACGTGAGTAGATGTGCAATTGTACTGAGTGCTTCATTGCCATTCTCATCAAACTTAGGTGGTATGCTCCGTGTGTTAACCATCATTGAGTTAGCGTTTGAAGTGATACAGTATTTTTCGCTGATGTCGATTCGCATAGTGGATAACCTACTTTCGGTTCATTTTCCGTGATTGCTTGATGATCTTGCTCCGAGACTTACGATTGCTCCACTGTTTGCCTGTGAGACCACAGGGTTTAGTATTTTCGTGATCATCAAGCATAAAGTTTGGTTCCGCTGATCCGTATGGTTTGGGGGACATACCGTTCATCATAGCTAAATGCACTAGGGAACTATTCATTTCGTTTTCACCTCCCCTCAATGGCTTGTCCACACTGCAGACGCGCGGATCCGCTTCGGAAAATAACTGAGACTAGGTGATCTTGCCGACGCTGATCCTTCATGCGCTTTTGGTAATCAGCGACGGCCCGGCGGACGAGATCGGATTTAAGGAGTAGTTGACGTAATTGCTTGAGCATTGCTTTGAACATGGGATTCCTCCTTTGGAAATATTTACAGGTTTTTCCTCTTTCATGTCGAAATGGTAAGTTGTTCGGACTATCCAATGTCGATGCGAAGAGAGGTGAATACATTGACAATCTTTAACATTTCATATGATCTTACTGCTCCAGGAAGAGATTACGAGGACCTTATAGACAAAATCAAGGAGCTTGGTAATTGGGCTCATCCGGTTCAATCTACTTGGCTTGTGGACACTAATATGTCTTTAACGGATGTCAGGAGTAGTCTAGTTGCAATTATGGATTCTAACGATAAGCTAATTGTGACTACATGTAGCAAGGGCGCAGCATGGCAAAAGCTTCATCCTGATGTAGTTGCTTGGATCAAGGAGAAGTTATAGAGATGGTGTACAACCGGAGCTAATATCTTGGGGCTTGGATTCTACCAAGTCCTTTTCTTTGATACAAATTATCAATGCTGGACCTTCGATGTTGTATCCACAATTCCCAGCATCAATTTTGCAAGTCTTACCGGCTTCAATCTTTAAAATTTCCATTTCCTCTTTCACCTCCCTTTGATAAGCGACGTTTTCTAAATCTAGGCTATAGCCTGATATACTCAAACTCCCCAGTAGTGCAGTAACGGTAGATTATGAAAACATCTTGCTCGAAAGTGCATCCTTCGGCAAACGCCGATGATAAACATTGCCTTTACTGAGTTTCCACGGGCATTTTCGTACAACGCCCATTGGATCAGTTCTCCGACTTCGTTCATGTGATTGGCCTCCAATTAGTTATGCTATGGACTTAGTATGCTAGGCTATTGCCTTAACGGATCTACGCTGAAGCTGCTCTGTGAGGATCTTCTTCCGCTCTTGGTAGTCGGGTACCGCCACGATCAGGCCGATGTCAATTCGCTGGAGCACCTTAATACTTTCGATCTGTGCCGGTGTTAGATACGGCCTTATAGAAGATACCTTTCCAAGGTTGTTCATCTCTTTGAATTGCTTGGTGGACATCCCCAGGACGATACGGTTGATCATGTCGAGTTCATTACTGAAATGGTAATGCTTCGGTTCTTCGTGGGATGCCATGATCGCCTGAGTGAATTCGGGAAAGTCTGCTTTAGCTTCGTAGAGATTACGGATGAAGGATTCCATTTCGTTGAAGCGATTGATGTAGGCTTCTTTGAATTGCGCTGCCTTCTTGCCGGTGAAACCCATTACGATGAACGCGAATCCATCTTTAGTCATTAGGATCTCGGGTTGTTTCTTGTTCTGCTCATTTTTGTAAGAGGACTCCTTGAAATTCAGGAGTCTAAATGGCGTACTACACTCACAATTGATGATAGACTGTAAAACATTGTCGTGTCGTTTGTTGAAAACTTGAGCGACGTACCGGCTGCTAACAACTGGAGTTCCACTTTTTTCAGTTACGCCGTAAATGTCACCAGGAAGAATTAAGTTGCTCATGTGTCCCTCCTTTTAGTTACCCACTTTTTCGCTTACAGACTGCGGGCTAATCTGGCGTTTCCCTTTTGCAGCGTTCTAACTCCCTTCGACTGCATTTGCAATTCCATTTGTCGCTCCATCCATTCTCTGACTTGGGCTTTTGGAAATATCTTTTTACTTCCATCCCTGAGTTTTGGAAAATCAGGACGGTTCGCAAAAGCGTATGCCTTGTTCTGCCCACAACGCATGTACGCTTGTAGCTCCTTAATTGTCAGATAGTCAGGAAGATCATCATATTGAAGAACTGGTTTAACGTCAGTATCTTTTGTTGATTGCTCTTGTAAGCTTGATACATCCATGTAATTGCCTCCTCTTTACTATTAATTAGCCCACTTTCTTATTAGTTTGTTCTTCAAATATTTCTTCCACCGAGACTTCAAAGGCTTTAGCGATCGCAATTCTGCTGTTGTTACGAGGGGAGCTTAACCCCTTTTCCCAAAGCCAATAAACTTTCTGGCTTGTCCCACACTCATTAGCCGCCCTGCTCTGCGACCACCCTTTTGTAATTCGCAACACTTCAATGCGTTTATTCCATCCAAGGGATCGCATCAAGCTATCGATTTTAGTCATTCTTTTCACCTCCGTTAAATAACGAGTATTACGTTTAAAAACATAGTATCATCCTTGATAAATTTAGACAAGCGTAAAATATACGCATATTACGTTAATAATATTCCATTACATCCTGCTACCTAACGTTAATAATGTTTTTCTCGTTATCATTGACATAGTAACGTAAAATACGTTAAAATACGCATAATAGGTTTAGGAGGTTATGAATTATGATTTCCAAGGAAGAATTAGGTAAATTAATAAAGAGTGCTCGGGAAGCGAAGGCTAAGGAAATTAATAAACGGTATACGCAAAAGACTCTTGCAAGTGATATAGGTAAATCTCAAAGCTATATTGGCGATATTGAATCAGGTAGGACCTACCCAACGCTGGTCGTATTGAGTGATATAGCCCTAGCGTGTGGAGTGTCGTTAAGCTTCTTCTCTGACATTGAAAATAAAATCGAAGAATATGTAGGAAAGCAGCTTGGGGATTATCCTGCCGAAACTCAAGATATGGTCAAGGACTATATACGAAGGGGTAATGAAAAGCTAAACTTTCTTAGTGGACAAGCTCAACATGACATTACTTTGGAGGGGTTTCCCAAGGTTACAGAAGTACCTAGCGCCTCCATCACATGCTCTGATAACTTCTCTAAGCAAGATATTCGGGACACCTTCCCCATCAGCACCATGACCCAAATCCCCATACTTGGCACTGTTGCCGCTGGTGTCCCGCTATACGCAGAGCAGCATATCTTGGGTTATGAAGAAGTTCCGCAGAGCTTAGTCAAAAGTGGAGAGTACTTCTTCCTGATCGTCCAGGGGGATAGCATGACTGGTAGCCGCATTTTTTCCGGGGATAAAGTATTAATCAGAAAACAGACGTTAGTTGAAAACGGCGAAATTGCACTTGTGTTAGTTAATGGCGACGAAGCAACCTTGAAACGCGTAAAATATCTTAATGGGACTGCTATTTTATATCCTGATAATCCGTCCTATGAGCCGATGGTCTACCCTATTAGTGATGTCGAGGTCATCGGATATGTAGCACAAGTAATCTTTAATCCGAACGCAAAAAAATAAAGGTGCCACCTAAATAGGCGACACCTTTGACATAGATATTTTTAATATAGGAGGGAAGGAAGTTGACAAAAGAAACCAATAAGTCCAAAGAAACTAGTCCCAAAAACGCAAATGGAGAAGGTTCAGTATTCCAGTGTAAAAGTGGAAAAGATGAAGGCAGGTGGATTGCACAGGTTACTATCGGCATGAACAAGAAAACAGGCAGGCCGAAGTATAAAAGAGTGCTGTGTAAAACTCAACCCGAGGCTAAAAGGAAAAGAAAGGAACTTCTGAAGGAACTAGAAGAGGGAATCGATCTTCAAGGTCAGGCTAAGCTAACGTTGGAGAGTTGGATTATCACATGGATGGATCTATACAGGAAAAACGCGATAGAGTTAACTACCTGGGAAAACAACTATTGGCAAATCAACACTCATATCATCCCCGAGATAGGACATATCTTACTCAAAAACCTAACAACTGACGATGTTCAAAAGTTTTACAACAAAATGACAAAGGAAAAATTTGCGCCAGCTACTGTGAAGAAAAACCATCAACTACTTAGTATGTGTTTATCGAAGGCGGTCGAAAAGCGCCTACTCAGCTGGAACGTATCCAAACCTACCGAGCTTCCTAAGCTTGAAGACGACGAGGCAAGGGCAATGACAGAGGAAGAGATGAATATCTTTCTTGATGAACTCACCAGAATTAAGGGTCCTTTCAAGACGAGGGGTGTTTGGCCAGTTATCTTTCTTACGCTTTTAGGAACTGGACTAAGAGAAGGGGAAGTCCTTTCTCTCCGCTGGGCAACCATTAACCTACGCAAACGAATCGCCAAGGTTTTGGAAACGTTAGTACGCACTCAAGAGAAAGGGTTAATCTTTACTGATCCCAAAACAAAGAAGTCAAAAAGGGAAGTGCCGTTACCCGATGAAGTGGCTTTTGCGATTCGGTTGCATCGGATCCACCAAGCAAAGTTCAGGTTAGCATCCGGGAAAAAATATCAAAATCAAAACTTGGTGTTTTGCACAAGCAAGGGAACCCCTATCGAGCCGAGAGGACTAATTAGGGCCTTTCACAGGATCCGAGATAAAGCTGGGCTACCCAAGGACCTAACAGTTCACTCTCTAAGGCACACCTTTGCCACAAGGTTGCTCGAAGAAGGAGTAAGCCTTAAGGTGGTATCTGATCTGCTAGGGCACGAGGATATATCAACAACAGGCAACACATACTCCCACGTTCATCCAAAGATGAAAACTGCAGCCGCCAATGAAATAAATAGTCTCCTGAAAAGAAAAAAAAGTATCCCCAAAAGCGAGGATACAAGTGTTGGAAATCTTATCGTAATCGCGTAACTATACGCGTAACTATACGGGCTATTTTTTACTAATCCTCAAACCCTAAGAGTCTTGGTATGACTGGTGGGCGATACTGGTCTCGAACCAGTGACCTCATCCGTGTGAAGGATAAGGTTGTCACTGTTAGACTGTCGCTTTTTACCTTAAGACCTTAAGACCCCTTTATTCATGCTGGTTTGGGGTGCCATGGCAAGTGGTGCCCTTTTTAATTTTTGTTAAAGAACTTTATAGTTTTTTCAGCGCGTAACTATACACGTAACTATACACATGACCTTTCCGTATTATACTGCCTCGCAAAGGTTTCTTCAACTTGTTCCGTTAAAGACGCCGATAAGCACAATGACTTTTTAATCATCCAAGCCTTTACCTGTGCTTTAGGGAATACCTTTCTGCCTCCAAATATGATTTTGGGGAAGCTAGGATCCCTTGCAAAGCAACTTGCTTCAGTATAACTTATTAATAAATATTCACTCAAGTCCTTGATGCTTGAACAACACGCACTATTTCTATTCATCTTTCCTCCTAAAATACTACTTGCCGGAGAAAGTATTAATGATATAATCAAAGCATAAACCCCTTCTTCGGAAGTGTGTTTTTGTGCTAGAGAAGTCCGCAACTCTTGTCGGGGTGGGATTTCTCTTTTACGTTGTGATACCGGTTGAGAAGCCGATCTATTCGGCGGCTCAACATAACAATCTCCTTAGTAGAGAGATTTGCACGTCGCACAAACCTACCCAAACTCCTTCGCAATATCTCAACTTGTCGCAACAAATCCTCCGCTGTACGATATTCCTCCATTTCATCCCCTCCTGCAAGAACATTCGTTTGTCTTATTTTAGAACACGTATTCTAAAATTTCAAGGGGCATCTTGTCGAATGGAAATTAATTTGTCTATCATCACTCCTTCCACAAAAGTAATAATTCTAATTCTACATCAAGGCATTCTGCTATCATGGCTAATGTCTTGATCCCTGGCATCTTCTTCCCTTCCTCGATTGCGGCGATATAGCCTTTACTGACACCTATTGCCACGGCTAACTCAACCTGAGTTAAACTCTTTAACCTACGATAATTCGCTATGTTATTGCCTAAGACCATGCTGTCATTCCTTACTGTCTAGGCAATTTAAGTATATACCTAGGTTGTTGTCGAATTCATCCATATTAATGTAGTTAAAAGTAACACTCTCGCGCTATTCTACGACAATATATGTGTCGAATATTATATATCATCACATATATTCTCTGCAATCGAAGGAAAAGGGTATCATTATCGAGAAATACTTCCCTCGGTGATGTGTTTGACAAAGCGGTTACGAGAAGAAATGTTGATTAAGCGTATTACTCAACAAGATCTATCTAAACGGACCGGTATTCCTCAGTCAGATATAAGTAGAATAATCAATGACGAAAAGGAAATTTGGCTTCTCACGGCTTTTAAAATAGCCGATGCGGTTGAATGTACGGTTGATTATCTCTGGGGAAATAAATACCGAAAAAGGTAAGCAGGAATTAGGCTAGTCAATGTGGAATATTTTTCCTGTGGTGATCATATGAATAGAGTTCGAGAAGTTAGGGTACAAAGAGACCTTACTCAGGAAGAACTTTCAAAGCTGGCAAAGGTAAGTCAAAAAGATATTAGTTTAATAGAAAACGATCAAAAGCCGAATTTTTCCCTTGCAGTAGCGCAAAGAATAGCTAAAGCCCTTGGGGAAACTGTTGATTATCTATGGCCCTATTGAGGGCTATTTTTTTATTAAATTTTATACCCGTTTAGGTATATTATTACCGAATAGGAATATAGATTACAACAGGTAATTTGTGACACAAGCGAATCCCACACGAACCACACTCGTAGCACAGGAGGTACACATATGGCCGACATATTAGTCTTAAGGGCAAGACTCCGCAAGCGAGACAGGGATATCCAGCAGGCCGTAAAACGCCTAAACCTAGAGGAAGGAGAAATGGCAGACATGCTCCGGGATGGATTCCGTATGAAGCTGACTGAGATCGGAGCGATGAGACCAGTGGAACCCATTACGCCGAACGATGCTCGGAGTATCGCCAGGGAGTTAATGCTTAATCTCAAAGGGGAAAGACCGTGACAGATAAAGCATCGGGACCAAAGCCGGATCTTATTAATCTAGCCGCTTTTACTATCATTAGCATTGGAAGGTTTGCCCTACGGAACATCAAAAAAGGAAGTGATTCTCACCTTGGGCGGATCATGCTCTCCTGGAAGCGGAATGACGTATGTATCGAGACAAAAGAACGTGGGAAGGAAACCTCCAAACTCTACCCTTCATTAGTTGAGAAGACTTGGAAAGGGCACAATCGAGTATTTAAGTACAAGATCCCCACTGGCATGAAACATGACAAGTTGATCAAGTCCATTAATGATATTGAATTTGATCTGAAGTCCGAAGTCTTATTTAAGCTACTTGAAAACGATAAGAAGGCCCACTTCTCCCTCACTGTCCTATCAGGCCATTTACTGGACCTCATCAACTACACGAATGAGTCTGAGACTATCCCAGCCAAGAAAGGTCTATGGATACCGATTGGATGGTCGAGGCGTGGTCTTGAACAACTAGACCTAGCGTCCAGCAATAGCCCTCACCTCATGATAGGAGGAGCTACAGGGGGAGGAAAATCGATTCTTGGCAGATTGATACTGGCGGCCCTGCATATCCGCTACACAAGGGACGAGTGTCGCCTGTGGCTAGGTGATCTCAAGCATGGCAACGGGACCGCATTGCTCGGCGAAGATCCAATGCTTGTGGATAGGACTATCACAAGTCCTGAAGAAGTCGAAGGTATGATGGATGACCTATCCGTAATCATCGGAGAGAGATATGCTTTATTTAAGAGGTATAAGTGCGATGACTTGGCAGCATTTAACGAGGAATACCCCGATATGAAACTTCCTAGAATCGTCTGCTATGTCGATGAAATGACCAAATTAGAAGGAAAAGACTTCTCTAAGGCTCGGGAGAAAATGACCAAGGTGACAGGCGAGTCTAGAGGAGCCGGCGTACACGTTATAATCTCCTGTCACCGTCCGACCGCTAATCTTGTCTCAGGGACCATGAAAAACAATTTTAGTGCTGTAGTAGCCTTTCGTTGTAATCCGGTCTCAGCGCGTGTCCTGCTCGGTGAGGATGAGTGGGAATCATCGACCATGATTGATAAAGATATTGAGGGTCGGGCGTTGTTCAAATTCAAGGATGAGGTTTTGGTGCAGGTCCCATTTATCGATAACAAGATGATCAAGTCCATCATGGCAGTCTATCAAAAGCCAAAAAGCACACAAGTAGAGCAACCGATCCTAGCTGTGTTTTCCACCCGCAACCCAAAATAAATGAGGGGAAAGAAAACATAACGAGTAAATAGGACTTTACGGGAGCGTGGGATCTAAAAAAGCCAACTGCAACGGGCATTAAACGGCTATGTACAATCACAGGGGATGGTCGTTGGGGTGGTTGAATGGATGGTTGAGTGAGTGTTCGACCACGGCAAGGAGGGAGAATGTTGAATAAAGTAGAATTCGGTAAAGCTCGAGATGAGAAAGTTGTGGAATTGATTGCTCAGGGAACGGCATTTACGCGTAGCCAAATCGAGCGAACAATGTTCAAACAAAAAGACGGCAAGCGAAAAACTCAATTAAGAATGCAAGTGTTGACTGACTCTGGACGAGTGAAAAGGATAACCAGGAGTCCGCATGAACCTGTTATTTATTACACTGGAAAAAAGCCACGCAACATTGACCACTGGCTGCTTATTAACGAAATATACTGTGCCATTATGACGCAAAGGAAATCCATCTATACAGTAAAATGGCATTGGTCATATCCTCTTATGGGTGGCGATGTTTGGGCCGATGCAATGATTGATATTTATGATCAAATGAATAAGCGAAGGCATGTAATATTTGTCGAAGTCGAACGTTATGCTGACCGTGGATTTGAGAAAGACAAGAAATACTTAGTCATTGCTAACTCGAACTGGACAAAAGAAGAATGGGCAATTACCGAACCAACGAGGATACTATTCCCGGCTGTTCTAATCGTTACTGAGTGCGATCTGCGGGTAAAAAGTGAGCTTGATTTCTTTGTCGCTTCGATGGATCAGGTCAAGCGAGATATCTATTCAATTATTTTGAGGAGGTAGCTTATGAGCAAGTTAGCCAAGGTAACCACAAAGGCAACATTCGGGATATTAAACCTTGTCACAAAACCTCTTTACGACCAGATGCGAAAAGAACGAAAGGAAGAAGTGAGAAGGTGGAATAAATCCCTAAAGGATGCCGATGAGGATGCAAGGATTGAAGCGATGCAGCCGCGAAGATTTGAGGTCCATCAACCGTTTGATGCGATCATTCACGAACATCATTTATGGTGATTACCCACATTTTTACATTAAATCAACGATTGATAAAAAGTCATAGGATAAAAATAGCCCCCGGCATTGCCGAGGGCTATTTCGAAATAAGAGTATGACGTTGGGTAAATCATGGAATATAGAGATTATCCCATATAGTATGATTTGCTCGAGTTCGCTTATAGGGCTTTACATAAGTGCCTTTTTTGGTGTAATAACCGTTTACGGTGTATGTCTTGCCATGTTTTGGATTATACGTCTTAGCCTGAGTGACTCCTACGGACCCAAAAATAAATGTTGTTGCTACGATTATTGTAACTAAAATTTTCATTCGCTTCAAAACATCATGCCTCCTTCCTACAATAATACATGGGGCTAATATCCTTTAAACCCACACTGAGTAATTCGCATACCTTAAGTAATAATCCTGCTACACCTTAACCTCTAATAGATAAAGGTGGAATATTTATTAGAAAGGACTGATCGAGTCTGTGAGGGAAATCGAGAAGCCTGTCTATGAAATGAAGACGGTAACAACCAAAAAGGAGAGCACCTAAGCTCTCCTTTTCTCACATCTTATTCTAATCCTTAACCGCCTTTTTTTTCATCAGCATTTCCTGGTACCTATCCAGGACGGCATCTAATATTTGACTTGCAGTTATGACCTCCGGATCTGTAAAAGATCTACCCTCTTTAATCTTGACCATGCTTAACCGTAACTCTTCGATTTGCTTAATCAGTTCATCGAGTTCAGACATACATATCCCTCCCATTTGTTTAGGGATTAGTATGTCCGCATATTATAAGTCTACCATTTTTAGATATCAAAAAAGGCCTCTACCGTGCTGAGGGCTTTCTGCTATTTCGTATTGACGATCGCACCTAAAATCTTTCTTGTCTCAGGTCCTTTAATGACCCTCCTTTTTTTCAGCTCCACCGATAATTTCAATATTTGTTCCTTGTTCATTAAGATGATTTCCTTCGTTTCCTTATTTAATGGAGTGACTATTTCCGAATAAATATTCTCTCTTTGTTCCGGGATAAGAAGATCCCACTGAACGGGTCCCATAGAACTTAATCCATTGTTAACCAACGAGATGACAGCATCTTCAACATTTTTCAGATCGCCAGAAGCACCTAATGATGCCTCACCCTGAGGTGATAATAATTCTTCGGATGCCAGTCCGGCTAACGCTACCTTAATTCGTTTATACAGATCAGCCTTGACACGCACGTCTATATTGGCACTGTGCTGGCCGCCAGGGATATTTTTAACTAACTGACTTCCAAGATAAATATCAACAGCGGTTGCATCATCTTTATCAAATATTCTAATTTCTTTCGTTGTATTGGGGAACTCGACCTCATTTACTAAGCAATGCCCTGATTCATGGATAGCTATTTCATTGACGACTTCCGCAGAAAACGGTGCATATTGGTTTACTGACAAAATATCGTAATGTAATAGTATATACAAACTTAAAATCAACGCATTAATAATTATTAATGCATTTGATAGCTTAAAGCTCCAAGATTTTATCTTGTTTAGAAATTTTAGTACTTCTTCAGTATCAGCATATTTGGTTATTGATTTAAATAAAAAGAACATAGCTATACTTATTGCTATTATCGGAATAAATAGTATTGTAGTCATTAATAAGGGTTTAACAATAGCCGTTCTCCAGTCTAGATAATCAAAATACCTCAAAAAGACAATAAAGTATTTCCAAATCAAATAAGATATTGATAAATCAAAACCGATAAATACACAAGATAATCCAGCTAGTGCTACTTTTTGAGCCATAGGCTTAGGCTTTCTTTTTTCCCCTAATTCAATAGACATAAAATTATCCCCTTTCTTCTACATTTTTAAAGTTCTATTTTACTTATTCCTTTTCCTTTGTCGAATTTTAAGTATCGTTCGACAAAAAAACTAATTCAAATTATGGATGCGAAATAGTCGAAGCTAGGGACAAACAAAAAAGGAGAGCATCTAGGCTCTCCTTTTACATCTTCCACAAATACCACTTACAGGTACCCAACTCAAATTTAATCTCAAACGGTTTCAGCACTCCGCCGATCTCGCTTTGGCATCTGAAGTAAAGCATCTTATTGCCGGCCAGCTTCTCCTCGGTTACGGATAGGACCTGTTCGATTCGGGTTTCTATGCCGTTGAGGGTGAAGCGGATAGGATGAGGTGTGCCGTCGGTTTCGAAGTGGGCTAGGACTGTGATTGGGGTTGAGTGGATTTTCATGGTGTGGGTTGCTCCTTTGCGCAAAGGTAATCTGCTACCATCTCAACGCATATCGGGTTTTTTTGATTCCGATATCTTCAGATAATGTTGAGATAAAGTCCGCCAAAGTTTCATACGATAAATCATCACTGTTACAATAGCCCATTGAAACATTCTTAATATACTCTTTAGAATTCATTTTTATCTTTATATATGGGAAAAGTTTATTTTCGAATTCCCTATAGTGTTGAAAGGGTCTTAAATATTGCTTTTTCCCGTCTCTTCCATTTGTCTCAGGTCTAATAACTCTTATAACTAGCCTATACTCTTCCTCTTCCTTTAATGTAGGATCTTTAAAGAACGGGATAAAGTCCAAGACACCCGCAAGACATACATTAACCATTAGATAATTGTTATTTCTATGTTCCTCTTCAACAACCTCCAACAATTCTTGGAAAACTTTTAATTGCAAGTCCTGATCATATAACACTCTGTTTGCACATAAAGAATAAGGCAAGCCCTGCACCGTAAATATCTCTTCTTTTCTAAGAAGCTGAATTTTATGTCCTACTACTTTTTCAATAAACCCCTTATCTTCCACGAAATGATTTTCAACTAATGGCGCATTTGTAATAAAATCTTCGATAAAGTTAGGGCTAATTTCAATATTATATCCTGTTTTCCTAGAATAACTATCCCATAACAATCTTGAGTTCCCATTTAATGAAAAACAAAGGATAAATACATCTCCAAATATATTATCATTTACCGCATTTGAAATATTATCTAGTAATAGTGTCTCTAGGTCTGTGTCTAGCTGCGCTTTTTTTACAGTTTCAGTAAATAAATCGCATCCGTATTTAATTTCAGAGAAATCATTCATTACCGTCGATTTAGAAAGCCGTAATTCGCCCTCTGTTAAAATATTTTCCACAACTTTTACAGAGGATGTATAGTGATATATCGACCCCTGTGGCAGACACATCCCCCATGTATTTTGATTTTGCTTCCAAAAATTCGCAATAGCTTTTTTCTCAAATAGCCCCATTCTTTAACTCTCCCCGTTCAAGTTCCTGTTATTGACATTCCTATCATCTCACAACTTTCTCGCGAAATTAGGGGAAACCTGTCCCACAAAAATAAAAAGGCCCCTACAACAATAGTGGCCTTAACGTATTCCAACCAACTCATCTATAGTAACCCCGAGTCCCACCGCTAACCTAGCAAGCGTATATACCCGAACTCTTTTCCCTCTTTCGATATCTCCTATATGTTTGGGGCGAATTCCAGTGATGGTGGCTAGCTCTGCCTGGGTTAGCTGTCGCTTTTTTCTGTAGTTGGCTATTCGTTGACCGAGGATTTCATTGGGTAAGAGCAAGGTGATCTTTCCTCCCCGGGTGAAGTCAGGACTTTGGTGAGCTATCAGGATTTTCACAGTGTTATGGCCCTAAGCCGTTAAGTAGTCCGTCTTTTTTAGCTAAAATACTTCTCAGTCTGTTTCTGGGGTCGTTCTCTTAACCTTCTATCAAATTCAATTCCATTGTCAACTCTTTTCGAAGGCTTGGCTAACGGTTGGGCGGTATTAATGGAATGCTTGTTCCTGTAACTTTCTTGAAGATATTTAATATAGCTGTCATTTTCATTTTTCATTGTTACACCCCCCTTCCCTTGCCAATCGTTTATTTTCAAAGAAGTGACTGTTTAGTTCGGATTTAAAGTAGTGTTTCCTCTTTATCCAAATAAAACCGTCGCCCCTCGATATAACAGCGACATCAATAGGTCCCCCTACTGTTCCCTCAAAACTATCTAAAGCAACTTGTCTCTTGAAGGATGTTAAGTTTACAAGAGACTCAGCCATTGACGCTAGTTCTTCTTTGGGGAGTATTCTAACTGCTTGGGAAACAGGCTGGTAGGAAGTATCGGCGGCGTGTTGCATGATCTTTGTGTCGTACTTATCGCGAGCAAGCCTTAAGGCCATTTTAATCTGAGCACTTAAGTCATCCGAAAGACCATCTACAGAATCAATACTACCAATTACTTCAGTTTCATATAGATTATCCATTATCCTAAAATAATTACTATTAATGCCGGCTAGAAATGATTCCACCACATCCGTTTGAGCGAATGGTAAAATTGCGAAATCCCTATCGTGCCCTATGTTAACTTCATTATCGACGGTATACTTTACGGAGTTGTTAATTATCCCTTGTATCTTAAAAGAGATCAAAGATGGGAAAATGTCTTTTTCTCCGTATCCCGCGATAACAACCCCTGTATAACGTGGGTAAAAAAATTCCTTGAGGAAAAGAAGAGAAAAGATTTGTTTTAGCTCCTCAAAACTATCATCGCTTATGTCAAACTGATTTCGTTCGCGCAATTCTAATCTGATTTCAAGGAGCATTGATTCGTATTTACTTAATAGATATGCCCCGCAATCCTTCATATTATCCAAATCATCAAAGTCGTTTAAATAACTTATATTTTCAGTTATAACCGATCTTAGAATTTCCAGTTCTTCGTTGGGTGTCAATGAATTTAAAGCTTGTCTTATCCTTACCTGACCCTTTTCAGCTGCTTCCCGCAAGATAACATTTTGAACAAATGCTACAAACACAGATTGAACATATCTCTCTTCTGCATTTTTTAGGTTTAAGTCTTCGTTATTCAGAAAATCTATGAAATTTAGCCCAAATTCTTTAATCGTACTAAACGAAGTATTTCCTAATTGAGTTCTATACTCTTTTATAATTATTTCCCAAGGAACCTCCATAAATTCAGCATCACTGTAAATCATTACCCCCACGGGCTTGAAGTGAAAGAAGAAATAGCTTGTTAGCATTATTATATTTCTTGATTCCATCTCCTATGGTCACAACGCTATCAGCCGCCAGAGCTATTCCGTTCTTATTCATTATTGCGATCTCAGCAGTCACATGCATCATTCCCTCAAGTTTTTAACATATACTTCGACATGCTTGTCTTTTATCCCTTTGTTCAAAGTAGAATTTTTCTTGTTAAACGAAAAAAGCCCTCCCACCAAGGCAGGAGGGCTTCGCTATGTCATTTATGCGGGTTGTTGTACCGGATCGATCACCGGCTGCGCTTCAACTGCTGGGCTAATTACCGTTTCCGGCACTAGCTCGGTATCCGTTTGAATGGTATTTATAACCGTGGTCGGTGCCGATACAACCGGATCCTTCAGCTTCATCACATAAACCGCTGCCTCCGCAGTATTCCTAATCGTCTGCTCTAATTCAGGTGTAACCTCTCGACCAGTTAACTTAATCATATTCACCGCGTATTCTGTGGCCTGTTCTTTTCGTAGGTCTGGAGGAAGTTGACCACTATTATAAAGTTGCTGTGCTGAATGTACGCCGGCCTGCGTAACCTTAAGGACCATATCAATAATATTCTCCACGGGTCCAGGGATATAAGGCTTAATAGCGGTGTTGGCTGCCTCCACAGTATCTACGATAGAATCTACCATCTGCAGTTGCTTGCCGGGGTCCTTGCCTTGCTTAACCAGCGCTTGAATCCCGAACATTGTGCCGAAGAAACACGCCAGGCATAGGAGCGCAATTAATAGGGTTATGGTTTGAACAGACATGTTTTTCCCTCCTTCGTTTTTGGGTAAAAATAAAAACAGGTCGTTTGGAACGTCCTGTTTTTCGTGGTCGTCTGAAACGTGATCGAGATTACCCTAAATACTTCCCAACCACCTGCGCGGTATCATACTTCGTCTTCCCGCTCAAGAGTGTTTCGTTCACGTGCCCCGTAGTGGCCCCGCCAATGACAAACAAGTGCTTAGCCTTAAGTGCGTCTGCGGGAATAACACGCGTGGCACCTTGCCTAACAAACATGGCTATCCCGCCGTTTTTAGCGCTCACATCTTTAGCGGCCCAGTAGTCTTCATCACTGAACATTAAAATGCCCTCGTCCACAATGTCTTCCTCCTTCTTAGCCGTAACATTAACCCCAAAATAATCCCCGATCCCTTGAGCGATCGCCAAAGCTGCCTGGTCTATCTTGGCTAAAATCACACCTTCCTCGGCATTAATAAAGCCGTACTCGATAAGCACGGCCGGCGGATCAGTCCACTTACATACATACCAACCAGCAAACTTAACCCCTCGATCTACCATCCCCAACGTGGCCATACGAGCACGAATAGCCTTGGCCAGTTTCTCGCCTACTCCACCTGCAGCTGCAGCGTATACTTCGTTCCCATATGCATTTACAGATGCGGAGTTGTTGTGGAAGGCAACGAATACTTTACCGCCAAGCGCGTTGGCCACAGCCACCCGATTCTTTAGGTCTAAATTCTCGCTGTAGTGCGCTCCATCGCAGAAGTCTTTGTCAGTGTCCCGGGTAAACTTCACCATGAAGCGACCGGTTGGAAGTAAGTACGCTGCGGTCTTTTTAGCCAGTACTAAAACGTTATCCTTTTCCTTGGTTGTCAGTCCCAACGCTCCCGGATCCGCACCGCCATGCCCCGGATCAAAGATCAGATCATAAATTTCATCATTCACGTTGTTCACCTCCCCCTATTTAAAAACAGCGATTGCCGCCACCGCCGCACAAATAATGGCCCCAACGACCGTGCGCCAGAGCCAAGTATTATTTTCCTCAAGCTTGTCGATGCGATGACAGTTGGACTTTGATCTGGACTCATTTTCGATTGCTTTATCTTCCACAATATCAAGCCTTTCTCGGATACCGTTATGGTTATCCAGTTTAGTTTCTACTCGCACCAGGCGCTCGCGTATGTCCATTAATACATCTTGAGGCTCCATTAACACACCGTCCTCTCACCTCTAATCGTTTGCTACCTGTAGAATTAGCCATCGTTTGTTCTTGGTGGGTTACGCTCTGAAATACTCATGCGGTCTCTCCTTTTGGGCAATAAAAATAACCCCACGATGAGGCTAAGTAAACTTGATATATTTGGAAAGAACGCCGAAGTTTAAACTTCGGCGTTCTTTTTTATGCCCTCAGTATGTCAAACTAATTAGTCTACGCAGACATAATTAATTCCATCCCTCAGTAGAATTAGGATAACTTAAATGATAAAGTAAGAAAATAGAATATTTTTACATAAAGGGAGGTTTAGCGATATGGATGAAAATGATTGGTTGTCTAGGAAGTTTTGGGAAAAAGTAATGGGAATCATTTGTTTCATAATGGTCATCGTATATTTCCCAATACTTTATTTTACTAGCATTTTATCAATTGCGTTCTTGCCTAGTCTTGGAAGCATTCCTTTCTGGATAATGCTGGTGCTACTCATAGGATTATGGTATAAGGCATATATGGGGATGAATGGGGAACTAGACAGGAGATTCCCGCCATTGAATAAAAGTAATCGCTAATAAAGAGCAGGGTAAAACCTGCTCTTTATTTTGTGAACATCTTTTTGGAAGTATTTTCTACCGATTGCATCGACTTAGGACTATCGGCTGAAATAGCCTTACTGGTCAAATCTAACATTTGAGTTTTGATTTCCTTAATCCTTGCATCCTTGTTCGGATCAGAACCAGACTGAATGGAGCTGATTAGTTTAGTCCCCCTACTTAACGCTGTACTCACTCCCGTCATTGAGTTCCTCATATCCTCTTCAGGGGTAAGCTTCTTACTAGGAATCTTGTTGATAATGTTTTTGTCGCTTGCCACGGAAGAAAGCTTATCAAGCTTATCGTAAAAGTCGGTCGTGTCTTGGCTAGTTAATTTAGGGTCAGCCGTAAACTGAGATGTCAATGCTTTCAACGGACTTCCACCTGGAACCAGAGCTGGAATGCCAAATTGCCCGATAACCCCGCTGTATGACTTAACAAGATAGTCAAGTTGTTTCGGTGATAATCCTCCGGGAAGTCCAGGTATATTAGTCGTTAGCTCCCCAATAGCCTTAGCAATCGAAGTAGTCTTATCGTCATATTGAAGATATGGGGATCGCTTGTCCATGAGCATACCCTGTGGAACAATTGGACGATCCGCAAAGTCTTTGTTCTTCGCTAGTAAGTTCCAAGTTGCAGGAGCGAAGAAATTGCTGTCAATTGGATTAGCAGGGGCGAAGTTTGTCGCCACGGTATTTCCAAACCCTTTAAATGAATCTTTTTGGCCCTCCGCTGCCCTTAGCCCTCTTTCGAGCAATGATCCGAACAATACTCCCAATTCCCTGGATTTAGGGATTTTAAAGAATGTCCCGTCACTTTTTGGAATTAAGAAGTAGTTATCCTTTGTTCGGTTGTCTAATTCTTGATAGTTCGGGTTATCCCTGTTCACCATGTACAAGGCAATGTCCGGCGCAGTGATTGCGACTCCTGACTTAACTATTGTCGCAAGAGCTGTTTTGGGAGATAAAAATTGCCTTACAAATTTGTCCAATCCTTGAACCCCGGCGTTAAGATAAGGGGCAACCTTATCTGCTGTTTTTGTGTAATTACCTCCCCTGGAGAAGTTTACCGTAACATCATTGGCCGCGAATAACGCTTTGGTGGTATCACCAGTTTTCGAGAGCACACGATTGAATTCGGCAAGTCTCGGTGCAGTTTCGGTAATGTTATTGAATTTTTCGATAGCTTTTATGGGAAGTTTCAACACTTTTTTGATTGTGCTACCTTTTCCCATCAATTCAGCTGCCGACTTAAGATCGGA
>Ga0209123_1001849_pt1 | contig 19445 bp, 20 predicted proteins | sample BarGraIncu00431A_FD_184500 | JGI IMG/M metagenome (GOLD analysis project Ga0209123, IMG submission 184500) | Arctic peat soil microbial communities from Barrow, Alaska, USA - Barrow Graham LP Incubations 004-31A (SPAdes) (version 2) | ecosystem: Environmental > Terrestrial > Soil > Wetlands >... | reverse complement strand
AGGTTAATATAAAGTGCAAATTCAAGTCGAATTATTGTGAAAATGGGATAAATCAATCTGGAAATTCATCATTCAACTAGATAAATTAACTTGCACAAGTTAGGATAAGATAAAGTGTAAATCAACACGTGATATCAAACATGTCAGCAAGGCAGCTAATGTAGAAAAGGGATTAGCTATCCATGGTGGTAGTGTTAAGAGCGCAGCAGGAAAGATTAAATCCTGGCTTTCATAACAAATATCCGGTATACAAAGTATGTGAATACAAAATATAGTAATCGGAAGGATGATAAAAATGGAAAAGAAATTTGGATTTGGATGCATGAGATTACCATTGTTTAATAAGGAGGATCAGACATCATTTGATTTTAAAACGATAAATCAGTTGATGGATACTTTTATTGAAAAAGGTTTTACTTATTTTGATGCAGCATATACATATCACTCTTATCATTGCGAAGAAGCAGTAAAAAAAGCACTTATAGATAGACATAAAAGAGATGAGTATACACTAGCAACGAAGATGCCAATGAGGGATATTCATAGTGCTGAGGAGCAGAAAAGAGTGTTTGACGAACAATGTGCGAACTGTGGAGTAGAATCTTTTGACTATTATCTTTTGCACAATATAGGAGTTAATTCATATAAAATAGCCTGCGAGCTTGATACATTTGCATTCTGCTATCAGAAAAAGCAGGAAGGAAAGATAAAAAAAATAGGAATGTCATTCCATGACACACCGGAGCTTTTGGAAGAAATCCTTGCGGCACACCATGAAGAACTTGATTTTGTACAGCTTCAGATAAACTATATTGATTGGGAAAATCCAGGAATTCAGTCCAGAAGATGTTATGAAGTCGCACGAAAATATAATCTTCCAATTTCAGTCATGGAACCATGCAAGGGAGGAGTTCTTGCTAACGTGCCTGAAAAGGCAGAAAAGCTTATGAAGGATTATAACCCACAATTATCTATTTCTTCATGGGCTATCCGTTTTGCTGCAAGTCAGGAAGGTGTGTTTATGGTCTTAAGCGGTATGAATACCATGGAGCAGGTACTGGACAATACTTCTTATATGGCAGATTTCAAACCGTTAAATGATGAAGAAATGGGAATTATCAAACAGGTAATTGACATCATTAATGCAGAGACAGCAATTCAATGTACTGCATGCAGATATTGTGAACACGGTTGTCCAAAGAATATTGCAATTCCGGATTATTTTGCTTTGTATAACAGTGCAAAAAGACAGAAGGTAAACTTTTCAAGCCAGCAGGTATATTACAACAATATTTCATCAAAGCGTGGAAAAGCAAAAGATTGTGTTGACTGTAAGCAGTGCGAAAAGGCATGTCCTCAACATCTGCCAATCACGGATTATTTGAGAGATGTTTCTAAACAGTTTGATGTAGCACCATCCTTCCCGACACGTAAATAGTCTTATTGATTAAAAAGTTAAGATAAGCGGCATCCGAATGTTAAAGATGAAGATTTTGAGTGGCTGTTTCTGATAGACTGTTTGAAAAGTGCAACATCATAGGATCAAAATTTTAGGAAGAATATTTTATTATATAACTTAATTTATTTATACAAGAAGGAGGAGTTAATATGTTATACAGAAAATTAGGAAAGACAAATGAAAAGGTCTCATCTTTAGGTTTTGGATGTATGAGATTACCTATTATTGATGGAGATGTAACAAAGATTGATGATGAAAAGGCAATAGAAATGATTCATCATGCAATTGATGAAGGAGTAAACTATGTAGATACTGCATATCCTTATCATGGAACTGGAATGGCAAGTGGCGGAGAAAGTGAACCATTTGTTGGTAGAGCTTTGAAAGATGGTTATAGAGAAAAAGTTAATTTAGCTACAAAGCTTCCTAGTTGGTTAATTAAGACTAGAGAGGATATGGACAAGTATTTAAATGAACAATTAGAACGTCTACAAACAGATAAAATAGATTTCTATTTAGTACATGCTTTAAATAGAGGTGTTTGGGAGAATTTAAAGAAATTAGGAATAGATGAGTTTTTAAATTCAGCAATTAAAGATGGAAGAATAAGATATGCAGGATTTTCATTTCACGATGATTTAGCTGTATTTAAAGAAATAGTAGATTACTATGATTGGTCATTCTGCCAAATTCAATATAATTATCTAGATGAAAAATTCCAGGCTGGAACAGAAGGATTAAAATATGCAGCAGATAAAGGTCTTGGAATTGTTATTATGGAACCACTTAGAGGTGGAAAGCTAATTAAAGATCTTCCAGACGCAGTTACAAATGCTTTTGATAAAGCGGAAATTAAAAAATCTCCAGTTGAATGGGCGCTAAAATGGGTATGGAATTATCCAGAAGTATCTGTAGTACTTAGTGGTATGACCGAAATGAAACATGTCAATGAAAACTTAAGAATTGCAAGTGTTGCACTACCTAATTCACTAACGGAAAAAGAATTAGAAATAATGGATACTGTAAAAAAAATATATAGTGAAAGAACAAAAGTTAACTGTACAGCTTGTCAATATTGTATGCCTTGTCCAATGGGAGTAAATATTCCTAAGAACTTTACTCAGTACAATCAATATCACATGCTTGCTACTCCACAGACAGAAGGAGAACTTAAGCATTTTTATAATGCATTTGTAGATGTGTCAGAAAGAGCAGATAAATGTGTAGAGTGTGGTAAATGTGAAAGTCATTGTCCACAAGGAATTAAAATCCGTCAAGAGTTAAAAAATGTTAGGGCATTATTTGAATAGACTTAAATCAATATAGTATATTCTAATATGGTAAAATTCTTTGAATATATTTCTAAAGAATTTTACCATAAATAGCCTTAATTAATTGATACTAAAAAATATTAATTATAGTTAAATCTTTGGTTGTTTAGTTGATTCTAAGGAGGGAATGACTTTATGCATATACCTGATAATTATTTAAGTCCTTCAACTTGTGCTACTTTTGGAGTGATTATGTTGCCTATATGGAGAAGGGCAAGTTTAAAGGTAAAAGTTGAAATAACAAGACAGAAAATGCCTCTTCTTGGAGTAGCAGCGGCCTTTTCATTTTTAATTATGATGTTTAATATACCCCTTCCAGGGGGAACTTCAGGACATGCTATTGGCGGTGCTCTTGTTGCTATTTTGCTTGGACCTTATGCAGCTGTTTTTTCAGTTACAATAGCTCTTGTAATTCAAGCATTGTTTTTTGGAGATGGAGGAATTTTAGCACTCGGAGTAAATTGCTTTAATATGGCTTTTATAATGCCATTTACAGCATTTTATTTATTTAAACTCATAAAAAATTTATTTAAAAATACAAAAGGAGAATATATTGGAGCATTCCTAAGTGCCTATATTTCGGTTAATATGGCAGCTTTATTTGCCGCAGTTGAGTTTGGTGTTCAACCATTACTTTTTAAGGATATTTCAGGACTACCATTATATAGTCCCTATGGTCTCGCTATATCTATTCCAGCTATGATGATACCTCATTTATTAGCAGTTGGATTTTTGGAAGGGATAATAACCGTTGGCGCGTATAGCTATATAAAAAAAGCATTACCAGATGTAATATATAAAGAGAAAGTAAACAAAATAAGGTTTTTATACATTATAATAGGAATTCTTATTTTAGTTACTCCTTTAGGGCTTTTAGCAAATGGAACTGCCTGGGGAGAATGGGGACCTGAAAAAATCAGTAATCTTATAGGATTTATACCTAAAGGAATGGAAGAAGGATTTCATATTAATTCTCTAATTTCAGATTATAGATTTGGATTTTTAAATGAATATTTTGGATATATTTTATCGGCATTAGTTGGAGTAATAATAATTTTAATCATTTTTAAGGTTTTAGGAAAAATAAATATGAAGAGTAATACAAAAGGAGATTAAATGATTCCAGAATGGCTTTCAGAAAAAGATAATTATATTCCAAAGGAAGAAAAAAACTTATACATTGAAAAGAGTATTTTTTCTTTAATTAAGATAGTTTCGATAATCAGGCAAAATAAAAATCAAGCTAAATTAGCTTATTCAATAAATCTTTATTTATTAAATCCAACCTTAAAGGTTGTAAGCAGTATAGTAATGATATTGTGTATATCTATTTCAAGAAGTTTTATATACCTATTTATAATAGATATATATGTGCTAATTAATCTTTTTCTTATGGAAAAGAAATCAAGGAAAAGGATAATATTTAAAAGCTTTATATTTCCTTTATTAACTTTAATAGCTTTAGTACCATCTATGTATTATGGGAATATACATAATAGTTTATTACTTTTCCAAAAATTAATAATAACTACATTACTTATGAATTTATTATCTCATAATACTAAATGGAGTGAAATTAGCAAATCATTAAAATTACTATTTGTACCAGATATATTTATATGGATTATGGATATAACTATAAAATATATTGTTCTTCTAGGAGAACATTCTATTAACCTGTTATATGCATTGAAACTTAGATCAATTGGTATAAATTCTAATAAATATAAGTCTCTCACGGGGATCATGGGAAATTTATTCATAAAATCTTATAAAATGAGTGAAGAGATGTTCCATGCTATGGAATGTAGGGGCTTTGTAGGTGAATATACTACAAAAGTAAATTTAAAATTAAAGAAAATAGACTATGTATATTTTATAATAAATATAGTCATGGTGAGTTTGTTTATATACTTATAATAAAAGTATATCTGAAAAATTAAGGAGCATTATTGATGATAAAATTAGAAGATATTTCATTTACATACAAGAATAAAATAGCTCTTGATAATGTAAATGTCAATATAAAATCAGGGGAATCAATAGCCGTTATAGGGCCAAATGGAAGTGGAAAGTCAACCCTTTTAAAACTACTAAATGCCATTATCTTTTCAAGCAAAGGCAAGTATATGTTTGATAATTGTGAAATAAACGAACATGCATTAAAGGATACTAGGGTCTTAAAACTATTTCATAAAAGATTAGGATTTGTATTTCAAAATTCTGATGCCCAGCTATTTTGTTCTAGTGTCTTTGAAGAACTGGCATTTGGACTTATGCAAATGGAACTACCAGAGGAAGAAATAAATAAAAGAGTAAGCAATTGCCTTAATCTTCTTAATATAGATAAGTTAAAAGATGAACATCCATATAATTTAAGTGGAGGAGAAAAGAAGAGAGTTGCAATTGCTAGTGTTTTAGCTATGAATCCAGAAGTAATAACTTTAGACGAACCAATGAATGGAATAGATCCAAAAGGAAAAAAATTCTTAAAAGAACTATTAATTGATCTAAATAAAAGCGGCAAAACTATAATTTGTGCAACTCATGATTTTGAATATATAGAAGGTGTTTTTGATAGAGCTATAGTATTTTCAGAAGATCATAAAATAATAAGAGACGATAAATATGAAAATGTTATAAATGATCAAGATTTTCTTAGAAAATATAACATTATATAACTTAACAGCATTAAACATTGGATAAAATAGCATCTAAAATTTAAACAGTTAGAAGGAGTGATAAACATGAAGATTTTATATTATGATTGTTTCTGTGGAATAAGTGGTGATATGAATTTAGCAGCACTAATAGATTTAGGAGTTCCTAAAGAGTACTTAATACAAGAACTTTCAAAAATAAACTTAAATTCTGAATATGAAATAAAAATTGAAAGATCTGCAAAACTTGGAATAACAGGGACTAGGGTAGACGTTATATTAAAAGGTAAATTGGATGATGAAACACATATTTCAGATAAAGATTTACATGGACATAACCTTGAACACTCTCATCATAATAGTGATGAAGAGCAGCATCATACTGAAAATAACCATAGTCACGAACATCACCATAGAAACTTGAAGGATATAGAGGAAATAATAAATGCAAGTGATTTAAGTGATAAAGTTAAAAAACTTAGTTTAGATATGTTTATGAAGGTTGCAGAGGCAGAAGCGAAGGTTCATGGAAAACCATTATATGAAGTACACTTTCATGAGGTAGGAGCTATTGATTCAATTGTAGATATGGTAGGAGCAGCTATTTGTTTAGACTACCTAAAAGTTGATAAAATTATGGCATCTCCAGTTCAAGTTGGAGGAGGATTTGTTAAATGTGCTCATGGTCTTATGCCAGTACCAGCTCCTGCAACAGTAGAAATCTTAAAGAATATTCCTATAAATGCTGGAATAGTACAATTTGAAACGACTACGCCTACTGGGGCAGCAATACTCGCGGCAAACGTTGAAGAATTTACTCGAAATGTTGATTTCTCAATTAAGAAGATAGCATATGGAATAGGTCATAGAGATTTAGAAATTCCAAATGTCTTAAGAGTATATTTAGGTGAGAAGGTATAAACAAGATAGAGTGCAAATTAATTAAATCAGAAATAAGAGCTTTTTCTAAAGAATTAGGACTTAATACTTAGGATAAGCCAGCATATGCATGTCTTTTAACAAGAATACCTTATGGAAATGAATTAAAAGTAGAAGATTTAGAGAAGAGTGAGGATGTAGAAAAATATATGATGATCAAATCAAATAAAATAAAAATACGAAGGAGGATAAATCTAGTGAATAAAGAAGAAATTAAAGTTTTATTGGAAGGTGTTAAAGATAATAAAATAAATGTAAAAGAAGCTCTTGAAAAATTAGAAGATTTACCATTTAAAGATTTAGGGTTTGCTATGATAGATAATCACAGAGAAATTAGAGTTGGGTATCCGGAAGTAATATATTGTGAAGGAAAGACAGTAGATCAAGTTAGAGATATTGTTAAATTTATGCTTACAAAAGATAACAATATATTAGGAACTAGAGCTAATGAAAAAATGTATAATGCAGTAAAGGAAATATGCATCGACGCAGAATATAATAAACTTGGAAGAACAATAACTATTAAGAAAAAACAGCAGCCTCTTACAGATAGTTATATAGCGATTGTTGCAGCAGGTACTTCTGATTTGCCTGTTGTAGAAGAAGCATTTGAAACTGCTACAATATTAGGAAACAAAGCTATCAAAATAATAGATGTAGGTGTCGCAGGTATACATAGGCTTTTCTCAAGATTAGATGTTATTAGGGGAGCTAAAGTCGTTATAGTAATTGCTGGAATGGAAGGGGCCTTAGCTAGTGTTATAGGGGGTCTTGTAGATAAACCTGTAATTGCAGTTCCAACTAGTGTTGGATATGGAGCAAGCTTTGGAGGTGTTGCGGCTTTGTTATCCATGTTAAATAGTTGTGCAAGCGGTGTAAGTGTAGTAAATATAGATAATGGATTTGGTGCAGCGTATAATGCTAGTATAATTAATAAGCTATGAGTTAAAATAGAACAAATAAATACAAGTAAAAAAGCAAAGATGAAGAATTAAAGAGGTCGAAAAAAGTTTAAGTTTAAGATGGAGGGAAAAATATGAAAGTATTATTAGTGAATGGAAGTCCACATAAAGAAGGATGCACTTACACAGCATTAACAGAAGTTGCTGAAACATTGAACAAGGAAGGAATTGAAACAGAGATTTTCTGGATTGGAAATAAAGCTTTAAATGGATGTATTGCCTGCAAGGTATGTATTACTAAGAAAAAATGCGTATTTGATGATAGAGTAAATGAATTTCTTGATATAGCAGCGGACTATGACGGATTTCTTTTTGGATCACCAGTGCACTGGGCATCAGCAGGTGGGGCTATAACATCGTTTTTAGATAGAGTATTTTATGCAGATCTTAATAGTGGCAGACAGTCATTCTATTTAAAACCTGCAGCATGTGTCATATCAGCAAGAAGAGCAGGAACAACTGCAACTTATGATCAATTGAATAAGTATTTTGGATTAATGCAGATGCCGATTGTTTCATCACAATATTGGAATATGGTTCATGGCGCAACCCCAGAGCAAGTAAAACAGGATGTGGAAGGACTTCAGATTATGAGAACTCTTGGAAGAAATATGGCATTTTTCTTGAAATGTAAGGAAATTGGGCTTAAGAATGGTGTGGAAATGCCAGAACTAGAAGCTGCTATATTTACCAATTTTATAAGATAATTTTAACATAAAGTAAGGAGTTAACTTCACATAAGTTATTCTAATGAACTAGATAAGAAATCAAAATTGTACAGTATATTGCATCATGATAAAATAAAAATCATCAAATAATAAAAGCGAGACGATATTTATGAAAAAACGAAATTGGCTTATTACTGGTGTTAGCAGCTGGTTCGGTAGGCAACTATCTGAGCAAATCCTTGAACGTGGAGACTTTGTGATTGGTACTGTTCGTAATGAGGCGAAAGTAGCTGACCTTATTGAAAAGTATCCTCAAACATTTATATGCGAGATTCTTGATGTTACTGATACACCTGCAATCCACGAAGTTGTGGAACGTTCATTTAAGAAACTTGGACATATTGATGTAATAGTAAGTAATGCAGGTTATGGACTTTTTGGCGCAGCAGAGGAGTTGTCAGATACTGAAATAGAACTTATAATTGCAACAAACTTAACTGGTTCTATTCAACTTATTAAGTCATCTCTTCCACATCTTCGTGAGCAAGGTGCCGGCAGAATTATACAAATCTCATCTTATGGCGGACAAGTGGCATTCCCAGGGAATTCTTTATATCATGCTACTAAGTTTGGTATTGAGGGATTTGTTGAATCAGTGGCACAAGAGGTTGAACCTTTTGGAATTGGTATGACAATTGTAGAACCAGGTGGTGCTCGCACCGAGTTCCGTTATGGAAGTGCAAAAGTTACAAATCTTATGCCAGAATATGATGGTAATCCTGCACATGGTTTCTTAAAAATGCTAGATCCTGTAAATGGTCTTGCTCCTGGAAATCCTTCACTTATGGCATCGCGAATAATTGAAAGTGTAGATATTGAGCCAGCACCACTACGTATGGTATTAGGTTCCCAGGCTTTGGTAGGTACTGTTTCAACTCTTAAAGCCAGAGTCGCAGAAAGACCTTGCAGCTTCAACTGATTATTAAGAATAAGAGCGAGAAAGCATAAATAAGCGTGGTATTGTACAAATGAAACGTACAATACCACGCTTATTTTATATCCGAATAGTATGCTTATCATTTATTTGAAAGAGAGGTGGTTTTCAAATGGAGGGAGTAACAAATATTCCACAGGTTGGTGTTTTACAGTGGCTCATATAGGATATCCAAGAAGTCTGAATGCACTTCGTTGTGTAAATGGTGCAACTGATCAGATGGAGAAATAAAAGCGGAAAGTTGAAACTATTACTTGACTTGGAGTTAACTCTAGGTAGTACAATGATTATGTTGTAAATTTTATTGGTAAAGAAGATCATATAATATGAGTAACGAAAATCAATTAAATAAAAATACGATTTTTTCAAAAGGAAGGAGCAAACTATGAAAGTATTATTAGTAAATGGAAGTCCAAATGAAAAAGGATGTACTTATACAGCATTAAAGGAAGTGGCAAAAGAATTAGAAAATGAAGGTATTGTAACAGAAATATTTCACGTTGGAAACAAACCTATTCGAGGTTGTATGGGCTGTGGTGGTTGTTCTCATACTGGTGGTTTTTCTAATGCTAATGGTAAGTGCGTATTTAATGACGATACTGTTAACGTTGCTTTAGAAAAAGCAAAGGAGGTAGATGGTTTTGTTTTCGGATCCCCTGTACATTATGCAGGTGCATCTGGCCAAATAACATCCTTTCTAGACAGATTTTTCTTTGCTGGATCTGGTTTTCAATATAAGCCTGGATCTACAATTGTAAGTTGTCGCAGGGGTGGTTCAACAGCAGCTTTGGAACAGTTAAACAAATACATTACCAAATCAAATATGCCTTTCGTATCTTCTCAGTATTGGAATATGGTTCATGGAAATACACCTGAGGAGATAAAACAAGATCTTGAAGGAATGCAAATAATGAGAACTCTGGGGAAAAATATGGCTTGGCTTTTGAAATGTATGCACGCTGGCAAAGAAGCAGGAATTGCATTTCCAAAGCAAGAACCTCATGTTTCAACTAATTTTATACGTTAATACAACAGGATTCAGGATGTATTTGATTTTGAATTATCGAAATAGAAACATAAGTGATATTAAAAATAAAATTTTGGAGGCTAGTAAATATGTTATTACAAGAGAAATTTCAGTTATTAAAAGATAATATTAAAAAAAGAGGTAGTGTAGCCATTGCTTTTTCAGGTGGAGTGGATAGTACATTCTTAGTTAGGGTTGCACATGAAGTATTAGGGGATAAACTAGTAGCAGTTACAGCTACCTCATCAACTTATCCTGAAAGAGAATTAAAAGAAGCAATTAAGTATGCTAAGGATATGGGAGTAAAACATTTAATCATATCTTCAGAAGAGTTAGAGATTGAGGGTTTTGCTAGTAATCCTAAAAATAGATGTTACTATTGCAAAAAAGAACTTTTTACAAAGATAAAAGAAGTAGCTAAGGAAAATGGGTCAGAATATGTTTTTGATGGTTCAAACTTTGATGATACTGGTGATTATAGACCAGGAATGCAAGCAGCTAGCGAGTTAGAAGTAATAAGTCCACTTAAAGAAGCGAACCTTACTAAGGCAGATATAAGAGAACTTTCGAAAGAGTTGGGACTTCCAACTTGGAACAAGCCTTCTTTTGCGTGTTTATCCTCTAGATTCCCTTATGGAAAGAAAATTACTCTTCCGAAGCTTAAAATGGTAGATGAAGCAGAACAGTTTTTACTTGATATGGGAATAAGACAAGTAAGAGTAAGACATCATGGAGAAATAGCCAGAATTGAAGTCTCTCCTGAGGAAAGATTTAAATTCTTTGACGCTGAAGTAATGGATAAGGTAGGAGAGAAGTTTAAAAGCATCGGATTTACTTATGCTACTTTAGATATGCTTGGATACAGAACTGGTAGTATGAATGAAGTGCTTTCAGCAGAAGAAAAGACAGTTTGAGGTAGCTATGAATAAAGAAGAAATGATCATTATCAGAAGTTGCAGAAACATTACAGAAGGAAAAAATTGAAACAGAGATTTTCTGGATTTAGAATAAAGATTTAAATGGATTGAGTGAACCTAAAAATAATATAAATGAATTAATATATCTGTTAAATAGTGATATTTGAATAGATAGTTTGCAGGTTCAACTGATTATCAAGAATAAGAGCAAGGAAGCATAAACAATCTGGGTATTGTACAAATTAAACGTATAATACCTAGCTTATTTATATCCGAATAGTATGGTTATCATTTATCTGAAAGAGAGGTGATTTTCAAATAATGTTAAAACAAATAAAGTATTTTGTGACAGTAGTTAAGTGCAATAGTTTTACAGAGGCAGCAGAAGAATGTTATATTTCTCAGTCGGCTATTTCGCAACAAATTCGTGCTTTAGAAGAAGATTTAGGCGTTAAATTGATTTATAGAGAAAACCGTAAATTTTCATTAACACCAGCAGGAGAGTATTTTTACAACCAAAGTCTGATATTATTGGATGAAGCAGAAAGACTATGCCGGGAAACGGTTCGCATAGATAAAGAAAATAATCTTCAGATACGAATTGGGTATCTGAAGTGTTATGGAGGAGAGGAATTACAACATTCAATTGCAATCTTTACAAAGCAACATCCGAGCATAGACATTCATATTGTAAATGGAACACATGAAGAATTGTATGATTTGTTGCGGTCAGGAGAGGCAGACTTGGTTCTGAATGATCAACGAAGAGCCTTTTCAAGTGAATATGAGAATTTTCATTTATATAGTTGTTACTGTTATGCCGAGATATCAAATCTAAATACACTGAGCGTTTTGGATAAAGTTACTATGGATGATTTAAAAAGGATACCATGTATTTTAGTTACATCGAAAGAACAACAAGAAAATGAAAGGGACTATTACCAGAATAACTTAGGATTTATTGGAAGCTTTCTATTTGTTGATAATTTGGTAGAGGGTCGTTTGATGGTAGCAGGAAATAAAGGATTTATGCCAGTGGAGGCAGTAACAAATATTCCCCAGGTTGGTGTAACTATAACAAGGCTATCACTTTTTCGTAGTGATGTTCAGATACAGCGTGATTATTTTGCCTTTTGGAAGAAAGACAATAGCAATCCTGATATTAAAAGCTTTGCGAATATTTTACATGATATATTCGCAAATAATCTAAAAATCAACTAATTTACTTTTCACATAAGTTTTACTTATCAAAACCATTCGGAATTGAAATTGCTCATGAACTGTAGGAAAAGTATAATAAGTACATAAACAAACTGATAAAATTTAAAGCCATATAAAAAATAAAACAAATTTTAAAAATCGAAAGGAGAATTCATATGAAAGTATTAGTTATTAGTGGAAGTCCACGTATAGGTGGTAATTCAGACGTATTATGTGACCAGTTTATAAAGGGAGCAAAGGAGGCAGGACACGTAGCAGAGAAAATTAATCTTGGTAAGAAAAAACTTAGTCCCTGTACTGCTTGTTATGCTTGCCGAAATGGTGGTGTCTGTATACAGAAAGATGATATGACAGAAATACTTGAAAAGCTTGTTTCTGCAGATATAATCGTATTATCAACTCCTGTATATTTCTATTCTATGGATGCACAGATGAAAATGTTTATTGACAGATGTCTCCCACGTTACCGTGAAATAAAGAACAAGGATTTCTATTTTATTATTACAGCGGCTGATCCACAGCGCGAATCTACTGATGAAACAATGGGAGGATTCAGAGGGTATACAAGATGCCTTCCTGGAGCAAAAGAAAAAGGCATTATTTATGGAACCGGTGCATGGGATAAGGGCGACATTCTTGGTCTTCCGGTAATGCAGGAAGCATATGAAATGGGAAAAAGTATTTAGTAAAAACGAAAATAAAGGAGCGGGTATAAATGGCAATTACAGATTTTTCAAAAGAGTATCATGAGAAGATGTTTCCAGGATATGTATCAAAATTATTAGAAACAGACCCAGAATTTGTTGAGCGATTTGATAACTTTGCATTTGATGAAGTTATAAATCAGGACGATTTAGAAGAACGTACTAGAATGATGGTAATTATTGCTACCTTGATTGGCTGCCAAGCGATTGATGAGTTCAAAGCAATGGTGCCTGCCGCACTTAATTTTGGAGTAACACCTGTAGAAATGAAAGAAATTGTATATCAGGCTGTAGCTTACCTTGGAATCGGAAGGGTATTTCCATTTCTTCATGGTACCAATGATGTACTAACAGCAAGAGGCACAAAGTTACCTCTTGAAGGACAGTCAAACACTACAACTGAAAATCGTTTAGAAAAAGGAATTCAGGCACAGGTTGATATTTTTGGAGATGGAATGAAAGAATTCTACAAGTCAGGACCGGAAGAATCACGACACATCAATCATTGGTTAGCTGATAATTGCTTTGGCGATTATTATACGCGTAGTGGTCTTGAGTACAAACAGCGCGAAATGATTACTTTCTGTTTCTTATCTGCCCAGGGTGGTTGTGAGTCACAACTTACAAGCCATGCAGTAGCCAATATGAAGATTGGTAATGACAAGCAGTTTTTAATTAAGATTATTTCACAGTGCCTACCGTTCATAGGTTACCCAAGAAGTTTAAATGCACTTCGCTGTGTAAATGATGCAGCTACTCAAATGGAGAAATCGTATTAGAGTTAGCAGAATCTGGAGATACCATAATTGTTAAAGTTCAATAACATTGAAATAAAAACAGAGGATGCAATAGGATTACTGAGCAACAGACTGATGAAGAATGAGTTTGTTGCTCTTTGGTTATTTAATAGTAGTAGTAAGGAGGTAACTCCTCGCACATGAATTATTTAGACGGAAGCCCGGTTTTTCTATTGTTGATATATATATTACTCCATTTCTTGCAGCAGCTGTTGCAATATTGATCTTCAGTTTTGCATATTCATTTTCAAGGGCGAATGATGAAATAGGAGAAGAAAAAGAATTTAAAATATCATAGTTTGAAATACAAATGATTTTTGGGGGGTATAAAAATGAAAAAACGTAAATTAGGAAACAGTAATATTGAGGTTTCAGCAATTGGACTTGGATGTATGGGAATGGATCATGCTTATGGAAAACCAGCAGATCGTGAAGAAATGATTAAATTAATTCGCAGGGCAGTTAAATTAGGATGTAATTTCTTTGATACAGCTGTTGTTTATGGTGAATCTAATGAAGAATTGCTAGGAGAAGCATTAGCACCAGTAAGAGAGCAAGTTGTTATTGCTACAAAATTCGGTATTACTGGTCAAGAAGTTGTTGATGAAAGACTTCAAAACATTTTAGATAGTAGACCTGAATCAATTAGAGAACAAGTAGAGGGATCTTTAAGAAGATTAAAAGTTGATTGTATAGATTTATATTATCAACATAGAGTTGATCCCAAAGTTGAACCTGAAGCTGTTGCCGGTGTAATGAAAGAATTAATAGCTGAAGGTAAAATCAAAGCATGGGGATTATCCAATGCACCAATTGATTATATTAAACGGGCTCATGCGGTATGTCCATTATCAGCTATTGAAAATCAATATTCAATGGTGTGGAGAGAACCAGAGAAAGAATTGTTTGATTTATGTGAAGAATTAGATATTTCTTTTGTTGCTTATAGTCCTTTAGGTAATGGATTCTTAAGCGGTAAGTATACAAAGGATACAAAATATGAAGAAGGTGACTTCAGAGGGTTCATGGGAAGATTTAAACCAAAAGTTATGGCTAACAATCAAGCACTATTAGACTTAATAGAAAAAGTTGCTGAAAGTAAAAATGCAACATCAGCACAAATTGTATTAGCTTGGGAATTATCTCAAAAACCGTATATAATTCCGATTCCAGGTACAACAAAAATGCATAGATTAGAAGAAAATTTAGGAACTTATAATATTGAATTGACAGAGGAAGAATTAGAGAGTATTAATGAAGCTTTGTTTAAAATTGATATAGATGAAACTCATTTTTAATGAATTTTTATAAAATAGAGGTCATTAAGTGCTAGCAAGCTCACTATGTTTGTAATGACCATGAGGGTCGTGAATAAATTGTGCGGTCTGTAAGTCAGGATTGGATACTGAGTATGGCAAAATAGGAGAGGATAATATAATGGAAGAAAAAGAAAAGATAGCTGACTGTTATAGAAAAATGTATTGTTATATGATAAAAAAGGATATAACTGAATTGGAAAAAATTCTGGATGTGTCTTTTGCATTGATTCATATGACTGGAATGAATCAGTCTAAGGCAGAATTTTTAAAATATATTGAAAATGGTACATTGAATTATTATTCTGCAGAACATAAAGATATCAGCATAGATATTGAAGGAGATAAAGCGTCCGTAATAGGAAAGAGCCTCGTTTCTGCCGCCGTATTTGGTGGCGGAAAAGGCACATGGAGGTTACAGATGGATATTAAATTAATAAAGAGAGAAGGCCCGTGGTTGATGACAGAAGCAAGGGCATCAACATATTGAAGGTACAGAGAGGAACGATTGTATAGGAAAATGGTGAAGAAGTGATAACAGAAAATCTGATCTCACTGATGAAAGGGTATCTTACAAATACATAAAAAAATAAAGAAGGTAGTAAGTTTGTCAAATATGAGTAAGAAAGGAACTTTAATTGTAACACTGGCGCTATTATTGTCGAATGCAATGGCGGGTTTAGATGGAACAATCGTCAATACAGCCTTGCCATCAATCATAAATGATTTACATGCAATTCAATACATGGGTTGGATAGTAGCTGTATTTTTATTGGGAATGGCAGTAGCAACTCCGCTTTGGAGTAAATTAGGAGAACGTATCGGAAACCGAAGAACATATGGAATAGCAACATTATTATTTGCGATTGGTTCAATATTTCAAGCAGTATCAAGTAATATTATCTTTTTCTTGATTGCAAGAACCATTATGGGAATAGGCGCAGGTGGAATGAACACTATTCCGTTTATCATTTATGCAGACTTGTATACCAATTCAAGGAAGAGGGCGAAAGTTATTGGGTATGCTACAGCAAGCTATAGTGCAGCTGCGATTATTGGACCTCTAATTGGTGGTTGGATAGTCGATGTCTTTAGTTGGCATTGGGTATTTTACATTAATGTTCCAATTGCATTAATCTCAATCTTAAGTATTCAAATTTTCTTTAAAGAGCCTAAAAGAATTTCTACAAGTCAAAAAATTGATTATTTAGGTGCTGGTATTATGATAGTTAGTTTAGTAACACTTTTAACAGGAATTCAAATGGTAGAGACAGGTTCACTAAGCTTGACTATTATCTTAATTATTGTTGGTTTAATTTTATTGATAATACTATTTAAGGTGGAAGAAAAGGCGGAGGATCCTATAATTCCTAATAGACTTTTTAAAAATGGTCCATTAGTAGTTGATTTTATATTATTTGCTCTTTTATGGGGGGCATTTATTGGTTTTAATATCTACGTACCAATGTGGGCACAAGGATTACTAGGACTAAGTGCATTACTCGGAGGTGTGACTCAGATTCCAGGTGCGATCACAAACTTTGGTGGGTCTATGGTTGCTCCATCTATCCAATCACGATTGGGTAAATATCGTACGGTTGCTTTTGGAACATTAGCTTTTTTAATTTGCTTTGGAATTATGGCATTAGCTGGAGTAACTACACCATTTTGGATTTTATTAGTAGCGGGGGTATTTGAAGGTTTTGGGCTAGGTTTAAGTTTTAATGTTTTACAAATAAGTGTACAAGAAGATGCAGAAAAACGAGATATTCCAATTGCAACATCATTTGCATATCTTTTACGTATTTTGAGTCAAACATTTATGTCATCAATATATGGAGTAATCCTAAATCATGCTTTAATTAAAGGGGTTGCTGAAGCTCAGGGGAAAATTTCTATTGATATGTTAAATAAATTAAGTGATTTCCAAAGTGCAGGTGACTTGCCTAAAAATTTATTACCACTTATGCAAAAAATTATGTATAGTGGTTTTCACAATATTATGCTAATTGCACTAGTTTTGTTAACTATCGCTTTGATTTTCAACATTGCAATACAATTAAAAATAAAAAAAAGAGAAATTGGTTAATTATTATGTACTTCTGATGTAACAGAGGAAAATGGAGAAGAAGTGATCGCTGAGTGGATAAAAAAGATGATTAGATATGTGTCCTTTTGGACAAAGTTATAATGGATACACAGAGCATGAGTATGCTTTACATAAGTAAAACTTATCAGTTAAATCATTAATCAAGATTGATTCATGATTACTATTAGAATAGAATTGTAATGAAAGATTAGATGGGCGAAAACATATTTGGGATGTGAAAATCAAAATCCTAAAAGAATGCTATTAACAGAAATTATCAATATAATAATTTAGAATATAAAGGAGAATAATTATGAGTGAAAGAAAAAAAGATGTTGTTGTTTTAACAGGAGCAGGTTCCATTGGCCTTGCTATTGCAAGGAGAGTTGGAGCTGGAAAACATATTGTTGTTGCTGACTTACATTTAGAAAATGCAGAGGTAGCTGTAAAGACATTATACAATTCAGGATTTGAAAGCAGTGCAGCTTCTGTAGATATTTCATCAAGAGAGTCTATTTTAAGTCTGATTAAGACTGCACAGGAATTTGGAAAGGTTACAAAATTTATCAATGCTGCTGGATTATCTCCATCACAGGCACCAATTGAAGCTATTTTAAAAGTAGATTTATACGGTACAGCTGTTCTGTTAGAAGAATTTGGTAAAGTGATTGAAGAAGGCGGTTCTGGTGTGATTATATCTTCACAGTCAGGTCATCGTCTTGGAGTACTTCCACAGGAGCAGAGCGATTTACTTGCTACAACGCCAACAGAAGAATTGCTTAAGCTTCCATTCCTTCAACCAGGTGAAGTAAAAGATACCCTTCATGCTTATCAGTTATCAAAGCGTTGCAACGTTTTACGTGTAATGTCTGAGTCTGTGAAATGGGGTAAGAAGGGAGTGCGCATCAATTCTATTAGCCCTGGAATCATCATTACTCCATTAGCGAATGATGAAATGAATGGACCACGTGGCGAAGGATATAGAAGAATGCTTAGTCTTTGTCCCGCTGGAAGAGCAGGTACACCGGATGAGGTAGCTACAGTAGCAGAGTTACTGATGAACGAGAGTGGTGCATTTATCTCTGGTAGCGATTTCCTGATGGATGGCGGTGTGACAGCATCATATTGGTATGGAGACCTCTCACCAAAGAATAATAAATAGTTTTAGAAAGAATGAAACGAGAGGGGACAAGATAACCTCTCGTTTTTAACATAGTTATTGTATTAACAAGGCACGCAAAAAATGAAGAAAGATTTCTATTTTATTATTACAGCAGCTGATCCACAGCTCGAAATGATTACTTTCTGCTTCTTATCTGCCCAGGGTGGTTGTGAGTCACAACTTACAAGACATGCAGCAGCCAATATGAAGATTGGTAATGACAAGCAATTCTTAATTAAAATTATTTCACAGTGCCTACCGTTCATAGGTTATCTAAGAAGTCTAAATGCACTTCGCTGTGAAATGATGCAGCTACTCAGATGGAGAAGTAAAAGTGGAAAACTGAAACTATTACTTGACCTAGAGTGAACTCTAGGTAGTACAATGATTTTATTGTAAATTTTATTGTTAAAGGAGATTATATAATATGACAAACGAAAAGAAATTAAATAATACTATTTTTCCAAAAGGAGAGCCGCTTCCAGAGAAATTTTCCAAGTATTTCATTGGACAAGCATATTTAAATATGCTTACGACTACTGGTGTACCAATTGGAAATGTAACATTTGAACCTGCATGCCGTAATAATTGGCATATCCATCATAAGGGTGGTCAGATTCTTCTAGTAACAGAGGGAAGAGGATGGTATCAGGAATGGGAAAAAGAGGTACAGGAGTTACATCCAGGTGATGTTGTTAACATTCTACCTGAAGTAAAGCATTGGCACGGAGCAGCAAAAGACAGTACTTTTTCACACTTGGCAGTGGAAGTACCTGCAGAAGGTGCCTCTAATGAATGGTTAGAAGCAGTTACAGATGAAATGTATGGAAAGCTAAAATAAGTAAAACAAGCAGACTAAAATCAAAAAGGAGAATGACAATGAATAATTTTATATATGATATTCCAACAAAAGTCTATTTTGGTGAAAATCAATTAGAACATCTTGGTAAAGAATTAAACAAATATGGGAAAAAAGTACTTCTCACATATGGAGGAGGTTCAATTAAGAAAAATGGTCTTTATGACAAAATTGTAGCAGAAATTAAGAATGCTGGTTTAGAGCTTTTTGAGTTAAATGGCATTGATCCTAATCCACGTGTCAGCTCAGTAAATGCTGGTGCAGACATCTGCAAAAAAGAAGGTATAGATGTGCTTTTAGCAGTTGGTGGTGGTTCTGTTTTAGACTGCAGCAAATATAT
>Ga0209123_1001848_pt1 | contig 19445 bp, 17 predicted proteins | sample BarGraIncu00431A_FD_184500 | JGI IMG/M metagenome (GOLD analysis project Ga0209123, IMG submission 184500) | Arctic peat soil microbial communities from Barrow, Alaska, USA - Barrow Graham LP Incubations 004-31A (SPAdes) (version 2) | ecosystem: Environmental > Terrestrial > Soil > Wetlands >... | reverse complement strand
ATCTTTATGTGTTAAGTTTTTCATAGTAGCTAAATTTTACACCAAAAACTAGGTTCTTTGGAACCTAGTTTTTGCATTTTAGATATAAATTTAGGGCTGCCTCAAATTATCATTTTGAGACAGCCCCCTTTTATGATGTGGCTACATTAAGATTTGCGGAAGTCTACGGTCTGGCTGTTTAATATTGCTTAGTCAAACTGACATTCATGATGTAGTTGTGGGCATTATTTCCCCCGGTATATCCCGGATTTTTGATAGTGCTTGCACCGAAAGAGGTATCCATAAACATATCATTTTTCATTTTTGATCTCATGGAGAGCCAAATGGAATCGATGGTTTGCGGGGATGCTGTAGTAGCTTGCTGAGCCACTCGTTCCAGATGAAGGGCAAGCTGGGATCCATCGGGGTTGAAGTGGGTCAGTTTGGCGTAATACCGGTTGGCATTGTTGCCCATAGCATCACCCAGAAGATTGCCTTCGTAGGTATAGCCATTTCGATATAGTCCGTGATTGTACCAAGATTTATTGGTATGTGCCCATTCCAAATGAGCATCCCAGTCACCCTTCGCTGACAAACGAGGAATATAGATTCCTAGTAGTTCTGCTACGTCTGATGGCAGGGGAATTATTGTGAGGGTATGAGCTTGATCTTCGCCGTACAGTTCGCCATAGAGCTGTACGCCACTGTACTTAGGCACTCGCCAACGAAAGTCGCCACCGGCAATGGAATCCCATTTATCCGTATTGGCCGTGTCGGCATTATGCCCGGTTAGGAATTGCCAGTAGTCGCCCTTATTTAACATATGTCCTTGTCCACCGACGATAGAGGTGCGGGCACCACCAAAGGTAAAGTTGGTAGTGGGTACGAAATCTGTGCGAAAGCCGACAAAGGAAGGGTATTTTACATCAGAGCGGTCGCTTTCCAGCACAGAGTAACAAAAGGTGGCATTGGTGGGCCCTAGGAATTTGAAGAAGCCAAGGGTTTGCAGTGGGTTAATGTTGCTTAGTTTGAGGGCTGTTTGCGGCATTGCCTGATTGGTCATTAGCAAGCTACCACGGGAACCCTGTCCCCACCACATGGCGTCCTTGCCAAGCTGGATGTCCACATTGTTAAGGTTGGTTTTCACATAACCTGATTCCAGACTGCTGCTGGCGTTCGCTAGATTGTCATAACTTAAACGAGGTATGATGCTGGCCACCAAATGATTGCTCACATATCCTTCGAGTCGTAGTGAAAGAACTTCATTGGCACGAGGCCCATAGGTATAACCATTCTGATTAATGTTTAATGGCTGATACGTAGAGGTCGTGGCCTGATGGGATAAGGTATTTCCTTTGTAATAGGTCTCACCTACAGTCCATTCTTTCAAAGCGATACCATGTGGTTGAGCGTTGCCTTTCAAGGTTGCCAGTTCTTGAAGAAAGGCTCTTTGCAGCTCCGACAAAATGGCCTGGGCATAGGGCGGTACATCAGGACGAAGGCTCATGGTGATCGTCAGCTGCTGCACCCACTTTGCTACTTGTATTCTGGAATAGGGTTTGGCACCGGTGCGCATAGCTTGTAAATAACCCAGCCCGTCCAATTTTTCCAGGTAATCGTAGACATAGCTATTCAAGGGCACATTGGTCGATAATTGATACTGAGAGGATGAAGGCTGAGGGTTACTGCTTGCTAGGCAAGGGAGGACAGATAGATTGATGGTGCTAAGGGTGAGGGCAAGACTAAGAAGGATTTGCTGTGCTAATTGTCTGTTCATGAATTGAGATATCCCTCCAAAAGTATTTATATAATTCATTATATGTAAAATAATACCATATAATACCATTTATAATTATGGATTGGATTATTTCTATGTCACTATTTTCAGTGTTTTTTCATCTAAGTTATATAACATTTGCAGTAGTATTGCATAATCTTTGTATAACCTTACTTAAACGTGTCAGTAATAGATACAAAATGGCCTTTTTTTAAGCTTGCCTCATAATTGTAAATAATTTACAATTATGAGGCAAGCTTATTTTATTTCCAATTATTTTTTATCGTTGGAGGAATGGAATTGTGGAGTGGTATTGGATGTTGCTGATATATTGTATAGCTGTATTGTTAGGAATAATGATAGGAGCGTTATGGGCAGTATCTGGCAGAAAGAGTCAAGAATGGCCCATAAATAGAGTAAGATAGAGAGTTTTAAAATGTTAGCCAAAAGACTATTGGGCATATAAATGGAGGGAAAGCTTATGTTTAGTTCCTTTGCAGAGAAAGGCACGTTAGGAATACAAATTATGTTGCAGCCAATATCATCAGAAGTATCCAGGCTATGGGCTTGTAATGCCTGTGGGAGTAAAATCTATCAGAGAAGTGTAACGACGGAACCCCAGTATCAATGTCTTTGCGGACAGCGAGGCTGGAAACCGGTCAAAGTGGTGGCGGGAGTGTGAGCAAGAATTCCATTTTCGTTTTAATGGTTGGTGAAGAGCAGCAGTATTGGGACATAAAAGCAATGTTATTGGATGTAGCGCTGGATCCATCTATTGTTTTGTATATGGCCGGTGGTTTGGAAGAAGAATTGATGATATTGAATGCCACACCGATGGACGCTATTTTGCTGATTCTCACGTTAACGGGCAACCAGGGGGATAATGCCATTCTAAAAGTGAGGAGCCAAACTTCCGGAGTGCCAGTAGTCGTTATCGTAGAATCAGAGGATATGCTATTGGCTACTCAGGCTCTGCGAGGGGGAGTGCAAGACGTGCTTATTAGGCAGGAGCTTACCCCTAGGCTCTTAGCGCGGTCTTTACGTTACGCGATTGAGCGGCAGGGTGTACTAAGAGAATTGCAAAAGGAATGTTTATCGGATGAGCTTACTGGGTTATATAACCGTCGAGGGTTTATGAATTTTGCCAGGCACCATGTACAAGTTGCCAATCGGTGTAAATGGGGAATGATTTTGTTCTATGCTGATCTAGATCACCTAAAATGGATCAATGATAACTTCGGCCATCAAGAGGGAGACCATGCCATCACTAAGATGGCAACCCTGTTTAAAGAAGTATTTCGGGTGACGGATATTGTGGCCCGGGTGGGCGGTGATGAATTCGTAGCGCTAGCGTTAGATATAGATTTGCCCTTTGCAGAAAATATTTTAAGGCGCTTGCAAGATAAGGAAAAAGCTAATAGTCAACAGTACTCCATATCCCTTAGTGTTGGATTTGCTTATTACGACCCGGCCAATCCTTCCACGATTGAAGAACTGCTGGATAAGGCCGATAAAGCAATGTATGCAAATAAGGGGGCTAAAAAAGGTAAGAAGAAGGAATAAAGGTAGATAATGCATATATTAACTTAAAATGGTAATTATAAGCAGAGATATTAATAAGGATAGAGAAAATGGAGTGTGGCAGATGCGGCGTAAATTGATTTCATTGACGTTACTCTTAATCGATATGACCATCGTTATTATGATGCCAATGATGGCCTTATTTATCAAGTTCGAAGGTAATATGGATCGCCAGTACTTTGATGTGTTGCTCATGTATTTGCCGATGATTGTAGTTTTTCGCCTTAGTATTTTTTATCTCTTTGGACTGTATAACCGATTGTGGCGCTACGCCAGTATTAATGAACTATTGGGCATATGCAATGCTGTCACGGTCAGTTCGGTATTCATCTTTGCCTATATGTATCTTATAGGAGCAACCTTGCCGAGAAGTGTACATCTATTAAGTTGGTTTTTAAATATTGGATTCATTGGTGCCAGTCGGTTAGTGCTACGGATTGCCTATTCCTTAAGGCAAAAATCAGCGAAAGAATGCGTTAAAGTCTTGATTATTGGCGCTGGGGATGCCGGGGCCATGATTGCGCGAGAAATCAACCAGCGTTATGCGGGGGCGAAACGACTTATTGGCTTTATTGATGATGATCGTTATAAGAATAAGCAGAGATTATTTGGCGTTACAGTACTCGGCAGTCGGCAGGATATTAAACAAATTGTGCATGAACATGGTATCGATGAAATTATTATTGCCATGCCATCAGCGGGCGGTCATATCATTCGGGAAATTATTCATGAATGTAAACAAACCCAGTGCGCGCTGAAGATTTTACCTGGCATATATGAGCTGATTGATGGTAATGTGACCGTCCAGCAACTTCGTTGTGTTGAGGTGGAAGACTTATTAGGGCGGGATGCTGTCAAACTGGATGTGCAGCAAATTGCTGGTTATCTCAAAGGCAAACGAGTCCTGGTTACGGGGGCAGGTGGATCCATTGGTTCAGAGCTATGCCGCCAGATTGCCAAAATGTGCCCAAGCTCGTTAACCCTCCTCGGAAAAGGGGAAAATAGTATTTATGAAATTCATGGTGAACTTAAGGGGAAATATAAGAACTTTAACATTGAACCCATCATTGCTGATGTGCGGGACAAGGAACGGATTAATTTGATTTTTGCTCAGGTTAAGCCTGAGGTGGTTTTTCACGCTGCCGCCCATAAGCATGTGCCACTGATGGAATCTCAGCCTATAGAGGCTGTGCGTAATAATGTATTTGGTACAAAAACAGTGGCGGAAGCAGCTGATCGAGCTGGCGTTGAAGCCTTTGTTATGATTTCGACAGATAAAGCTGTCAATCCGACGAGTGTAATGGGCGCGACTAAACGTGTGGCGGAACTTATTATTCAAAATATCAGTAAACTGAGTGACACCAAGTTTGTTGTGGTACGTTTCGGTAATGTCCTTGGTAGTCGGGGCAGTGTCATTCCTTTATTCAAAAAACAAATTGCTAAAGGCGGACCTATTACCATTACCCATCCTGATATGACGCGTTATTTTATGACCATACCTGAAGCCTCCCAATTAGTGCTGCAGGCCGGCGCTATTGCTAAAGGGGGAGAAGTCTTTGTTCTGGACATGGGTAAGCCAGTCAAGATCGTGGATATGGCCTGTGACCTGATTGAACTGTCAGGACTGGTGCCATACGAGGATATTGCCATCGAATTCAGTGGTCTCAGGCCTGGAGAAAAGCTCTTTGAAGAGCTGTTGACGGCGGAAGAGGGGACAACTTCAACGAAACATGAGAAGATTTTTGTGGCCAATTTGAAGGTTGTCGATGAGGGGAGATTGCAACGAGGGCTATTGATGTTGCAAGAGGTACAACAAGCTGACGAAATTGTTAGCATCCTTGGTACTTTGATACCGACTTATCAAATAACCAAGGAACAGTATTGTGGACTGGCGGTAAAAGAAGTCGTGGTTGAAGGGAAAAGTCCAAGGACCAAGAAGACGGACCAGTATCAACCTATCGCCAATTTGTCTGTATAGAAATGCTCAATAAAACTTAAATGTTACAGCCGGAGCTCTGTTGCGACGGCTGTTTTCTCTACGTGATTTAGATATGCTATAATGATGACGAAAAGCCACCACAACAACAGAAGGAGGCATAATCAATGTATGATCTACACAGTCACATCTTACCCAACATGGATGATGGCGCAAAAAAGATAGAAATGTCTCTGAACATGCTGCAACTGGCCACTGAACATGGAACGAGAGGCATTGTCGCCACTCCCCATGTCATTGAAGGTGATTGGCTACCGACTTGGGATAGAATTCTGACAGCGTGTGATAGGTTGCAAACAGCGGCCTTAGATGCGGGTCTTGATCTGCCCATTTTCCTCGGGGGGAAGTGGCCATTTATCGAGATATCTTAGACCTGCTCAAAGGCCCGGGAGACTATTGCATCAATAGCGGACGGTATCTGTTGGTGGAATTGCCTGCAGCTCATATTCCTAGCTTTACGGAGGATTTCTTTTTTACACTTCAGGCCAGAGGTATAACCCCCATTCTGGCTCATCCTGAACGGCATCCCAAGCTTGCAAAAAAGCCGGAGATTCTGGCACAATGGATATCCACGGGTGTATTATCCCAGATGAATAGCGCAAGCATTACCGGGCTTATGGGCCCGCGTGTCATGGCCACAGCCGAACTGCTGCTAAGCAATCATATGGTCCATGTTATTAATAATGCAAGGGTGACGTTCTCTTCAAGAAGAATGTCGTTTTATTTGGGTCACGGGCACGAGGCGATAGCAAAGGATAATAGCTGCAAATGACTATGGTCAGTCACGCAGGTGGCTTCGCATGTCAATGGGCATGCTCATCTCATGCTACGGGTTAATGAACGTAAAGATATATAGACTATTGAAAAAACGCTCCAGATTATCTGGAGCGTTTTAATATGGATATTTCATTTTTTTGCATTACTGTGGAATTGGGCGTTTAAAAACAGGTTATGTTGGAAGGTATGAGAATATGAGGAAAATGCCTGTACAATGATGCGAGGAGTTGACAACATGCACCAATGCAAACCGTGTCTATGCCTGACTTGTGCCTACGGTCAGGTTCATAATCATGTCAGAAGCTGCCTAATTGGTGAAGTACGATGACGAATAAACGATATTATTGGTTAAAATTAAAAAATGATTTTTTCCAGCAAATCGAGATTAAAAAACTGCGCAAAATTGCGGGTGGGGATACATACACGATTATCTATCTAAAATTACAACTTCTGAGCTTGAAAAATAATTGCAAATTACTGTATGAGAGCATCGAAGATACCTTTAGCGAAGAAATGGCCTTGGAAATTGATGAAGACGTGGAAAATGTGAAAATGACATTGCTGTTTTTGCAAAAATATGGACTCATTGAAGAAGTATCCTGTTCTGAATTTATCCTGCCCAAGACCTTAGAAAATATCGGTACTGAATCCCAAGGGGCCGCAAGGGTTCGTAAGCATAGGGAGACGAAAGGGTTGTTACAATGTAACGCCCCTGTAACAAGTGGTAACACAGAGATAGAGAAAGAGTTAGAGCAAGACTTAGAGGTAGAGCTAGATATAAAAAATGGGGCGACGAAGAAAGGGGAAGACTATTCTCTTGAATTTTTGGAGTTTTGGCAGCAGTATCCCCGCAAGAAGGAAAAGTTAAAAGGTTGGCGCGCCTGGAAAACGCGCCTCCGCGAAAAATGTAGTCCCGAGCAGATGATAGGGGCCGCTGGGAGCTATGCTTTGGCGTGTAAAGGGGTAGAGGAAAGATATATCAAGCTGGGGGCTACGTTCCTCGGTCCTGATAAACCCTTTGAAGAATATGTGGGAGGTGACGTTCATGGAGAGCATCGCGAGCAAGCTAGAGACCCTGCGAGCAAAGATTATACCGAAGATGGAAAGTACGCCAATTTCTTTAAGTGACGTGTTACTTGTACTGCCTGAGCTCACAAAGGTACCCAGCAGCGTGCTACAAGCCCACGAAAAAGAGTTGATGGAGCTATATGATAATAGGCTTATGTGTCGTAGCTGCTTGACGGCTTGCGATGAAAGCAAATGCTGTCAATTAGTCGCCGAGTATGAAAAGAGTGTCATCAGGGTCAGTGCCCGGCGCTGCCAAAAACAAGAACAACAGCGACTTATCAAACGAGTTGATGCCTTAACAGCTCAGTCTCAGATCGGCAAACGCTTTCAGAGTAGGCGGTTTGGAACCTTTGCTATAACGCTTGAGAATAAGGCGGCGTATGAAAAATGTTATACATACGCCCAGCAGTTTGTCCCAAGTAGCGAAGGATTGTTGCTGATCGGCGGCGTGGGTTGTGGCAAAACACATCTGGTGGTAGCCATCCTATTTGAACTCTTGAAGAAAAACATTTGCGGGTTATTTATCACCGTACCGGATCTGCTGCAGAAAATCCGCAGTGGTTTTGACAAAAAAAATGAGCCGGCAGAATCCTTTATGCAAGGTATCCGTACAGCTCAGCTATTAATCCTCGATGATTTAGGCGCTGAAAAAAATAATGAATGGACTCAGGAACAACTGTACATGATCATCAATGCCCGGTACGAAAGTATGCTGCCCACCATTATTACATCCAATTGCGGTGTGGAAGAGCTAAAAATACGCATCGGCGCAAGAAGCGTCAGTCGTATTCTGGAGATGTGTGATGGCATACTGTGTAAAGGGATGGATTATCGGGAGAAGAAAAGACTGTAGAGTCATCAACATGTCAACAGGGACGGTACTCATCATGTCAACAGGGACGGTACTCATTGGCAATGTTAGTATAATAAGCTATTGATTTTCAGTTGAGAGGTATATATCCCATCGCACAGAATTTTTAGATGGGCCAGTGCACGATGGCGCAAGTTGTATACTCCAACAGTACACATAGGCCTTATTGTATCCTATTTTCGATACGTTTAAAATTATTGGAATCAGGGGAGATTGCTTCGCTATGCTCGCAATGACAGGGTGGGACTGTCATGAGGCCATGGTCAGTCAGGGGAACGCTTGAGTAATAAGGCTTGAAAAACCAGCAAATCGTACATGACTTCGACTTGTTTTTGGGCGATTAACGTTAGCTCGGGGCGCATTCCAGGGTCAGGGGCAGTGTAGGACATGGCCAATCTGGCATCTTTCAAGTATTTTTTGACAGTGGTAAGTGACCAGAGTACGGGCAGCTCAGTACCGCCCATCAGTGTGATTAAGGATTTAAAAGGTTTGTTATGATTGGCGGTAACGCTGGTGATGGCATGAAAATTAATATAACCGATACTGGTATCGCCAGCTACCCGAGGTTTTCTTGTTTTGAGTGGGCAGAGAACAAGGCCAGGTGCTAAGAATAATGGCTGCAAATGACGATGGTCAGTGATGCAGGTGGCTCTGTGTTTGAGGGCAACCAGGTCGGTAGCTCGACTACGAGCCAATTTTTGGAGTACGCTGCGCATACGAGTATGAATGGTTTGTTGGCTACCGTTGGTGGCGATGATGACCGAGGTATCACCTTCTGTAGTATAACTGGGAATAATAGCAGCAATACGGTCATACGTGGAACTGCTTTTTAACATGAATATGTCCTCCTCATGACGTACGTATGTTCGTCGTCTACCTTTATAATAGCAAAATTTGGTAATAAAGGCAAGAGTTAAGTTTGAAACAAACAGAATATTTTGAATGCCAGAGGGGATGGTACTCATTGACAAAAAAACTGGTGCGTTTTGTAGACAGAGAGTCCAGCATAGGTGGGGAAAGTTTTACGCTTACCAATGTAACGCCCTTGTAACAATTGGTAGCACAGAGAAAGGGTAGACTGGGCAGGTGGCATTTTTGCTGCAACTGTTTTATTTTTGGGGTATTGTTGGTATAATAAAGGCATAGTATGAGTGGAGGTGTGTGGTTATGGTATTGGCGATGAAAAATGCAGATATTTCATATACATATGCTGATTATTTACAATGGAATGATAATGAACGATGGGAATTGATCGGTGGAGTGGCGTATAATATATCGCCTGCTCCATCGAGGAAACATCAGGAAATATCACAAAATTTGTCGCGAAAAATTGGTAATTATTTAGAAGGTAAAAGTTGCAAAGTATATGCGGCACCGTTTGATGTCCGTTTACCCCTCGGGGATGAAGAGGATAAGAGGACGGGTAATGTAGTGCAACCTGATATTGTGGTGGTATGTGATAGCGCTAAGCTAGATGATCGCGGCTGCACTGGTGCACCTGATTTGATTATTGAGATATTGTCACCGAGTACTGCCAAAAAGGATATGGTAGTTAAGCTCCATTTGTATGAAAAGGCTGGGGTTAAAGAATATTGGCTAGTACATCCTACTGATCATACTGTAACGGTATTTATGCTGGGGAATGATGGTAGGTATGGTAGGTTTGAAATGTATGATCAGTCAGACCAATTAGCAATGGGTATCTTCTCTGATTTTGTATTAGATTTGAAGGACGTTTTTAGTGAATAGGATGTTGAGTATTGATGTAGAAAAATCCCCTGGCTCTTTTGAAGGAGTCAGGGGTGATTTTTTTCTAAGTATAAAAAGCAGGGATTAAGGATAATTTAAAAATAGCCAGAGGGGACGGTACTCATTGACATTCGACTGTCATAAGGTCATGGTCACTCAGGAGAACGCTTAAGTAATGAAGCTTGAAACACCAGTAAATCATACATGACTTCCACTTGTTTTTTGGGCGATGAGCGTTAGTTCGGAGCGGATTCTTGAAATGGCAATGATTTATTTTGCATGAATAGAAAAATTTGTATATTCACTTGAATTCATCCCAGAACACAGGATTTTTAGACGGGCCAGGGCACGCTGGCGCAAGTTGTATACTCCTTGGGTTGTGATGCCTAATTCCACGGCCATTGCTGTTAATCGTTCTTCACCGAGCACGGTCCTCAGAATGACCAAGCGTTGCTTTTCAGGCAACTCTGCCATCGCAGTCATAAGCTCCTGGGACTGGCACTTCAGCTCTACTTCGCCTGCTACGTCAGTACCATCAGCCAACAGATCTAGCATGGCAACACCCTCCTCATCATTTCCACCATCTAGCTGGGCCTCGTTCTGCCAGCGGCGACGTTCCCGCTTAAATAGATTCCAGATGCCAAATTTCACCCGACTTTCCATATAAGCTGGGAATTGAACACCACAGTGTTCATCATAGTGTCTGATTCCTTCCATGATTGCTAGCCACCCTTGGGACAAAGCCTCGTCAGCAATGGGCCGGATATGAGGTTGAAAAGCATATTTTTTGACCAAACCTGTAAACCGAAAACACACGTCATGAACAGCTTGGCTGTCGCCGGCCTGGGCTCTTCTGACAAGCTCTATTAATTCCATTTTTCTCACCCTTGGCGAGCAACCGGTTCCTCTTGTATTAGCGCTGATTTCACTCTAACACTTCATATACAGCAACACAAAAGCTGACCTGAGTGTCAGTGGATACACAAGTCGGCTTCATCGTGATTGATATGCTGAGAGTTGACCCTAGGTGATGTATCAAAAGAGATGGTACTCATTAACAGTGGCAGGTGACCAGAGCTGATTATGTTGAGGGAGAAATGGAAGATGCTGTGGGGATCAGTGAGACTATTGTTGCTTGTATTTTATTTTTGGGATATGATGATTTTAAACGGCATATTATAGATAAAAATTAGCGTTTTTTATTCTTGCTTTGCGTTTGTTAATATATTACAATTAAAAGCAAGAATGTTTTCGCCTCTGCGGTTTAATAAGACGCGCTAGTGCTTTTCTGATTAAATGGTTTTAATTTTCAATAATTGGATGATTTTAAAAGGAAAGAAGGAATTACGCCATGGTTGACTTACACGCTCATATCCTTCCGGGGATAGATGATGGCTCAAAGAGTGGGGACATGTCATTAACAATGGTCATCACTGCCCATGGAACGGGTACGAGGCAGATGGTTGCTACCCCCCATGTTATGGATGGGGCATGGCGACCTTTATGGACAGATATTATTACCAGCTGTAGAGAACTCCAAAGTGTGGTAGACGATGGGAAAATGAACTTGTCGATTATACCAGGCGCTGAGGTGGCTTTGTACCCGGATGTGCTGGACTTGATCACTGGGCCGGGGGATTATTGTATCAATGGGGGGCGCTATATGTTGGTTGAACTTCCCCAATGGGATATACCCCTTTATGTGGATGAACTTTTATTTATCCTGCAGGTCCGCGGTATTACGCCTATTTTGGCTCATCCCGAGCGGCATCCGGAAATTAGAAGGGATGATTCCATTCTGGAAAGATGGATAGGGCGGGGCATTTTGGTACAAATAAATGGTCCAAGCCTTACGGGGCAAATGGGGGACAAGGTGAAAGCTATGGCTGAATCCTTATTACAGAGAGATATGGTTCATTGTATTGGGTCTGATGCCCATAATAATGGTTCACGATCGCCTGATTTGATTACGGTCAGAAAGAGAATTATTGAGATCGTTGGGGCGCAAAAGGCGGAGCAAATCCTTTTTGAAAATCCTGATTGTATCATTAAAAGCCGGGACATAAGAAATATACATTATCTTTTGGCTGAAGGGCATAAAAATATACTTAAAGAAATGCTGGTTGAGTGAACCAGCATTTCTTTAAGTATGTATATCCCTATTTGGGGCAGGATTACCATTATATGTTGCCGAAGATAGTTATCATTAGGTGCTTTATGTGCACTGTAATTGAAATTATACACAGGAAGGGAAGGAAAACTTGATGACAACAAAGAGTGTGATGAAGAGAGATGCTTTTAAGGCTTATGATATTCGTGGTCGTGTACCTGATGAACTGAATGAAGAAATGGCCTACAGAATAGGATGGAGTTTTGTCCAATTGTTTTCAGCGGATAAGGTAGTAGTGGGCCGGGATGCGCGGTTGTCCAGCGATAGCCTTACCAAAGCCTTGATAAGAGGGCTGATGGATATGGGCTGTGATGTGGTGGACATTGGTTTATGTGGTACAGAGATGATCTATTTTGCCACCTCTTTTCTCGGCGTTGATGGGGGAATTATGGTGACAGCTAGCCATAATCCTATGGATTACAATGGCATGAAGCTGGTTCGCAAAGGATCAATACCGCTGAGTGGTGATGGGGAGCTACGGGCCTTGGAAGATTTGGTGGTTACTGGGGATTTCTCTCCTGAGAGATGTCTAGGTATAACCAAAGGACGTTGTAATTTTTACGATATTATGGAAGAATATACTCGGCATTTGCTGACGTATATTCATGTTAGCAAACTACAACCTCTCAAGGTGGTCGTCAATGCTGGTAATGGCTGCGCAGGGCCGATTATTGATGCCCTAGAAGCAAGACTGCCTATTGAATTTATTAAAGTCCATCATGAGCCTGATGGCACCTTTCCCAATGGTATTCCCAATCCATTATTGGTCGAGAATCGGGAAGCCACTGCCCAGGCTGTGCGGGAAAGCGGGGCCGATTTTGGTATTGCTTGGGATGGAGATTTTGATCGCTGTTTTTTCTTTGATGAACGAGGTGAGTTTATCGAAGGGTATTATATCGTAGGTTTTTTGGCTCAGGCATTTTTGCGCCGTTATGCCGGGGGCAAGATTATTCATGATCCCCGTCTGACCTGGAATACCATTGAACTGGTCAAAGAGGCCGGTGGGACGCCCATTTTGAGTAAGACTGGCCATGTGTTCATTAAAGAACGCATGCGCAGTGAGGACGCAGTGTATGGTGGGGAGATGTCGGCCCATCATTATTTTAGGGATTTTTCCTATTGCGATAGTGGGATGATTCCGTGGTTATTAGTGGCTGAGAATCTCAGTGTGTCGGGTAAAGCCTTGTCAGAATTAGTGGCCGATCGCATAACAAAGTTTCCGGCCAGCGGTGAAATCAACCGGACGGTGCGTGATGGTCAGCAGGTATTGGCGGCCCTTGCGGCCAAGTTTGTGGTTGATGGTGCTGTGGTTGACCATACGGATGGATTGAGTGTGGAGTATCCTACTTGGCGCTTTAATGTGCGGATTTCTAATACGGAGCCACTTCTGAGATTGAATGTGGAGAGCCGGGGAGATGCTAGACTTATGGAGCAGAAGACTGGGGAGTTGTTGGCGGTTATCGAAAAAAGGAGCACCTAAGAAATGTATGATCTACATAGCCACATCTTACCCAATATTGATGATGGCGCAAAAAACATGGAAATGTCCCTGGCCATGTTACACATGGCCAGGGACAATGGTACAAAAGGCATTGTTGCCACTCCCCATGTCATCGAAGGTGAATGGCTACCTGTTTGGGACAAAATTCTGACAGCGTGTGAGAGATTGCAAACAGCAGCCCAACAAGCTGGTAACCATATACCGATCTTCCCAGGGGGGGAAGTTGCCATGTATCGTGATATTTTAGAGCTATTATCTGGCCCGGGCGCCTATTGTATCAATAGTGGTCGGTATTTGTTAGTGGAATTGCCAGCCACCCATATTCCTAGTTTTGCTGAGGACTTCTTTTTTACACTGCAGACCCGGGGCATAACTCCCATTCTAGCTCATCCTGAACGGCACCCTGAACTGGCCAAAAAACCGGAGATTTTGGCACAATGGATTAACACAGGGATATTGGCCCAGATGAATAGCACAAGCATTATCGGACTCATGGGCAAACGTATCATGGCTACCGCCGAATTGCTACTGACCAATCAGATGGTGCATGTCATTGGCTCAGATGCTCACAGCATCAAAAGTCGAAATACCAACCTAACCTCAGCAGTTGATAAGATTACCAAACTGATTGGACCAGAACGGGCTCACCAGCTACTCGTAGTCAACTCAGATAAGATCATTCATAGCCGGGACGTTGACAGAGTTGAGATCAAAGACATTCAAGCCATTAAAAAAAATAGTGGAATGATGAATTGGTTCACGAAACTATGGACATGATATTGATATGAGCATTGAAAGTGGAACCCAAATCAGTTAACATAAAGAAAGACACCAGAAAAATTCTTCTGGTGTCTTTCTTTACATAATCAGATAATATAAGATTTACGAACCGCAGAGGCGCTATATTCCTGCCCTCTAAAACTTCTTTTCGACGCCGAAGAAAGGGCCGTTCATTGTCGTATTTAGTTTCTCCCAAGTAGCTTGCTCAGACTTGATTGTCAGATAGCGATAACCCGCTGTTACGCTAAGGGTCTTTTTCTTATCGACAAAAGCTTTAGCGCCAACTTCTGCGTCATAGAAATATTTCTGATTGTTCAGATATGATCCTGTTAGAGTAGCAAAGCTACTGATCGGGCTTTTAAGGCCAGTTTCAAACATAAGTCCAGCTGTTGGGAAGGTCAAGTTGAAATTTTTGGACACTTGCAAGGAACCGCCAATTTGGTTTGATACAACATTAACGCGCACACTTTTAAGGCCTAGCATATAACCATGTCTGGTATTGCCACCGGCATATTCATTGGTATATTTCGCCCAGACCACTTGCAGGTCTTTTACGTCCACATCTGTTTTAAAAGTGCCAGCCGATACATTGAAACCGTTAAAATTAAAGTTGGGTGTTGCGGTACCACTAAAAGAATCACGAAAAGAATCAATTTGTATCTTGCTGCTTTTATTCAAGTGCCAGGTTAGACGTAAATTGTTGATGGCGTGGTCGGTAATGCCAAGTTGTTGTTTGGCGTCCACCCAATCCACCTTCATCCCCCCTATTGCAACCGGCCCAACCTTGTCGTTGATACTCGGCTTCCAGTAGCGATAACTAACATCGATATCACTGCTAGCGAAAGCAGTATGGGCCCCGCTGAGCATGGCTGAACTCAGTAGACAGGAAACCAATAACCGAGATTTTTTTCTGAACATAGAAAAATATCTCCTTTTTTTTATGATTTATGTAAATTGCTATAATATAGTAAATACATACCTTTATACTATATTATGTCGAAAAAAATAACAAGATAAAAGATTATGACATATTGTGTCGAAAAAATGTATAATGAAAATGAGGTGAAATCACAAAAGATGTTCAATAAAGGAGGAGGTTATATAATTAATAGTACAAAGAAACGAATGATGTCATTATTAATGCTCCTGATGTTATCGTATACAGGTGGTGACGCTCAAGCAGCAGAACCTATATCCCAGCAATCAGGCTGGTCATTTCCTTACATCGGTGCCGGCAAGGGCACTTGGGATGCTAGTGTTGGAGTATTTATCTGGAAGGATATCTTCCATGCTCGCAATCTACAGCTCCGGGGGGATATAGATCTAGCGCCAGGTATGCGTTGGCATACAGTGGTGCGTTCTAACCAGGAGTTAGATACCTTAACTGGCTTTCACCCTCAATTTGATGAAAACTATCTAGAAGGCTATGGCTTTCATACCAGTGCAGCAGGTACTTTCAGTATTAGCTTGCGCGCTGGCAATATGAGGTATCTCCATTTTCCTTACCCTGATGCGATTGCCGTTTTTGATCAAGTGCCTGCAATTGGTGATTTGACAGGTGGATCCAAAACAGGCTATAGTGGTGAACTTTTAACCGTGGACTATGCTCATAAATCAGGACTAGGTTTACATGCCAGTGGTATAAACTGGGGCTTTGGCAGGGAGGGCGGTAGCCACCTATTGGAAAATTATCTGTTTTATCGCCAGAACCTAGGTAACATACATTTTGAAACACACATCGGTGGTTTGGCAGTGCGTCCTGAACCTTTAGGCCGGAAAGAGAATGGTTATAGTGTTTATGTGGGGACAAATGGTGCAGGTTATACGGCAGGACTTCTCTATGAAAAATTACATAACCAGTCAGCCTATACGGGCATAATGGTTACCATCCCTATAAATAACGTGTCCAAAGCCATGGGCAAAGTAGCCTTTGACTATGATCGTACTCCCCAGGGGTTTGCGATGCAGTTGCCATTAGTGTCTGGCACTATCGGAGGTATTCAGAAAAAAGCTCCTGTTGGTGGGGTACTCGTTGGCGAAATCAAGGCAGAACGTCTTCGCACTTACTGGGTGAATGGTCAAGTTCGTAATTATTACGAACATCGTAGGTCGTCTTGGGGGCAGACAGGGAGTCGTGATTTAGTTGTTGTTATGAACGAAGAACCATGGCACTTACAGACCGAAGCATTGGTCAGTCCCCATCTCTTTAATGTAGGATTCAAAACATGGGAAAAAGATCGGCAAGGACCAGCTCAGCTGAGCCAAACAGTGACATATCAGTTTTATAAAGTCCAGTAATTAGCAGCCGCGGTTATGCCGTGGCTGTTGTCATTTTGTCGCTATGCACCAGTTAGCTAAACTATGAAAATGATAGAAAAATAGGGTAAGAGTGTAACGTTATAGAGTTAAATGTAAAATACAGGATTGCAGTGTAACTATTTATGTGCTACACTGGTCCTAATGTTATTCTTAAAAAGGTAAATTATAAATTGTTAATAACGGAAGAAGACCTTGGCAAGGTCTTCTTCTTCCATAGTATTACAGTTTATATGGTTTGGTCTAAACACACACAAACACAAGAAACAAGGTAATTTTTTTTAAAAGAATTTGACTAGTTAGTCAAAAATTGGTGGTTTGACTTTTACCAATACTAAGGATGAAGTTTCAATCGTAAGAAAATAAATTAAGCAGGATTTGGCAGGATTAATTATATTAAGACTGTATTTTTTTTAAGTACACATTCGACAAGAAAGTACATATTATCTTACAAAATGACACGCAGGAGGTTCGACAGTGAAAAGAATGATTAACATGTTAATGCTAACTCTATTTATAGCAAGTATGACAGTTCATGTTGCTGGGGCGGAAGATTATAAGCTCGCTGCAGGGGATGTACTATCCATTGGGGTGTGGGGCTTTGAAGACCTACAAGGCAAAGAATTAGTCGTCAGACCGGATGGGAAAGTGAATTTTCCTCTTGTGGGAGAGGTACAAGCCGCAGGAATTAGCGGGGCGGAGTTGACCACCCAACTGACTACAGGCCTCAGTGAGTATGTGAAAAATCCTCAAGTGACCGTCAATGTTTTCAAATTTCATACTACCCGGGTTTATGTCTTGGGAATGGTAGCCAAACCAGGCATGTACGAATTGCAGAAACAACACAACTTGCTTGATGCCATCGGCGTGGCTGGCAGTTATACCAATGAAGCTGCCAAAAAAAGAGTGGTTATAATTCGTAAAGACCAGACGGGTCCACCCATAAAAGTCAACTTGATGGATATCTGGGAAAAAGGCGATATGAGACAAAACTATGCTTTAGGTGATGGGGATGTAGTGTATCTAGCGGATAATGGACAAATCAACATTTCTAGTATCCTGTCAAGCGCATATCAATTAACCCTGGCAAAGAGTGCGTTGTAGTCACTAGAAAGTGACTGTAGACTATTTTTGAAAGTGGAGGGACAAAGTGGAGCAGACAATTAGAGATATAAAAAACATTTTAAAAATCATAAAAAAACGCTGGATCTTAATCATCAGTACCTTTGTAGGGCTGGTCGCCATTGCAGTGGTAGTCAGCTTCCTGATCCCCCCGACTTATGAAGCGGAAACTATGCTGCGCATTAAGCAACCGAAAGGTCTTGCAGACTCTCTGCTGCAAGATTTGCCAACAGGGCCTAATAATACCAAGCAATTAATGTCTACCTATGCCGGCATTATAAAAAGTCGTACTGTTATCGAAACGGTCATTGCTAAAACCCAAGGTGATAAACAAGTAGTGCCAACATATGAACAAATGGTAGCCCGCATAACGACTATCCCTGAAAAAGAAAGTGAACTCTTAATGATAAAGATAACGGCAAAATCACCAGAAGAAGCTCAGTTGGTTGCCAATACCCTTGTTGATACATTTAACGAAAGAATGACCTTACTGGTGCGCTCTGAACAGTCGACAGTACGTCAGTTTATCGGTGAACGGATGCAAGAGTCAAAAAAGGAACTGGAAACAGCGGAAATGGTTTTACAAAAATATAAAACTGATGAAAAAATTGCCGCACCAACCGAAGAAACAAAAGCCATTGTGGACAGCCTTGCCATGATCAATAAGGTGTCAGCCGAAAACACAATAGCGTTGGCAGCGGCTCAGGCCAAAGCTGGAAGTGCTGATGATCAGTTAGGCAAGGAAAAGCCAGGTTTTGTAGCCGACAGCCCTCTAATTCAACAGTATAAAGGTAAACTTGCTGAGCTAGAAGTGCAGCTGGTGACATTATCCCAAAAGTATACAGATAAACATCCGGAGGTAATGGCTACCCGCGCAGCCATCGAAGAGACGAAAGATAAACTAAGCACCGAAGCAGGCCGTGTGGTGAATGCAGATTCTCCTTCCGCGAATCCGGTGCATCTGGCATTGCTCAAAAGCAAAATACAAGCCGAAGCTGAAATGGCTGCTGGCAGTGCACAGCAGGCCGCCATTGGCGGTGTTGTCGCCGAGAGTGAAAAAAGATTAAATAAGCTACCGGCCAAGGAGCAAGGACTGGCCCGAGTCATGCGTGACGCCATGGTAGCCCAAGAAATATATGTCATGCTGGCTAAACGCCATGAAGAAGCCCGGATTAGTGAAGTCATGCAGCCTACGGATGTACAGGTTATTGATGTAGCTGTAGCACCCATTAAACCCATTAGCCCGAACAAAACACTGAATGTGATGATTGCTGGCATTCTAGGTTTATGTATCGGCGTAGGGTTAGCCTTCATTTTGGAATACATGAACAAAACAGTGAAAACCATTGAAGACGTTGAGAATTATCTTGATCTTCCAGTATTGGGGAGCATTCCTCATTTTGATAGTGACACTAAGTTGCCAGAAAAAAACGGACTGTGGGCCAAATGTACACGTTTAGTCACAGGCAAGACCAAGGGGGGACATAATGATGGTTGATAAACACAGACTCATTGTACATGAACAAGCTAAATCCCCGATTGCTGAGGCTTATCGTACATTACGGACCAATATTCAGTTTTCAAAAACTGATGGTGAGCTGAAGAGCATTATGTTTACCAGTTCTGGTCCTGGTGAAGGAAAATCCACAACCATTGCCAATACGGCGGTGGCTTTGGCTCAGTCCGGTAAGCAGGTCATTCTAATGGACTGCGATCTGAGAAAACCTGTTTTGCATAAAATTTTTAACAAAGAAAATC
>Ga0209123_1001846_pt1 | contig 19457 bp, 16 predicted proteins | sample BarGraIncu00431A_FD_184500 | JGI IMG/M metagenome (GOLD analysis project Ga0209123, IMG submission 184500) | Arctic peat soil microbial communities from Barrow, Alaska, USA - Barrow Graham LP Incubations 004-31A (SPAdes) (version 2) | ecosystem: Environmental > Terrestrial > Soil > Wetlands >... | reverse complement strand
TGTTACTCACCCGTCCGCCGCTAATCCACCCCGAAAGGCTTCATCGCTCGACTTGCATGTGTTAGGCACGCCGCCAGCGTTCGTCCTGAGCCAGGATCAAACTCTCAATTTAAAAGTTTACACTTTTTCATTTCAAATCATGATCTGCGCCAACTGTTAAGCTGGTTAAGCAACCGTTAGGTTGATTCGCATGCTCATTACATACTTTTTAGTCTTACGACTAAAATTACTTTATTACCTAAAGTAATTAACTGGTCTAACGAAATATTATTTCGCTATTTTACCTATTTCTCTGTTTAATTTTCAAAGACCAATTGTTATTGTCATCATGTGACGACTTTTACTATTATAATTCTTTTTTTTCTCATTGTCAACTGTTTTAAAAATACTTTGATAATGAATTTATAATTCATCACTGTGAACATAAAGTTAATTAAGATCTGTATGTTTCAGCGACAATTAATATAATATCATATGTATAAAGCGCCCATTGTTTATAATCATTGATTATATCAGTTTATTTTCATGTATATAGTTATTCCTCCCATTTATGACCTTTTACTTATAATGATACGCTAGGAACATTTGTTGCGATCTTCACTTTAAGATATATAAAAAGCTCCAGCAAAAATAAGATTTTCTTACCAGAGCTCTTATTGAATCATCACCTATGGCACTTCCATATTATAATGCCATTATTATTTCCTTATATTTATTACCTCTTACTTCAAAATTTTCAAACATATCAAAACTTGCACATGCCGGAGACAATGTCACAATATCGCCAACCCTCGCAACTTCCTTAGCTTTATAAATTGCCTCATTAAAATTTTCTGCTAATATTATTTCTAAAGAAATTTTCTTTTCTTTTAATACACACTCAAAAACTTCCTTTATTTTATATTTAGTAGCACCTACGAGTATTAGTGTTTTAATATTTGAGTAGCCTTCCTGCGCTAGTGGTTCAAAGGGTATTTGTTTATCATATCCTCCAGCAATTAATATAACCGGTTTTTCAAAAGCTTTAAGACTTGCTATGGTCCTTGTTGGACTAGATGCTATTGAATCATTATAATACTTAACTCCGTCTACTTCTCTAACGAATTCACCTCTATGAGCAACCCCCACAAAAGTAGTAGCAACTTCTCTCATGCTCGAAATTGTTACTTCATCTTCAACTGCACAAAAGGCAGTTAATAGATTTCCCACATTATGCATTCCTTTTAGCTTTATTTCCTCAAGATTACACACTTCCTTGTTCATAATGAATAAGGTATCATTTTGAAAATAAGCACCATCTTCTAGCTTCTCTTTTACACTGAAGTACTTAACTTTTCCCTTAGCCTCTTTTCTCATTTCATAAGTCAATGCGTTATCCTTATTAAGTACAAGGAGATCAGCCTTACTTTGATATTTAAATATGTTCCTCTTTGCATCTATATATTCTTCCATGTCTTTATGGATATCCATATGATTTGGGCTTAGATTTGTTACTACTGCTACATCTGTGGAGACGGTCATAGTCATAAGCTGAAAGCTTGACAATTCCAATACTACTTTATCGTCTTTATTTATTTCTTCAATATTTGCAAAAAGTGGAGTTCCTATATTCCCTCCAACCCAGGTTTTATATCCTTCTTTTTTTAATATGTTATATATTATTGTAGTTGTAGTTGTTTTTCCATCGCTACCGGTGACGCCAAAAATTTTTGCAGGACAATATTTTATAAACTCTTCCATTTCCGATGTTATATAGGTTCCTTCATCTTTTGCTTTTAAAAGAGCAGGATTATCTATTCTAATAGATGGTGTTTTAAAAATAACATCAAACCCTGTTAAGTCATCTAAGTAACCTTCACCTAATACTAGCTTTACACCATTTTTTTCAAAATCTGTTGCAACCTGTCCAAGTAAACTATAAGTTTTTTTATCAAAAGCTGTAACAACGGCCTTAAGCTCCACAAGGAACTGTATTAAAGGAATATTGCTAACTCCTATACCTACAACTCCAACTCTTTTTCCTTTTATAAACTCTTTAAATTCACTGAAATTTTTCTTCATATAACCCTCCATACACTCTCATATATTTAAATTTTATTATTAATTCCAAAAATTGTTTCTACTAATTATAACACTTTAAAGATTCCAGTTAAATGTACCATTTCATAATATAAATATTTCTAATTACATTTATTCTATAAAAAAAATAGCATATAGTACAAATATAGCCTATGCAAGCTCATTTTATACTACATGCTATCCTCTAGTGGAACCTAACAATTATAATTTAAAATTGTATTTTTTCTTCTATAAACTTTTCTAACTCATTTATATTTATTCTTATTTGGTCCATTGTATCTCTATCTCTAATTGTTACGGTGTTATCTTCCAAAGTATCAAAGTCCACAGTTATACAGTATGGAGTTCCTATTTCATCTTCTCTTCTGTACCTCTTTCCTATGCTTCCAGCTTCATCATAGTCTACATTAAATTTTTTACTTAGCATAGCAAAAACTTCATTAGCTTTTTCTGATAATTTTTTACTTAGTGGCAGAATAGCTGCCTTAAACGGTGCAAGTGCTGGATGTAAATGAAGCACGGTTCTCACATCTCCATCTTTACCGCCTTTAACTTCTTCTTCATCATATGCATTAACTAAGAATGCAAGGGCAACTCTATCTGCGCCAAGTGATGGTTCTATACAATAAGGTACATATTTTTCATTAGTTATAGGATCTAGATAACTCAAATCATTTCCCGAATGTTCCATATGTTTCTTTAAGTCATAATCAGTTCTATCTGCAATTCCCCATAGTTCTCCCCAGCCAAAAGGAAACAAGAACTCTATATCACAAGTAGCATTACTATAGAATGATAATTCCTCGGCACCATGGTCTCTAAACCTTAAATTTTCCTTATCCATGCCCAAATTATATAAGAAATTAGAGCAAAACTCTTTCCAATATGCAAACCATTCTAAATCCGTACCTGGCTTACAGAAAAATTCCAATTCCATTTGTTCAAATTCTCTTATTCTAAAAATAAAATTTCCTGGTGTTATCTCATTTCTAAAAGCCTTTCCTACTTGACCTATACCAAAGGGAACCTTTTTTCTTGTAGATCTTTGAACATTTTTAAAGTTTACAAAAATACCCTGAGCGGTTTCCGGTCTTAAATATATTTCGGATTTACTTTCTTCAGTTGTTCCCTGAGAAGTCTTAAACATTAAATTAAATTTTCTAATATCAGTAAAATTTTTCTTCCCACATTTAGGACATACTATTCCCTGTTTTTCTATATATTCTTTTATTTCCTCGTTTGTCCATCCATCAGCAGTAGCTACTTCTGCTCCCTGCTCTGTCATATGGTCTTCTACTAATTTATCCGCTCTAAATCTAGCTTTACAATCTTTGCAATCCATTAGTGGGTCTGAAAAACCTCCAACGTGGCCTGTTGCAACCCAAACTTCCGGATTCATAAGTATAGCGCAATCTACACCCACATTATATGGGCTTTCTTGAACAAATTTTTTCCACCAAGCCTTTTTAATATTGTTTTTAAATTCAACGCCTAGAGGACCGTAATCCCATGAATTAGCCAAACCTCCATATATATCAGATCCGGGAAATACAAATCCTCTGTTTTTACATAAACCAACGACCTTATCCATGCTTTTTTCAAATGCCATGTTAATGCCTCCTAATTTTTTAATATTGTAATAATACCTTGTTTTTATGCTTATAAAGATATGTGAAGAATATTTTAAAATTACATCTTATATTCTTTCCTATTTTGCTGAAATATAACTAATTTAAACATCACATATCACACACATAAAATCATATTCTAGTATTTTAAGTATAAAAAAAAGACTATACCTTAAGGGACGAAAATCAATTCCGCGGTTCCACCCTTATTGGCACAAGCCCTGCTCTAAGTTCTATACACTAAAAGTTCCTTTCACAATAATACTTTGGTTGTTTACACCATCCACAACCTCTCTTATAAAGTACCACTACTACTCTTCTTTATCATAGTGAAATATTCCATTATATTAATATTATACTAAACTTCATGTTATTGTCAACAATTGCATACAATTATCCTACATAATTCTGGTATTCAAATAAAAGAATTCACATTTTACTATTCTAAATTCAAAAAATAAAAAAATGGCTCCGCGAAAAGGATTTGAACCTTCAACCTATCGGTTAACAGCCGAGTGCTCCACCGTTGAGCTATCGCGGAATAATATCTTTTTTAATCACAATAATAGTATAACATAAACAATTAAAAATATACAATAGTTTTTGAGTTTTTTATTATAATTTTATTAATACATATTAATAAAATAAAAGGATATTTTAGATTAACTAAAATATCCTTTTATTTTACTGAACTGGTTTCATTGTAGGGAATAGGATAACATCTCTTATTGAAGCGGCGTCAGTTAAGAACATTACTATTCTATCAATGCCTATACCTAGCCCTCCTGTTGGAGGCATTCCTGTTTCTAATGCACTCATAAATTCTTCATCTATTAAATAAGCTTCATCATCGCCTAGTTCTCTTTCATTTGCTTGTTGCATAAATCTCTCTCTTTGAACAACTGGATCATTTAACTCTGAATATGCATTACACACTTCACGTCCAAATACAAAGCCTTCGAATCTCTCTGTATACTCTGAATTCCCTCTCTTCTTTTTAGTAAGAGGTGATATTTCTACAGGATAATCACATAAGAATGTAGGCTCTATTAAATGTTCTTCTGCATATTCTTCAAAGAGTGCATTTAGTATGTCTGCTTTTGAACAATCTTTTATTTCTTTTTTAAATTCTAAATGCTTTTCTTTAGCTATATTCCTAGCTTCTTCATCATTATTAATCAGCGCAAAATCAACACCTGAATACTCTTTTACTGCATCTACCATAGTAATCCTTCTCCATGGTGGTGTAAAGTCTATTTCAGTGCCTTGATAATTAACCTTTGTAGTTCCATGAATTTTCTCACAAACATAAGCAACCATATTTTCCGTAATTTCCATCATATCATTATAATCTGCATAAGCTTCATATAATTCTATCATTGTAAACTCTGGGTTATGTCTTACATCCATTCCTTCATTTCTGAAGTTTTTACCCATGTCATATACCTTTTCAAAACCAGCAACAATAAGCCTTTTTAAATATAACTCTGTTGCTATTCTAAGATACATATCAATGTCTAGGGTATTATGATGAGTCATAAAGGGTCTTGCTGCAGCCCCTCCTGCTATTGGAGCTAAAATCGGAGTTTCAACTTCTAAAAATCCTTTATTATCTAAGAATTCTCTAATATATCTGATTATTGCTATTCTCTTCATAAAGGTCTCTTTTACTTCTGGATTCATTATTATGTCTACTTCTCTTTGTCTATACCTTAAATCAGGATCCTTTAAACCGTGCCATTTTTCTGGAAGTGGTTTTAGAGACTTAGCTATAAGCTGGAAATCCACTATATGTAATGATATTTCACCAGTTTTTGTAACAAAAGGTGTTCCAGTTACACTTAAGAAATCTCCTATGTCAAAACTTTTATATTCTTTTAATTTTTCTTCGCCTACATCATCTATTTTTATGTATAGTTGAATCTTACCATATCTATCATGAACATCAGAAAAACCAGCCTTACCATGAACTCTTTTAGACATAAGTCTACCTGCCACAATAACTTGTGTACCTATTAATTCCTCATAATTATCTTTAACCCCTTGTGATGTATGAGTTCTTTCAACTTTATATACATCAAACGGATCTTTACCTTCTTCTTGCAGCGTAGCTAATTTTCGTCTTCTTATGGTCACCTGCTCATTATATTTAGATTCAAGCTCATGTAAACTCTTTTCTTCGTTCTTTTCTTCGTTTGACATTAATATCCCTCCCGATTTCCTCTAGGGCAGAAAAAAAATATTATTATTTCAGTCTGCACTATTGTTTTTTATGTATATATATTTCTTTAGGGTACCTAACAATTATAAATTGATAGGTACCCTTATTATAGTATAAAAAATTAAATAATTAAAAAAAACTAACCTCGTTTAACTTCTAATACTTCGTATTTACCCAAACCATCAGGAACCATAACTTCTATAATTGCTCCTGCTTTCTTTCCCACGAGTGCTCTTCCAACTGGTGATTCATCTGATATCTTATTATCCATTGGATCTGCCTCAGCTGAACCTACAATATAAAATTCAACTTCCTCATTAAACACATAATCCTTAACCTTAACTATAGATCCTATACTCACTACATCTTTTTCAATTTCATTTTCATCTATAACACTTGCATTTCTAAGCATATTTTCTAATTGTATTATTCTACCTTCTACAAATGCTTGGTCGTTTTTAGCTTCCTCATACTCTGCGTTCTCGCTCAAGTCTCCATAACCAAGTGCTACTTTTATCTTTTCAGTTATCTCTTTTCGCTTTACGGTTTTAAGAAATTCTAATTCGTCTTCTAATTTTCTTATTCCCTCATAGGTCATTACATGTTTTTTTGGTTCGCTCATTTCTTTCTCCCCTTTAAAATTTTTATTAAATAATTAATAACTATCCATAAAACCGCAATAATGTTTTTCTTAAACATAGCATATTCGTATAATTTATATAATATAAGATCCTTAAGTGAATCTCCCATCACTAAAGTGATGGATTTCTATTATTACTAATTGAGTTTCCCACATCATTGTCCTCTTAAGCTAATGGCTCCATGGGCGTTATACAACGAATAGTTCCTACTCTACATTTCTCTATATGATTTTCTACATTCAAATTAATGAATTATTGGGGCTAAAATTCATTATTAGAATAACAATCCATATAACCATATTAGCACATTATAAATCAGCCCATTAATATTGTCAATATGTTAGACGAAAAACATACTAACATATTACATTATTGTTGAATTTTATTTCTTTTAAATATATACCATTATACTTCAAAGCTTTTTCAATATCATTCTCTTGCATTTGGCATAATATCGCTCCTATGAGTTCCATAGAAAAACTACCTTCTAAAGTGCTCCAAGGTACATTATAGTTTACATCATTTACAGCTATATTATTCTTTGCCTGACTTATACTATTATCTAGGAGCCATACTAGTTTATTCGAACTAAATTCATAATTTTCAGATGAAATAATAAAATCTGCTATTTTAATAGCGTATAGTTCGTCATTTGTTACAATAGGTGATACACCAAAATTAGCAATAATATAATCTGCTAATTTTCTAGCTTTCACCAAATCCCATGACAAAAATATAATATATTTACTTTGCTTTGCTAGTTCCATTATAATATTATAGTTTATCATTTCTATAGCATCGCATACCACAATGCAGCAGTTTTTTAGACTTTTATTTCTCATCCTAAGCAAAAGCTGTATACTTTTTATAACACTAAAAGCTAAAAATCGTTTTTGAAATGAATTAAAATAGTTGAAATCCACAGTCCTTAGTGTTTTTAGTGATAATTGTACTTCTTTACATTTACAAATTTTTTTAGCATAAGTTAAGTTTCTTAAGTATGCATTTTTATTAAAATTAGGTGGAAATCTTACACTTGTGACTTTAATATCTAATTCTTTAATGTGTTCACTACTTATTAATTTTATTTTTCGTTTATCTTTAATTTTACTTAAAAATCCGAATTCATTATAAGCATTATCGATATTGGAAGTTACACATAAAATCGGCCTCATAAATGTCCACCTTATAAATTAATGTACTAATATCTTATTCAGTATAATTATATAAATTCATATTTTAATTTAAAAATTATTAGGCTACATTTTCAAATATTCTTTATACTCTAAAAGAAGTTGCAATACATCGTCATATTTCGTTTTAGTATTTATTTTTGCCTTTATTTCAGCGCAGTTGTTAAGACCTTTAACATACCAAGCCGTATGTTTTCTCATTTCTCTAACCGCTTTAATTTCTTCATAATATTTTGTAGCTAAATTTAAATGCCTTATGCACATATCGATTTTTTCATCCGGAGTAGGATATATTACCTCTTCTCCGTTTATTGCCTGCATAATCTCTCTAAAAATCCAGGGATTTCCCCTGGCCCCTCTTGCAATCATTATAGCATCACAATTAGTAATTTCCTTTATTCTTATAGCGCTCTCTACAGAAAACACATCCCCATTGCCTATTACTGGGACCTTAACATTTTCTTTTACAGCCCTTATAATATCCCAATCAGCCGTGCCCTCATACATTTGCTCGCGAGTCCTACCATGTACCGCAATGGCATCTATACCTGCGTCCTCCATGTATTTTGCAAATTCTACAGCATTAATACTGTTCGAATCAAATCCCTTTCTAAACTTTACTGTAACAGGCTTTGTAGAAACTTTTTTCATTTCCACTATTATTTCAGCTGCTAGTTTAGGATTTTGCATCAAAGCCGACCCCTCACCATTCTTTACTATCTTAGTTACAGGGCAACCCATATTTACATCAACCATACATATATCATCCCTTGTATTAAATATCTCACAGGCACTAGCCATAATCTTTGGATCATTCCCAAATATTTGAATAGCTACAGGTTTCTCCTGTTCTGAAATCTGCATAAGCGCCTCTGTATTGCTACTGCCATAATATAACCCTTTAGCGCTTACCATTTCAGTATATAGGAGGCCGCAACCTAATTCTTTGCATAATCCTCTAAAGGCAATATCCGTAATTCCTGCCATAGGAGCTAAAAAAACATCATTTTCAAAATGGATATTTGATATTTCCATTAAATCACCTATTCCCTATTTTTTTCATAAATCATTCTAAGGCCTTCTAATGTTAAATAAGGATGAAATTCATCAATAGTAGAACAATCTCTGCTTATTAATTTTGAGAGTCCTCCTGTTGCTACTACAAAAGGCTCTTCTTCTCCCATATTAATCATTTCGCTTTTCATTTTACTGACAATGTAGTCCACTTGGCCAATATATCCATATATTAGGCCAGCCTGCATACTTGAAACAGTATTTTTACCTATAACTGTTTCTGGTTTTATAAGTTCCACCCGAGGTAGCTTGGCCGCTCTCTCAAATAACGCTTCAGAAGCTATTTTAATACCAGGGCATATAGTTCCCCCTAAATAATTAGCCTCTTTACTTATAGCACAAAAGGTTGTTGCCGTTCCAAAATCTATTAAAATTAATGATCTTTTATAAATTTCATGGGCTGAAACAGCGTTAACAATTCTATCCGCACCTACTTCTTTGGGATTATCATATTTTACATTTATTCCTGTCTTAACTCCTGGACCTACTATCATAGGTGTCAGTTTAAAATATTTTCTTATCATATGTTCTAGCGAATACATAATGTTAGGAACAACTGAGGAAATTATTACTCCTTTAATATGTTCAATCTTTATGTTTCGCTGGTAAAACAATTGCATTACTTGAATTCCATATTCGTCAGCAGTTTTTTTTGCATCAGTAGATAATCTCCACTCTACAAGTAACTCTTTTTCCTTAAAAACTCCTAAAACAGTATTAGTATTTCCAACATCTAAAACTAAAATCACTTTATACACCGCCTACATAATATAAAGCAACTTATAAGCTGCTTTATGTTTTTCCATTATTAAAAACAGAAGAATAGTATATAAATATTACTTTTACTATTCCCAATTTAACAATTTAATTTTAACAACTTGAACATATTTGTCAAGTTAAATTTTTTATAAGAAGTTTTTTATGATAATAAGTTTTGTATAAAACATATTAATTTATGTCAGTTTGTTGGTATTTCATATTGAATTTCATCCAATATTTCTTTCTGATCATTTAGCAAAGTATATAATTGCAATTTCATTGTACCTTCTCTTTCGGCGCTCAAAAAACTAGTATATAAATTAACTAAGTTTTTCTCACAATTCACTATATTGGTGGCCCTGAGCTCCACTTCCTTGATAATTGAATTACTAGAAATCTGCATTTTAACACTACCTTTCTAAATATTTTTGAAGCTCCGAAATATGTAAATTATGTTTGCTGGCTAACTCTTCACATAGGTCTACTGACCCTTCATTGCCAATAACATTTGCAAAGTCCTTATACTTATTTACAATGTCTATCTCCTTTTGGATTAAACTTTCAATCGAGCTTTTTTTATTCATCATATAATACCAACTCCTTTTCTATATTCTTCTCCAAAAGAAAAGGTATATTCAATTTTTTAAATAATACATATAATGTTTACATATTATTTTACAAATTCACAGAATATGATAAGCAATATATCCCTTGTAATAAAGCTTGCTCCACTAGCTATTTCAATATAGGACCCTACTTCTAGAATAGATTTTAATTTTTTTCTTGCAGTAATTTTATGTAAATTATAATTCATTTATCTGTTTATTGAAAAATAAGGTTGTTATAGAATATATTCTATAACAACCTTATTCACATTTAAATTAAAATAAACCTGATATAGTACCATCTTCAGAAATATCCATTCTATCTGCTGCTGGAACCTTAGGAAGGCCCGGCATTGTCATTATGCTTCCTGTTAAAGCTACAATAAATCCAGCCCCATTAGAAATCTTAACTTCTTTTACATTTATTGTGAAATTTCTTGGTCTTCCTAGTAAACTTGGATTGTCTGAAAGAGAATTTTGAGTTTTAGCAACGCATATAGGAATTTTATCTAATTCCAGTTTTTCTATTTCAGAAATTTGCTTACTTGCAGCAGTGCTATATTCTACTCCATCTGCTCCATATATTTCTGTGGCAATGATATGTATTTTTTCTTTTATAGTGAGCTTGTCATCATATAAAACCTTAAAGTTACTTTTCTCATTTTGCAGAGTATCCAATACACTATTAGCTAACTCCTGACCTCCATCTGCCCCTTTTTCCCATACTTCGGTTAAAGCTACTTTAACACCCATTTTGCCACAAAATTCACTTATATAATAAACTTCTTCTTTAGTATCAGCCATAAACTTATTTATTGCTACTACTACAGGAACTCCATATTTCTTGATGTTTTCTATTTGTTTTTCTAAATTAGTGATTCCCTTTGAAAGTGCTTCTACATTAGGCTCGTTTAATTTATCTTTTTTAACTCCGCCATGATGTTTAAGTGCTCTTATAGTAGCCACAAGAATAACACAATCTGGTTTTAAATTGCCATATCTACATTTTATATCAAAGAACTTTTCAGCACCTAAATCTGCTCCAAATCCCGCTTCTGTTACAACATAGTCACCGAGTTTTAAAGCCATCTTAGTAGCGAGTAGACTATTGCAACCATGAGCAATGTTTGCAAAAGGTCCTCCATGTATTATGGCAGGTGTGTTATCAAGGGTCTGAACTAGATTTGGTTTTATAGCATCCTTCATAAGTAATGCCATTGCACCATTAATATTTAAGTTTTTGCAATAAACTGGATTGCCTTTCAAGTCATAAGCTATTAAAATTTTGCCCATTCTCTCTTTTAGGTCCATAAGGTTTTCAGACAAGCATAAAATGGCCATTATTTCTGAGGCAACGGTTATCATAAAGCCGTCTTCTCGTAGAAACCCATTAGGTTTTCCGCCAAGTCCAACAACAATATTTCTTAGGGCCCTATCATTCATATCCATGACTCTTCTAAATATGATTCTTCTGCTATCAATTCCTAGCTCATTACCTTGATGAATATGATTATCTATAGCAGCTGAGAGTAAATTGTTAGCTGCAGTTATTGCATGCATATCTCCTGTGAAATGTAAATTTATATCCTCCATTGGCACCACTTGAGCATATCCACCACCAGCAGCTCCACCTTTAACGCCGAATACTGGCCCAAGAGAAGGTTCTCGAAGTGCTATCACTGCATTTTTACCTTGCTTACATAACGCTTGTGCAAGGCCTATTGTAACCGTAGATTTTCCTTCCCCTGCAGGAGTCGGATTGATGGCAGTAACTAATATTAACTTACCATTTTTTTTATTTTCATTTCTTTTTAGCACATCTAAAGAAATCTTTGATTTATATTTCCCATATAAATCAATATCATCCTCAGTTAATCCCATCTTTTCCGCCACCTTGAGTATTGGTAGCATCTTAGCGCTTTGTGCAATTTCTATATCACTTTTCATATACTTCACCCCTTATGTAAATTAAACAGAATATACTCCTACAACAGAATTATTTCTGTTTTAGGTTTATTTGCATTTTGCTTATATTATATCAGATGTTGCAGTAAAAATGCAGTAAAGATTTCAGAAAATTGGAGCAACAGCTAAAAAAAAGACATACAGTTAATTTACTGTATGTCTTTTTTTCCCGCTAAATCTTAGATAAACCAATGTCATCCGTATCCGGTCTAGCAATTATCTCCTCAAAGTCTGCTCCTTCGAGTTTTTCTTTCACAAGTAGTTCTTGAGCTACTGCGTGAAGTTTATTTATATTTTCAGTAAGGATTTTTTCAGCCTTTGCATAGGCTTCATCAATAAGTGCCTTAACTTCTGAATCTATTTTGTAAGCTATCTGTTCACTAAAGTTTCTACTTTTGCCTAAATCTCTTCCAAGGAATACCTCATTATGATCATTACCAAAAGATATTGGTCCGAGTTCATCACTCATACCATATTCCATAATCATTTTTCTTGCAATAGCAGATGCTCTATCAATATCGTTCTTAGCACCGGTGCTAATATCTTGGAGTATTAATTTTTCTGCAACTCTACCACCCAAAAGTCCAACCATTTCATCTTTAAGTTTTAATTTTGAAGTATAAGCGGTATCTTCTTCAGGTAGGTGCATTGTGTATCCGCCTGCCATACCTCTTGGTATAATACTTATTTGATGAATTGGATCTGAGAGTGGGGAATATTTCATTACTACAGCATGCCCCGCTTCATGATAGGCAGTTAATTTTCTATCTTTTTCGCTAATAACCTTGCTCTTCTTTTCTGGTCCAGCAATAACCCTAGTTACAGCTTCATCTAACTCTTTCATTTCTATAACTGTTTTATTATTTCTTACTGTAAGCAGTGCAGCTTCGTTCATTAAATTCTCGAGATCTGCGCCAGTGAATCCAGGTGTTCTTTTTGCTAATACCTGAAGACTTACTTCTTCTGCTAACTTTTTACCTTTAGAATGTACCTTTAGGATTTCTTCTCTTCCTTTAACATCAGGTGCACCTACTAATATATGTCTATCAAATCTACCTGGTCTTAAAAGAGCGGGATCCAATATGTCTGGTCTATTGGTAGCAGCTATCATGATTATACCTTCATTTACACCAAACCCATCCATTTCAACTAATAGCTGATTTAGAGTTTGTTCTCTTTCATCATGACCTCCGCCTAGCCCAGCGCCTCTTTGTCTACCTACTGCATCTATTTCATCAATAAATATTATACAAGGAGCACTTTTTTTCGCTTGTTCAAATAAATCTCTTACTCTTGAAGCTCCAACACCTACAAACATCTCTACAAATTCAGAACCTGATATACTATAGAAAGGCACTCCAGCTTCTCCTGATACCGCTCTAGCAAGTAAAGTCTTACCTGTACCTGGTGGTCCTACAAGAAGAATACCTTTAGGAATTCTTGCACCGGCTTCTAAATATCTTTTAGGTTGTTTTAAGAAATCAACAACTTCTGCCAATTCTTCTTTTTCCTCATCTTCTCCTGCTACATCCTCAAATGTAACTTTCTTCTTATCTGGTGTGGCTATTTTGGCTCTGCTTTTTCCAAAATTCATTACGCCTCTATTACCACCGCCGCCACCACCTTGTGATTGCTGCATATACATAAACCAAAATGCTACTAACATTAAAATTATTAGCAATGTTGGTACTACTTGTAACCACATTGGCATTGTCGCTGGTTTTATATACAATTCATTAACATTTTTATCTGGGTTTTTATCCATAATTTGAATTAACCTTTGTAATGGAACTATGGTTTCGTATTTTGTTCCGTCCTTTAACTCTCCCATTACAGTTTTATCTTCTCTTACTTGAACACTTTTAATTTCTTTATTAACCCAATGCTTTTCAAATTTATCAACACTAATTGTGTTAACATTTTTACCAGTTTCACTTAAGGCTAATGATGCCAAAATCACAAGTACAAGTACTACGAGCCAAATTGATGCACTCGAAATTTTTTTCATTAAAAACCCCCCTCTCGTCTTAGCTACTTTAAAATTTTATCACATTAAAAATCACTTGACAATAAAATATATATTAATTATTAATTAATAAAAAATATATTTTGTACACATTTACTTATAAATTTCATCTTTAAGAATACCTATGTATGGTAAATTTCTATATTTCTCTGCAAAATCCAATCCATACCCTACTAGAAAATAATCCGGCACATCATAACCTAAATATTTAACATCTATATTTACAGTTCTTCTCTCTGGTTTATTCAGTAAACATATAATTTCTAAACTACAGGGATTTCGTGCCGCTAAATACTTCATTAGATATTTAAGTGTAACCCCAGAGTCTATAATATCTTCTACTATTAGCACATCTTTTCCTTCAATCTCAAAGTCTAAATCCTTTAAAATCTTTACAACTCCTGAAGTTTTAGTGGAATTACCATAACTAGAAACTGCCATAAAATCCATTTTACACGGAATTGTAATCTGTTTTAATAAATCTGACATAAATATAACGGATCCCTTTAAAATTCCAATAAGTACAAGCTCTTTTCCAGAATAATCATTACTTATCTTTGCACCCATTTGCCTAACTTTATCCCTTAATTCATCTTCATTGTACAAGACCTCTTTAATATCATTGTTCATTCTTATTCCTCACTTCCAATTCTAATCTGCAATATATTTTTAGTATTCTTTGATACCTTGAATTTTTCACTAATTCTATATCCAACTACCCAAGCTATATCATGGCCAAAACATATTAAAGGGATTTCATTTCTCTTATCTTTAGGTATTTTTAAATCCATAAATAAATCCTTTAATTTTTTATTACCCTTCATACCAAGTGGTATGAACTTATCCCCTTGTTTCCTATACCTAAATGTTATTGGCTCTACAATTTTATCATAGTCAAAATACACAATATAATCATTTCCTTTAACTTCAACAAATTTCAAATAGGATTTAACATCAATTTGTATTACTCTATTTAAAGGTTGAATAAAATTTTTCTCATTAACTTTTAGATAATACTCTTTATTATTAACCTCAGTAACTTTTTTATGTATATGTATATGTATATTCCCATAACAGTTTTCAACTAGTATGTCCTGGGGTAGCATTGTGGTTTTACCAGTGTCATGTTTTTGAAGTTCTATAATGTTCATTATATGAATTTTCTCAAAGTTATATAAATTATGATTAACCTCAAGCAATGCAAGCCTAATAATCCTGCTTATAATTGCTTCATGCTGCAGAAAAGCGCTCTTATTTATTATAACCATTTGCTCACCTATCACACAATGTTTTTTATATTCTTTATCAGAAATATTTTCTAAATAATCATTATCCTTTTTAAGGATATCTGATAATCGATTTAGTGTATTAATTATATCACTATTAAAGTTGTCTTCAATATATGGAATTAAATCTAACCTAACTTTATTTCTAGCATAAATCTTTTCTAAATTTGACTTGTCTATTCTTGGTTTAATATTATTTTTCTCGCAATACTTTTCTATTTCACATCTACTAATATGAAGTATGGGTCTCACATATATTTTATCGCGGACAGGCTTGATACCTACCATACCTTCAATACCTGTTCCCCTCATTATCCTCATTAAAATAGTTTCAGCTTGATCATTAGCATTATGTGCTAATGCAATTTTATTAGCATTTAATTTAATCATAAGTTCCTTAAAAAATTCGTACCTTACTTCTCGTCCTGCCATCTCACAAGATATATTCATTTCTTCCGATATTTTATGTATATCCACTCTTTTGCTATAGAAATCTATATTCAAGCTCTCACAAGTTTTTTTTGCATATTCTTCGTCTTTATCAGATTCAAGGCCTCTAAGGCAATGGTTTAGATGTGCACCAAGGAGTGTAATCCCCAGTTCTTCCTTAAGTCCATTTAAAGTATAGAGCAAACATGTGGAGTCAGGACCACCAGAAAAAGCAACTATAACCTTATCTCCTTTATTAAACATAGAATTTTCTTTTATAAAATTCAAAATCTTATTCCGCAAAACTTTCACTTCCCAAACACAATTTTTATAAAACTTTATTGATTTACTATGTTTCTATATTTTTAATCTCTTATTACTATATCATATTACTATATAATATAATAATATATATTTATCATTTTTCAAACATTACTGTTAAAAGAAAAAAATGAAGATTATAAATAAGGCTTTTTTTCCTATAAGTACACTCTTCATTTTTTACTTTTCCATATATATATCCCTTAAATATTATCTAAACAAGATGAATTTCTCCTCTTTAGAATCCACTAATATAAACTATATACCTTTGAAACAAGAACTGTCATATCGTCTTTTACTCTATTGCCACTTAATTTTTGGGCTTCGGCGAGCAATCCATCTGCTAGTTCCTTTGGATTGTTGCAATTATTTTTACCTAAATAATCAACTATCCAATCCACTCTACCTACATTTTCATCATTATAATCTAACACCCCATCACTAAGCATAACTATAATATCTCCATTTTTTAATTTCTTTTGTTGTATGTCTATATCCGCCTTGTCTAAAACACCAATAGGAAGAGATTTTGATTTTATAATTTCTAAGCTATCACCCGATTTTAGAAAAGTTGCAACGGCTCCCACTTTCATAAAATCAATTTGTCCAGTATACAAATCTATGCTACTTAAATCAATAGTGGAGAATTTTTCTTCCTGGGAAAATCTCAATGTCATTATTGAGTTTACAGTATTAATAGCTGTAATTTTACTAAAACCTGCAGATGTAAACTTTTCTATTAGTTCAACTGCCGCCTCACTCTCTCTACCTGCTTGAGGCCCCGATCCCATACCATCACTAATAATTGACATATAACTCCCGTCCAAAAGCTTTCCAAAACTATAGCTATCTCCATTAAATTTTTCACCATCTTTACACTGCCTAGCCACATTAGATACCACATGAAATTTAGGTGTTTCCTCAATAGTTACCTTACATATATTAGTCTTTGGATCTATACTACAGCCCTCGTCACTAATGCACATACACTTTCCAGTTACGCCATTTATAATAGGCAATAATTCTTTCACACACATTTGCCTTCCGCTACAAGCATTAAGTGAAAATTTAATGCTCATTCTTCCCACCTTGTCATTTAAACACATAAGATCATTGTACTTAATTCTATTTCTATCTAAGGCTCTACAAATAAGTTTTTCCATAGAAGTGTCTATTTGAATCTCAGAATTAAAATCTTCAACGATTTCAGAAACAGAATCCGCCATATTACTAATCTGATTTGCTAAGAGCTCTCTACCTTCACTAAGTCTTGTTCTCCACATTTCATTTATAATATGCTTATTAACAATGTCCTCTGTATTTTTAAGTAAGGCAGTTCTCTTTATACATTTTCTTTCAATTTCTTCAGGTACACTATCGCTCTTTCTCTCAAAATTTTGAATCAATTCTTCAAATGCAGCATATGTGTAATGTAATTCTCTTTTCCAGCACATAGATTTCATATTACAATTGCTACACACGCGATCTGCAAGATTTTCAACTAAGGCACTGCTTTTTCCTTTCATTGCCAACTTTTCATTATCCACTAAATTATTTAATATATCTGACATATTAGAGAGTACATCCGAGAAACTATTTAGCCTTCCTACAAATGTATCTTTAATTTTATTTATATATCCTTGCTCGATATATTCCCTTTTTTTATCTGAATTAAACTCTGTAGATAATTCAGCATATACTTTTAGTGGTATTAACAAAAAAATTACCGCTGCGAGCATTGCTTCAAATATTATAAACTCAGAACCTGTAATACAATATATTTTTATTATCGAAAAAGCTACTAAATAAGCTGATACACTTAGCCACTTTCCAGTTTCTTTAAACACGCCTGTTATAAGTCCACAAATACCATACATTCCTATAAATATAATCATATTTTCAGAAGACATTCCTACAATAATACCCATAGCAACTCCTGATGCAGCACCCGCTCCACTTCCGTTAATATAAGCTATTACTATAACAAAAGCCAGACCTAAAACATTTGTAATTGATACGTTGAAAATGCTGAGTCCCCAAGTACCTGCTATAATTAAAGAACTTATAATTGACATACTTATTATTTCTTCATTTGAAAATATATGCTTTGTTTTAATTTCCTTAAAGCATAAAAGGCTATAATCTAGAATAAAATATAAAGGAAAGATACATAAAACTAGAAACATTGAATTTAAGAATGACATTAACCCGCTTACTTTAAGTATAAAATAATTATAGATAAACAATTCAAATATAATAATGGCAAACATGAAAGCTAAAGCTCTAGTTTTCACTTGTATCTTATTAAAAATATTACTGAAAACAGTAATGGTAACTATTAAAACCAAGTAGGATGGTAAATTCGCTATGCTCTGGTATAAAGTGATATACCCTAAAAATGTACCACTGGCTGTAATTATTGAAATTTTTCCATTATTAATAAATATTGTAGCTATCAAAAAAGCTACCCCAAATGGTGCAGTATTATTAATAAGAAGCACCCTGCTTATTAATAAACTTACTGTAAAATAAACAATTGCTTTAACAATTAAATTAATATTTAATGCATTTTTCTTTTGTACTTCCTCTTTTATCTTTCTAAGTCTTTGGTATGGAAATATATCAATACCGTATTGCATTTTACAAATCACCTCACCTTTGTTAATTAGAATTTCATTATAACAAAGGCTTTTGGAAATAATTGTCATAAGGTGAGATGCGTATACATTTTTTATGAGACATTGTTTTGTATATTTTTTACAATTGAATTTTACAATTTCCTATAATATAAAAAAACCTACCATATTTATATAGCAGGTTTTAAAATATTAAATGAAGCTTGTCACTTCATGCCATTGTATATTTGGGAAAATTATACTTTAATGTTTTTACGTGCCGATATATAAAAATTTAACATTATAGTTTATTTGGCAAATAAAAAATAACTCAAAAGTTTCCTTTTGAGTTATGGTAGCGGAAATAGGACTTGAACCTACGACCCTTCGGGTATGAACCGAATGCTCTAGCCAGCTGAGCTATTCCGCCATGTTTGGTTGCGGGAGCAGGACTTGAACCTGCGACCTTCGGGTTATGAGCCCGACGAGCTACCAACTGCTCCATCCCGCGATATTTGGTGCTGAAGACCGGAATCGAACCGGTACGGTGTTTAACCACCGCAGGATTTTAAGTCCTGTGCGTCTGCCAGTTCCGCCACTCCAGCTTATTTGCTT
>Ga0209123_1001845_pt1 | contig 19461 bp, 20 predicted proteins | sample BarGraIncu00431A_FD_184500 | JGI IMG/M metagenome (GOLD analysis project Ga0209123, IMG submission 184500) | Arctic peat soil microbial communities from Barrow, Alaska, USA - Barrow Graham LP Incubations 004-31A (SPAdes) (version 2) | ecosystem: Environmental > Terrestrial > Soil > Wetlands >... | reverse complement strand
TTGGACTTTTGGTTAGCCTCTTTTTTTAGGGCTTCTGTATCCATTATTTTTATAATTTGGTATACATAAAATAAAATTATATTTAAGGTTGAGTAAAAAAACTAGTTACATGGTAAACATAGAAAAAGTATAACATTGCCTATGTATTTATTATAATGTAAAGCAACTAGCTAGAAAGGGCAGAAGAAAATGAAAATAGATAAAAAATTATTACAATACTGCTTATATGCCATGATAACCGTGCTACTAATTTATAGAAAGTAAAAACTTACAGTTTTTACTACGACCTCAGAGGTCGTTACATAAACTGTAAGTTTATGTTTGCTAATGAATTTGATGAAAATGAACCTTTATATTAGCAATATTTTACATTAGGTACACTCTAAATCCTTTTATTAGGAGGCGGATCCGACCCCGTTACAGAAATTGGTAACGAAGTGGACAAGTTCTGTTTGCTAGTTGCTACCTCTGATGGGTCCAATGTAAGTTTTAACGTGAATCCTGGTAGCTATAAAGGGGCTACTTCTACTAGTGGCAGTTCATCATCTAGTAATACTTCGACCAATAAGACAGTACTAGTACCTATTCCTAAGGCAACTACACCAAGTAAAAATCAAAGTGTTACTGTATACGCTACTAAGACTGGAACTAAATATCATGTAGGTGGATGTTCATATTTAAGTAAAAGTAAAATTCCAATAAGTTTAAGTGATGCAAAATCATCGGGATTAACTCCATGTAGCAAATGTCATCCACCACAATAGGAGGGATTTATGAAAGTAATTATTGATAGATTTGAAGGCGATTTTGCGGTATGTGAAAAGGAAGATAGGCAAATGTTAGATATTGAAAAAATAAAAATCCCTATTACAGCTAAAGAGGGCGATGTTCTTAATATAATTAATGATAGGATAACTATAGATTCTGAAACAACTGAAAAAAGGAAAAAAGGGATAGAGGAGCTTACTAAGGATTTGTGGGAATAGTTTTGTTATCATTTGGCGGGAAATAATATGCTTGTGTATATGTGCCATAGTGTTATCAAAGATGTCGAAAGGTTATATGAGCTCAAAAATGATTTGATTACGTACGTGAAGATGGGTATTATTTAAAATCTAATTTAAATATTTAAATAAAAAATACTGTATCAGGTTATAGCCTAGTACAGTATTTTTATCTTAACTTATTCCCATTCGTCAATAAAAGGATATTTAAATTATGGACCAATTTTAAAATTCTATTCATTTACAATGATATTATTCTTCATAAAAATCGGACTCGCCATCAAATGATATATTTTCAATAGGGCAATCTGGTGATTCATCTAATTTGTCTATTTGTTCTTCTAAATCTGTGATCCTACTATTACAACTAATTGTAATATCGTCAAGCTTATCATGTAAATAATCAATTTCTTGTGTCTGTTCATTAATAAGAGATAACATTTCATTAAGACCATATATGGCATCATGTGAAAACTCTTTAGCTTCTTTCTTATCCATAATTACCTCCTAGGGTTAAACTCTACAGTCTTTAGGCAGTTTATCATCTCTTAAACCTTTAAATACAGGTTGTCGTAATCCACCCTTTGCTGTTTTCATCATAAATTTTACAATACATACAAGCCTAAGTTCTATCCATATTGCATTATCATTACCAGAAGGCAATATATTAAATGGTTGGGAACTTAATTCAGGGGTGGATTTTATTATTTGAAAGTCTTCTGCTGATATTCCAAGGGTTGCATGACCTTTATATACTAGTTCTTTATTTAAATATTGACCAAGGACAATGCTAATGACACCACCGCTCTTAAGAATATATCCGCATACTACAAAATCATCATCAAGTAGGTACTTAATTTTTATCCAATCCTTGGTTTTCTTGTCTTGATAATATTTACTGTCTTTTCTCTTAGCAACTATTCCTTCAAGATCATTTTGCTTAGCAAGCTGATAAAATGCAATTCCACTTTCTTCTATATATCGAGAAATAGCTAAACGCTCATTTTCCTTAATAACTTTCTCAAGCAACTTTTTGCGTTGCATCAAAGATAAATCTGTAACCTGATGATCATCATAGTATAGAATATCAAATGCGGTAAAACTAGCTGGAAGTTTAGATGATGCAAGTTGAATTTTAAACGTATTGGACATCAATGACCTTCGCTGAATTTCATAAAAATCTGGCTTACCATCTTTAATAACGATTAACTCTCCATCTAAAATGCAACGACATTTGACTTGTTTGTGTATAGTTGCTAGTTCTGGTACTTTAGAGAGCATCTTTACGTTTCGTTTATTGCGAAGATCTGTCATGTCCTTATCCAAATAAGCGATACATCTTTCACCATCTAGTTTTAGCTCATAAATGTAGTCAGGACTATCAAATGCCTCTTGATTTTCGCCGATTAACATAGGCTTAATTTCTTTACTTTCAAATAGATCCATTACGCACCCTTTGTAGTTCTTTTACGTGGGGTCTTAGGTTTTGGAGTCTCTTTAATTTTATTTTGTTCAATTGATGCCTTTAATGCATCCATAAGGTTAATTACATTACCAGGAGATTCAGACTTAGAAGCAACAATTTCCTTGCCAGCTATTTTCGTTTCAAGCAAATCTCGTAACTTCATTTGATACTCATCTTTATATTTAGTAGGTTCAAAGGGAGTAATCATGGAGTTAATTAGTGATTTTGCCATTGTAAGTTCAGCATCTACTAAGTCTGGCTTATTGTAGGATTTAGCAAGGTCTTTAATTTCGTCTTCATAATACATTGTAGAAATTAATATTCCATCTTCGCGGGGAATTATAGCAAGTAAAGTTTCTTTTGTTCCAATTACAGTTTTACCTATAGCAATCTTTTGCTCACTCATAAGTGCAGCACGTAGTAATTCGAATGATTTGTCTCCACCAGGTAGAGGAGTTGCTTGATACGTTTTATCATAATAAATAGGTGATATTTGATTAAGTTGTGCAAAGTGCATTATTTGTATAGACTTTTCTTTTTCAGTTTTAATTTTTTCTAAGTCATCATCCGTTACAACTACGTAATGATCTTTGTCATATTCATAGCCTTTTATAATATCATTTGTTGTAATTTCCTTACCACAATGACTACAAGATTTTTTATATTTTATCCTTGAATTATCTTCTTTGTGTAATTGATTAAAATGTATGTCATTGTCTTGTGTCGCGGTATACATAGATATTGGTATAGCCACAAGTCCGAAGCTAATAACTGTTTTATGTGCTACAGCCATTTTTAACACCTCACTTTTTATAGTAGTTTAACCATAAACTAAGTTATTTACTATTTGTTTTCTAAATTTAAACTTCTAAAAAGTCAGACAGTAGTATATAACAATATGAACCTATGTTCTAAGATTTAAGATTTCTAATAAAGATGAAAGTATATCAATTAGAAAGGTAGATAAAGTTATCCGTGTTGAGAAAGAAAAGCTTGCTGGCTCAGGAGGTACAGAATGCCGAGGATAGATGTAAGCTTTAAGCAAATTTCAAAAGATATGGGATTGTATACAAGGGTAATGTCTGAAGTTATTGTTACTTTAATATTCGCTTTTACTATCGTTATTATATATGCTTTAATCTAGGGGGTTATATTATGTAGTGGGAGTTAGCAACATGCACAGGGTACACATATGGTATATTTAAACTTATATTTTATTTTTTTACTAAAATTATAAAAATTAAAGGAAAAAACAATTTTATGTTGAAATAAAGGTATATATATATAATAGCTTCTTTTATCGGTAAATTTTATATTACCTAAATAACGTTACGGGAATGAGTGGGAAATAATTTAATTAGTGGCATATATTCAAAATCAAAATATTCCTGATATTTAGTTCCGAAGAAAGAAAAAGGAGATGTTTTATTTATGGAACAAATTCTAAAAGATAGACAAATTGATTCACTTCTGCATTTTACAAGGGTGGAGAATTTATCTAATATATTAGAGCATGGTTTATTGCCAAGATCAATTTTAGAATTTAATGGCATTAATTTTTCATACAATGATAATTATAGATATGACAATTGTAAGAATGCAGTGTGTACAACAATTGAATTTCCTAATTATAAAATGTTTTATCCTTTAAGGCTTAAAAATCCAGAGGTTGATTGGGTAGTATTATTATTGGATGCAAAAATAATTAGCGATTTAGATTGTGCCTTTTGTTCTACAAATGCAGGAAGTGCAGAAATGTACACTATTCCAATTAAAAATAGAAAAGGGAAAAAAGCACTATTAAGACTATTTGAGGAATTGCCGAATGGACCTTCAAGAAAAGAATTAGGAATATGGGATTTTTATCCTACTGACCCTCAAGCAGAAGTATTAGTCTTAGATTGTATTCCTGCAACGTATATAATATCTCTAAACTTTCAAAATCAAGCTGTTTTAAACAAATATAAAGATATTATTCCTATAGAAATAAGCTCAAAGGTTAGTAGTAGGGCGTTTACTTACAGAGAAGATTGGAATCATTGGTAGAATATATGATATAATTAATTAAGAAGGTGATAATTTGGCTACAAGACCAGTATTTATGATCTCAGATGCAGTTCCATATTATGTTGAAAAAATGATCGATTTTCAATTTTATAGTGGTTTTGCCGAAATCCAAAAGAAGAAAACCATACGGAGCCTACATGAAGCTTTTGATAAAGATAATCCCAATAGAAGCATATTGGAAATATCAAGTAAATCAGAATTGGAATTAGGTGTAAAACTTAGTGCATTTAATTTAATAATACATACAAAGAATAATAAACGGTATTCTGTCGAATCAGCATTTCAAGCTAGTAAAGTATTTGAAAATGGTGGGCCGTATAAGGACCTCTTAGATAAAACTTCAAAAGAAGCAAAACAGGACCCTAGATTAAAAAATAGCGGAAAATTAAAATGCTTTGAATTTGGAGGAAGTCGATTTGAACTAGTACCTAAGACTTCTTTTTATGATTGGGTTTATATCAACACCTTACATTTACATCCTGACTTAGCTGATAAACTCATGGAATATGATTCATTTACTGATATTGTATTCAATCCAGATAAGTCAGTAAACTGCCAAGCAAGAGCTGCAGCAATTTATGTTTCATTAAGAAAAGAAGGAATCTTAGAAATAACATTAAAGGATAAAAACGCGTTTCTAGAAACCGTATATGGAGAAATTAACATTTGCACTGATATTAACGTTGAGCAGTTTAGTGTGTTTGATTAAAGTGTGAAATATCATCATTGTATTATTGTATTTTAGCGTGGCTGATACAGCTGGTTAATCAGTTATCTACTATAAGGTTGGGTTCGTTCAAAAGAGCTAATTCACTATACAAAACTGCACAGTTACAATTTAATGACGCGAGAATTTTATCATTGGTGTTTATTTGGTGTTTACTTGGTGTTTATTTTGCTGAAGATTATATAAGTTTACTATAGAGTGCTACAAGACAATATCATATAGGTGTTGGTATATAAGGGTTTACAAAATATATTCCAGTTTGAAATAGGCTGACTACCTGACTCTTAATCAGGTATCTAGTGCAGTAGAGATTGTATTTCATAATGAAATAAATAAGGTGATAAAAGTTTGTCCTATTTTGCCCCATTATAGGTTAAATTTAATAGGTATTACTTAACCTTAGCTAAAAAATAAAATTCCAATTTATAAGAGGTTGAAGGGTTTGTAAATTCAATTAAATCCATTACTTTTGTAACAAGGTTAAATTACAGTCACAACTTCAGTATTAAGGCCTCTAGCGAAACTGGTAGAGGCCTTTTAGATTGTATAACAATACTTTCAGCTTTTGCATTTGGTCAAACCATCTACAGCGATTAGAAGCACAACTGTCAATTTTTGAAGTTATAGTAATCGTTGTTTGCAAAGTAAAAAGGGGATTTCTCTTCAAATCTAGAATACTTCATATAATACTATTAAATCTTCTCCAAACAAAATTTGTATAAAGGAATGGTATACATGAAAGAGTACGAAGTTGCTACAGCGATTATTATAAATGGTGATAAGATTTTATGTTCCAAGACAAATGAAAGTAAATATGAATATATTTCACAAAAATTTCAGTTCCCAGGTGTTGAAATAGGACAAAATGAAACAAAAGAGCAAGCATTAGCAAGAGAATTTAGAGAAGAATTTGAATCTAAAATCGAAATAGAAGATGAATTCATGACTGTATCACATCAATATCCAGATTTTAAACTTACAACGCATAGTTTTATGTGTAAATCATCTACAAAAGAATTTATATTAAAAGAACATATTAATTACAAATGGTTAACTAAAAATGATTTAGAAACCCTTGAGTGGACAGAAGCGAATTTGCCTATAGTACATAAATTAATTGAGCAGTATCACAATGACTCTTTTTACATTGAATTACCACAAAGCTTGAAAACAGGCTTTATAGACAGTCATCACCCATCTAAACAAGAGTATTTACCAGAGTTATTGCTAAATGATAAGATAAATGGAAAGAAAGTTTTAACAACTATAGATAAGGACTTAAGAAGTTGTGATGAATTTTGGTTCTCAGTTGCATTTCTAACAAAGAGTGGCGTTGCTGTATTAATGAATTTGTTGAAAGAACTTGAAGAAAAAAATGTTAATGGGAAAATAATGGTTTCTCAATATCAAAATTTCACACAACCAGAAGCACTAAGGGCCTTATTGAAGTTTGCAAATATTAAGTTACGAATAGTGGTTAAAGGAGCTTTTCATGCTAAAGGGTATCTTTTTAAGAAAGGCAATAGTTATGATTTAATAATTGGAAGTAGTAATCTTACTGCTAGTGCTCTATGTGCAAATAAAGAGTGGAATTTAAAAGTATCATCTACAAATAAAGGTAAATTGATAATTGATGCTATGAGAGAATTTAATAATGAATTTAAAAGTTCTGAAATTGTAAATATTGAATTTATTGATGAGTATGAAAAAGTATATAAGGCTCAAATGGTCTTTTCTAGTAAAGATGAAAATAGAATTGAAACTTTTCAAAATAAAATAGTTGAACCAAATACAATGCAGATTGAAGCATTGAAAAATTTAAAGAAACTAAGACTTGCAAATAAAAAGAAAGCTTTATTAATTTCAGCAACAGGAACAGGAACAGGAAAAACTTACTTGTCCGCATTTGATGTAAAAGAAGTAAATCCTAAAAAGTTTCTATTTATCGTACATAGAGGAAACATTGCAAAAGCTGCTATGAAAAGTTATATTAAAGTTTTTGGAGAAAATAAATCAATGGGAATGTATTCTGGAAACAAAAAAGAGATTGGGGCAGACTTTTTATTTTCAACTATACAAACAATTTCAATAGATAATAACTTGAATCAATTTGATAAGGATCATTTTGATTATATTGTAATAGATGAGACACATCGAGCTGGTGCGGCTACATATCAAAAAATATTAAATTATTTTGAACCTAAGTTTATATTAGGAATGACTGCTACACCTGAAAGAATGGATGGTTTTGATATTTTTAATGAATTTGATTATAACATTGCATATGAGATACGTCTTCATAGAGCTTTAGAAGAGGAAATGCTTTGCATGTTTCATTATTTTGGCGTAACTGATATTACTGTTAATGGGAATGTATTAGAAGAAAATGCAGCATTCAGTTTATTAACAGCAAACGAGCGAGTAGATAGTATTATTGATAAGGTAGAGTTTTATGGATGTGATAATGGTTGTGTAAGGGGTTTAGTTTTTTGTAGCTCTGTTGAAGAAAGTAATGAACTTTCTTCAACATTCAATAATAGGGGATATAAATCAGTCTCTTTGAGCGGTAAAAGTAGTGAAAAAGAAAGAGCGGATGCAATTATTGGATTAGAGAGCAACAGTGAAGTAGATAAATTGGATTATATTTTTACAGTGGATATATTTAATGAAGGCATAGATATTCCAAGAGTTAATCAGATAATTATGCTAAGACCTACTCAATCAGCTATAATATTTGTGCAACAACTAGGAAGAGGCTTACGAAAAGCTGATAACAAAGAATATGTAACTATCATCGATTTTATTGGGAATTACAGTAATAGCTACTTAGTTCCGATTGCATTATATGGCAATACTTCCTATAATAAAGATACTTTGCGTAAGTTGATGGTTAGTGGGAGTAATTTAATACCTGGAGCGTCTACTATTAATTTTGATAAAATTGCTCGTGAAAGAATTTTTGAATCTATTGATAATTCTAATATGCAGCTCAAAAAAGATCTTGTAAAGGACTATGAGTTATTAAAATTTAAGATCGGTAAAATTCCAATGATGATGGATTTTTTAGAACATGGGTCAAGAGACCCACAACTTTATGCTGATTATTCAAGGTCATATTTTAATTTTGCTGCTAGTAAAGAAGATGCTTTACGTGAAAGCCTATCTTCACAGCAAGTTAAATTACTTGAACTATTCTCTAATGAAATCGCAAACACTAAAAGAAGTGAAGAGGTCATTATTCTTAGTGAGTTAATACAGAATAAATCCACTAATAAAGAAAAAATCAAAACTATTATTTTTGAGAAATATGGTATTTCGGTTTCTAATGAAACGCTAGAATCAAGCATAAGTAACATCAACTTTGAGTTTGTGACGGAAAATAATAATAAAAAATTAATAAGTGTAAGAGAAAAGTATAATTTAAATATTATTTCCAATAACAATGATGAAATTTCATTTGAAAAAGATTTTACACCCTTATTAAAAAATAATATTTTTGTTAGTTATTTAAATGATATGTTAAACTACTCACAAACAATATATGATAAGTTTTTTGAAAAGAACAAGTATGTTGATGGATTTATATTGTATCGAAAATATTCAAGGAAAGATGTTTTTAGAATCCTAAACTGGAATAAGAATCCTATAGCACAAAATGTTGGTGGGTATATTATTAGTAGCGATAAAACAAACTGCCCGATATTCGTAAACTATCACAAAGATGAAAATATATCTGATACCATTAAATATAATGATGGCTTTTTAAATAATTATGAATTCGAATGGATGTCAAAAAATAGACGAACTTTAAATAGCCCAGATGTTCTTGTTATTCGTAATTATAAAAAGGGCCTCAGGCTTCCACTATTTATTAAAAAAAGTAATGATGAAGGCACCGATTTTTACTATATGGGTGATATGACTCCCATAGATGAAAGTATTGAGCAATCAACAATGCCAGATGGTAAAGGTAATAACGTTTCGGTTGTTAAAATAAGGTTTTTAATGAGTCAACCAGTTGAAGATTCTATTTATGAATATTTAACGAGAGCAAATATTTAATAAAAGAGTAGGAATGTATACAGATAACATGGTAGTAATGAGATATAATTTAGGCTAAGTTGTGTAATAAACTTAATAAAAAAGTATAATAATCTCAAATCGAGAAAATTATACTTTTTCCTTTGAATTAGTTTCCAAAGATAAAGAAGTGAGATTGTTGTCATCGTAAATATAACTAAATGATTGTGGAGCTTTCAAGCCAATTTTAATTTCATCTAACATCTTTGGAGTTTTATAAATGTAAACAGATTTAATTTTAATGGCACATGCTTCCTTACACCCCTTAAAATAAGTTTGATAATGGTTGTAACTAATACCTGAAAATTCTTTGCTTTCTTTCCAAAGTTCTTTTTTATCTTTGCATATAAGTTTTTCTATTGTAAATTCACCAACTACAGCACCAACAGGTTTTGTAGAGTATATTAACACTGAATCAACTTCCTTCTTAAACAATCTTCTTCGATATTCATATTTTTTAGTTCCATTTAATATCTCTTTAACAAATTCTGGTTTAATTGATAATAAAGCTTTCATTTACATCACCTTTTTCTAAAATTTTAGTGAATTCTTTATCTGTTAATGTGAAAAATCCCCAATAATTAGGTTTAACATTCATTATTTCTATAAGGTCATTATTTATTACTTTTTTATTTAATATAGCATTATAAGTCATTTTTATCACGTAACAATTATCTCTATTATAACACCCTTTTAAGTCTTCTTTTTCAAAAACACTGTATTTATTGCTATAATCACAGAATTCGTCAAAGTTATTGAATTCATCTTTAGTCTTCACTTCCTCAACCACACATACACTTGTAATTACAGATCTATATCTAGCTGGGCCAATACCATCATTTGTTCTGTATACTAAAACAATATCTCCTTTTTCTAGTTGTCCCACTGACATATTGCAAACATAGATTTTATGTATACTATTTGTATAAGAAACATCTTTTATTAAATCATAATTTTCTCCATTTAAAATTGAATCTGGAAATAATTTAGTATGGTATTTAGGATAGATACTTAACACATACTTTTTTACATTTGATACATTGAACTTAGGATATATTTTTAATATATCATCAACGATAATATTTAAATCTTTTAATAAAACTATTTCTGTGCCATTTGAGGTTCGCTTCTGGCCATACTCTTCAAATCCATATTTCTTGTATAAATCTATTAAACTGTTATGCCTATCAAAAACTGTAACATATATTTTAGAAATGTTTTTTTCTATGGCATTATCTAATACTTTTTTTATGAATTTTTCACCAAGTTTAGTCCCGTGTGAATCAATTTTCATTGTTCCTATTTTTAAAAACATATCGCCTTCTATAGCGGGGGTTACATCTTTTATTGGACCCGCCTCTTCTTTTAAATATAAGAAGCCTATTATCTTATCCTCCTCCTTAAAAATATATGCAAAGCATTGAGCTAAAACCTTCTTATGAAACCAGTCTTCAAACTCTTTATAATCAAGCTTTAGACTATCAAAAAACTTACTATTCAAATCTACCTCACTTAATAATTGATACTGTAGATTTCCCATTTTTTATCACCCTTTCTAGCTCAGTATATTTTTTATTATTTGGTATAAAAAATCAGATATTATGTTTAATATAAAAACTACCATTACATAACACAAAATTGTATTCCAATTACATTTATCTATTTTTATTCTTATAAGTGAATTAAATGATTCGATTTTATTATTTTCATCTGCTTTTTCCTTCCAATGATATGCTATTAGATTATCAGTTTTATATTTCTCTGTTATATAGTTATTCCATATATCATCTTCTAATTTTCTACTTGAATACTTTAGACCAGTACATTCCAATTTATTATCAATATCCATCAATAATAGAAAGTGTATTTTTTTGATAGTAAATTCCTTAGCTCTACTTATTTTCTCTAAAATATCATCACTAATAGACCTTTTTTCATTAAGTCTAAAGTCTATACATTCAGTAATTTTAAACGCACTTTGAAATGATGTAAACTTTAACTTATGTTGTTGCACCATATGATTTATTCCTTCTCCATCTATCCTAAATCTTATATAATAACTATTTGATTGATCAGCAATATCCATAGTGATTGCCAATATAGACATATTCTTATTTTCGGTTATTGCTATTCTCTCATTGAATTCATCTTCTAGAGAATATATATGAAATTTTTCTTTTCCATTTTGTATTAAAACTTTTTTAGGTTCGTTCAAATCAATTTTGTTACAGTTATTATTAAATACTGCATTAACTATATTCCTATCAGATATCATCACTTTTCCTAAATCAGAAAAATCTTCTCTTTTAATTTTAAAAGGAAAAACTATATTAATTTTTTTTAAGTCTGATACCTTCTCTATCATCAACCCTATATCTAGAAAATACTCGCTTTTTTTATCACTTTTGATTTCTGCTCTCCATAAATTTATATTAATATCTAAGCAAACATTTTCAGGTTCACCTTCATACCATATTACAAAAGATTTCAACTAAATCCCCCCAAATATTCCATATAATATTTAAATTATAACATAATATTTAAATTATTTACATAAAATATGTAATAAAATATTAACTATTCAACTAATTGTTCGAATATATTAATTTGAAATTATGTAAATATGAGGAGATAAAATTGATGAATTAATGGTGGCATAGAGGTTAATGAATATAGAAGAATGCTTAGATTTATATATTGGTAAAGATATACAGAAACTAAGAAAAATAGCTGATAATGTTTATATCTATATTAATCATATTGGGGGTGATATGTTAAGTTACTATAGATTTATAAAAGGGGGGGATAAGAAAGTTTAGGATGAATTAGTAAGTTATATTTGCATAGGTATGGGTGGTGCAATAGAGAAAGAAGGAGAAAAGCCTATAACTGTTAAAAGGAAACTAGAAAACGAGTTCCCAGTAGGCTTATATACTTCACAAAAAATGTATAGCAATTTTGCTACACATTTTCTGATACAAGCTGATTTACTGCATTGATATCTGCTGGAGCCCAGTTTAGAGAAAGTAAATTTTCTCTATGTAACCATATCAATTTTGAATGTTCACTTGCGGTAGGTGTACCAGATGTTATGCGGCACTTAACAGTAATTAAATTTACTTTAAACGTATCATATTCATGAGTATTATCATTGAATACATCAATAAATTCAACATCACAAGCAAGTTCTTCTTTTATTTCTCTTTCAATAGCTTCTTTTAAAGTTTCACTACCCTCTATCTTACCACCAGCAAACTCCCACATGTTTGGGAGAGACATTATCGGCGAGCGAAGAGCACATAAAATTTCATTATTTTCATTTTCTATTATAGCACCTACAACTTTTATTAATTTCTTCATAAAAAACACCTCTAATTAAGTTTAGCATAAAAGGGATTAGTGTAAAAGTAATGGGGTAGGTTTAATTACACACATTAATTATAACAATAACCATTGAGTAGACAAGTGAATATTTGGCCATAATTATAAATGATATTATAGTAATGGAGGGATTTATTTTGAACACTTTTGGGGAGCGATTTAAGAGTATAAGGTTGTCTAAGCAGATGACACAGGAACAAATTGCAAATGAATTTAATGGTCTATATGGATATGCATTTACAAAAACAACTATTAGCCAATATGAGAATAATAAAAGAGTACCAGAGATGAGTGCTGTCAAAAATCTTGTGGAATACTTTAATGTTTCATTAGATTATTTGTTGTGTAATGATATACATGTTATTAAGGAATTAGACCAAGGATATTATATGCATAATGACTCTCAATTTATTGAATTAGAAAAAATAGCAGCTTTAATAAAAAGTTTAGCATCAGAAAATAAAATACTTCTAAATAATAAAGGATTAAGTGACGAGCAAAGAAAAATAATATCAAATGGTATTGATATTATTTGTGGTTTAGTAAAAAAAGAAATAGTGTAGCTATGATAAAATAGTACACATTTAATTTGTGGACAAGTATACTATTTTATCATAACATTGTGGATGAAATTGTTTGAATGTTAGGTTTTAGTATCTATGAGGTTTTCTAAATGTATTATTAAATTTTCATAACTATCAAAATGGTTATTAACCCAGTGATAGCTAGGGAGGTTATTTTTAGTCCCAAACTCATTAATATCGGGCCAACGGCTGTGAGAGTTTTTAAACTTTATTATTGAGTCAAGTCTTAATGTTACTTTGAGGGCAATAGACGAATTTTGTAATTTTAAATAATTAAGTCCAATAGCGTTAACACAATTTTCAATGCTACCCCAATATTTGTGATAAACCTTTTCAGTATAAGTAGTATTAGGGGGATGTAGTTCTCTCCATTTCGGCAAACGTCCAAGTTTATTAATAAGATTCATTAAATCATCCTTAGCTATTTTTTCATTAAAAGGTAAATTAGCAAAAGTATTTATATTTAAATTAGATGCAATTAATGCATTATTAAAGGTTCCAAACAAATTTGTTATAGTTGATGACGAAGGATAGTCTGGGTTGCATATAAAGTCTCTAGTATAAGGAGTTCTACCATTTTTAGTGTGGAATTCTTTTAGTTTTTTAATTATATAGTCTTTTTTATGATTTTTATATGCATCATTAAAATCTTTATAAACTAAATGGAGATTTTTTATATCATAACATAATTTATGATGACCTAAGGCTGATAATTTCAAAATTATCTCATCAGCAAAAACATATTTCAGATTTGGTAAGTTTAACCCCGGCTTATTATTTTTGTTTAAGCACCAATATTCTACGCAGGCACCTTTATCGGTAGCTTTTTTATACTGATTCTCCTTGTGTTTGCACGCGTAATTAGAAGTAGCTGCATCAATTACTTTATGCTTAAGTGGAATATAGATATCTGGTTTAAAATCCAAACCGAATCCACAATATTGAAATAGACAGTCTCCTTCTAAAATTGAGGCTGATATTTCAACAAGATACTGCCATGCAGACCAGAAGTCTCTATAATCTAGAGGCGACACACCGGCGAGTTTCAAAATGTCGTTCCAACTAGATACCATAGTACCTGGTTTATAATAAACAAAGTGCCTATAATATGTTTTGAAATGGGGATATTTATCGTTGTTCTCAAAATCACAGGTTGTAGGTGCTCGTTTAAATTCATTAAAGAAATCCTTTATAAATTGTAATAATTCTTCATCACTTACAGTTGAATATTGTTTGGTTCTATAAGGGAGCATCACCCTACCTTCTTTAGAGGCTTTTCTTTCCTTCTATTCTCTACTAAAGTGTTTATTACATTCTTTACAGTATTTTTGATGCCCATTTTTTGAAGATCTATCTAAACTAAACTGTTGCAATTCCTTGGTTTCTTTGCAGTGTTTACATTTCTTATAATCCATATTAACCTCAGTCCTTTTTTATTAATACTTTAAGGTTAGTATTTGCAATTAGTCGTCTAGTATACGTTAATATGTACTAGTAAATATTAGTTTACTTTTAAGTCAACTTAATTGAAATATTAGTTTAATAAATAAATTTAAATTTACGAAAGTATAAGAAAATATTGAAAATATCTTAGAAAGAGTACAATCAAGGCTTATGCAGCTATAAACTTTTATATGATTAAAGCCTATTGAAAATTAGTTAAGCGATAAACTTATACCAAGAGGAAAAGGAAAGTGCTGATTTTGGTAAGAAAATTTTATGACGAGAATTCTATTTATAGGTACACGGGGGAAAATATATAATTTTAATTCCCACGAATTCGAGGGAATTAGAAATGAATCCTAAATGGGACTAGCTTTAGGCGATGGCTCTATCAAATGACTCCAAAAAAACTATATTTACTCTATGAGATGTGGTGTTATATGAAAATACATCATATTCTAAGTGATTTAGGTTATCAGGTTGAGGAATATGGGATATTAAAGTATAAGGACAATGGGTTCTATTTAACATTATCCCAAGACTCGGAAGCTAAAATGATTTATTCTAATAAGAAGAATAGATTAGAGTTATGGTATAACAAGTCATATTCATCTCCAACAACTAATCAAAGACCAGATACTGTGCTTAATATTAGGAATTTAAACAATAAAGATGACAATAGAATATATATATTTGATGCTAAATATAGAATAAATGTCGATGATAGTGGCGTTGTAGGCCCGGTGGAGGATGACATAAATGTAATGCATAGATATAGGGATGCAATAGTGTCAAAACTTAGTAACGAGGTCCAATTTAAATATGATACCTTTGGGGCTTATGTTATGTTTCCTTATGGAGATGAAGAGAAGTTTAAAGAACACAATTTCTATAAGAGTATAGAAGAAGTAAATATAGGAGCTTTTCCAATGCTACCGGGCAGTACAAAGTTAATAACCAAGCAGTTAAAGAAAATAATAGAACAATCCTCATTAGATGCAAGAAATGATAGGGTAGTTATAGATGAGTATGATGATTACGGTAAGTATAAGCCTTTTAACGTAATGCTTGTTAATGTGAAGAATAAAGAGCATTTAAAGCAGTATAAGGAAAATCTATTTTATCATGTTCCAGTAGCAAGATTAAAAGAGGTTAGAGAGTCAGTTGAGTATTTTGCCGTCTATCAATCAATAGAAAGCTTCAAAGAAGAGGGCGGAGTAAGATATTATGGAAAGATAAAAGAATGTTTAGAATATAAGCGAAAAGATTGTGCTGAGCTTAAAGCAAGAGTAGGTACTGAGGATGATATGTACTTAAGAATTAACTTAGAATCTATAGAAGAAGTCGATAATATAGTACCAATTCAAACAGGAACTAGAATTGTAAATTATACTACTTTATATCTTTTGAAAAATGCAGAAAATATTCATCAGTTAAAAATAGGAAGCAGCTTAGAACTTGCGGTATATAAGGTGCTAAAGAAGATAGCTAAAGAGAAGGATGTTAAAATTAAGAAAATTGATAAGGACAAGGATGCTACAACTAAAGATAAAGTGAGGGAGTATATTATTGGGGATGTGAAGGTAGAAATAGTGGATGGAATTGTGATAAGGGTGAATGGGGTTGAAACTGGTGTGAGGGGATTAGAAGTGGGGATTATAAATGTTATGGTGAATTTATAATTAGAAATTATATTTTTTTATAATATTGAATTGAAATTCTAGGTGGGGGATAAGATAGAAATTAAGTAGGAATATCTATCGCTATGCTTTGAATAAACAATAAATACGTTAAGAACTACTGCGAATAATAAAACTGCAGTAGTTTTTTAAATTAGGGTTGATAAGGGATGTTTTTAATAAATAAAATATTGGGTATTATATATAGAAGAAACAAAGATATGATATAATTGTTTTATTGTAAAGAGAGTATTAGGTATTTTAATGTGGAATAATATAAAAAAATAGTATTGTGGAAAAGGTGATTAATAATGATACGTTCAGATGGATATTTGACAAGCTTATTAAAGGAATTAAGGACTTTTACAAATGAAACTGGATGGGTTGAATTTAAAGTTAATAATGATGACCCAGAGGTTATTGGAGAATATATCTCAGCTTTAAGTAATTCGGCCGCTTTGAATGGAAAAACAAAAGCTTATATGGTGTGGGGTATTGAGGATGTGAATCACGACGTAGTAGGAACAATTTTCATGGGAAAGAATTCGAAAAAAGGAAATGAAGATTTGGAGAGTTGGCTTTTAAGATTGTTATCTCCTAAAATTATTTTTACTTTTTATGAGTTGACATTGGATGATAAAAAAGTTGTTATTCTTGAAATTGAAAGAGCGGCTGATAAGCCTATTCAATTTAAAGGCAGTGAGTATATCAGGATTGGATCATACAAAAAAAATCTTAAGGACTTTCCGGAAATTGAAAGAGAACTGTGGAGAATATTTGATAACAAGCCGTTTGAGTCAATGATTGCTATGGATCATTTACTTGACACAGAAGTGTTAAGTTTGTTAGATTATCCAAAGTATTTTGAATTATTGCAACTTCCATTACCCGAAGGAAGAAGCAATATTTTGAATAGGCTTAAGGAAGATGATATGCTTGAAATTAACAGTGCGGGTGAATGGAATATTACAAATTTGGGAGCTATATTATTTGCAAAGAAATTATCAGATTTTAAACATTTGAAAAGGAAAGCTGTTCGTGTAATTTTGTATAAAGGAAATAGTAAATATGAAACAATCAGGGAACAAGAAGGTGGAAAAGGTTATGCATCAGGTTTTGAGGGACTTATTGATTTTATAGATAATTTATTACCTCGAAATGAGGTTATTGGAAAGGCACTAAGACAGGAATTACCTATGTATCCTGAACTTGCAGTTAGGGAATTGGTCGCCAATGCAATAATTCATCAAGATTTTACAATTAGAGGAACAGGTCCTATGGTTGAAATATTTTGTAATAGAATGGAAGTAACTAATCCAGGAGTTCCTCTTGTAAAAATAGAGAGATTTATTGATAGTCCACCTCGATCAAGAAATGAGGCACTGGCATCTTTTATGAGAAGAATTGGAGTATGTGAAGAAAGAGGAAGTGGATTTGATAAGGTGGTATCTTTAACAGAAAGATACCAGTTGCCAGCACCTATTATAGAGGCTACAGAGGAACATACTAAAGTTATCCTCTTTGCACATGTTCCATTTAAGGAAATGAGCAAAGAGGATAAAGTAAGAGCATGTTATCTTCATGCTTGCTTGAAATATGTTATGAGAGATTATATGACTAATACAAGTTTAAGGGAACGTTTTGGATTAGATGATAAAGGAATATCTAGTGTATCAAGAATTATAAGAGATGCTGTAGAAGACGGTCAGATAAAACACATGGATCCCAATACTGCTCCAAGGTATTTCAAATACATTCCTTATTGGGCTTAAAGTTTAACTTGCTGGTAACTTGCAGATAAGTGGATGTTTAATGTTTTTCAATAAAGGAAGAGAGGTAAACACTGATATATCAATAAATTATCATTGAAAATTTAACTTGCTGGTAACTTGCATTTGGTATTATTAGTTTGAAAATATACTTAGTTTTTAAATTAATAAATTCTACTAGAAAATAAATTATATTTCATTAGAATGTTTAAAGTCTAGGAAACTAGGCTTGTTTTTTTATATATTAATGAGATTGCAAGGTTTATATTGAAAAACTGTCCTAAAATTAGAGGGCGACTAGTCAGTGACTGGACAAATAAGCTGGACACCTTGAAACATAAAAACACAATGAATTTGTCACCGGTAGTGACACAAACTATCTATAAAAGAAGTCGATAACATAGTCCCAATTCAAACAGGAACTAGACTTGTAACTTATACAACTTTATATCTTTTGAAAAATGCAGAAAATACTCATCAGTTAAAAATAGGAAGCAGCTTAGAACTTGCGGTATATAAGGTGCTAAAGAAGATAGCAAAAAAAACTGACTATGGTATAGATATGAAAGTAGTAAAAGATTAGGAGAGGTAAAATGAAAAGTATAATTATATCAGGAGCAACTAGTGGGATTGGTTTAAGTTTAACAAAATCTATGGCTAAAAAGGGTTATAAAATTATTATGGCGTGTAGAAATACTATAAAAGCAGAAAAAATAAAATGCGATATCATTAAAAGTAGTGGAAATAGAAATATATCAGTATTTTATCTTGATTTAGAGAAGGAAGAAACTATAAAAGCTTTTATTAAAATTATAGAAGCAGAGTGTAAAAATATAGATATTTTAGTGAATAATGCAGGTGTTTTCGAAGATAAACCTTTAGAAATAAATGGAATAGAAAAAACTATGTATATAAATTTTTATGCAACAAGGAAGCTTACAGAAGGATTGTTACCCTTAATATGTAAGGAAGGCAAAATAATTAATATAGTATCAAAGGCAGGATTGTATGGAGAATTATCAAGTAAGTTAATTAATAATAAAAAGAAATTTAAAGGGTTCAGAGCTTATTCAGCATCAAAGTTAGCACTTATTTTATATACTAGGGAATTAGCGCAAAGACTTAATGATGATAATCATATCAAGGTTTACGCTATTCATCCTGGAGCAGTAGCTACAAATATATGGAGAGGTAGCTCTTTATTAATGAAAATAATAAAACCTATAATGAAGTTGACTTCTAAAAAACCAGAGGAAGCAATT
>Ga0209123_1001844_pt1 | contig 19461 bp, 13 predicted proteins | sample BarGraIncu00431A_FD_184500 | JGI IMG/M metagenome (GOLD analysis project Ga0209123, IMG submission 184500) | Arctic peat soil microbial communities from Barrow, Alaska, USA - Barrow Graham LP Incubations 004-31A (SPAdes) (version 2) | ecosystem: Environmental > Terrestrial > Soil > Wetlands >... | reverse complement strand
GCATTGCCCATTCCGGCTACCACTTCTTCTATTAGACTTGGTTCAAGCTTAGCTTCGTTTAACGCAGCTTTAAGCGCAATGATTCCTAATTCAACGGCCGAAAAGTCTTTTAAGGAACCCAAAAAATCACCAATAGGGGTACGCATACCACTCACAATAACTACTTCACGCAAGAAAACCACTCCTTTTCTTATATCCTGCATCGCCGAAAAAACTAAAAAGCGTCTTCCGGGATATCTATGGCGGAGTTATCCCCTTCTTTAATGACCTGGAGAGTGGCTATGACATCGGGAACAATATTCCTAACGTAAAACCGAGCGCTATAGATTTTACCAGTATAAAAACCTTGATCGGCACTAGATTCAAGCATGTTATGCTGGGCTACCAAAGCCTGCTGCATTAAAAGACAACCAGCATACAGTTCGGCGGTAACTCTTAGCACTCGCGTAGAATATAAAGGTACAAACCCTGGATTACTCAGAAAGTAACTTTGTACCACATTAAGTAGTTCTCTATAAGCTTGAAGGGCCTGAGATAGAATCTCAAATTCACGGACAAATTCGCTATTATGTTCGTTTTCATTGATAAACTGCTCTAGCTCAGCGAACCACTCCCTGAATATATTGCCACCCTCGAGTTTCCATTTACGACCGACGAAATCCAAGGATTGTATATAATTTGTGCCTTCCCAAATGGAGTAAATCTTACTGTCCCTGGCCTGGCGCGCCGCTGGATACTCTTCAGTATAGCCGTACCCACCATAAACTTGGATAGCCTCAGAGATGAGACCCCAAGCCTGATCTGAACAATAAGCCTTAATCAGCGGAGTTATGATCTCGATCCTGCGATTAGCTTCTCGAACATCAGTATCATCTTGACCGAAAGTAATTTGATCCATATAATAGTGACCTTTAAAAATCATCGCCCGCATACCTTCCAACACAGATTTTTGGGTTATAAGCATGCGCCTAATATCCTCATGCTGGATAATTGGAACTCTTCCGCCCTTCGGATTTGTGAACAACTTCCCCTGAACTCGTTCCTTAGCATAAGCGACCGAATTGTTATAGGCAACAGTTGCCACAGCCAGAGCACTTTGCCCTGTGTTGATCCGAGACTCGTTGATCATCTTAAACATCTGTGCTATTCCTTGCCCAATACCGCTGGCACCAGGTGCTTCGCCTAACAGTAGACCTCGGCATGTGCCTTCTTCACCAAAACTTAGGACAGCAGTTGCAGAACCCTTGTATCCCAATTTGTGTTCAATCCCAATCGTTGCTACATCGTTCACTTCTCCCAAACTACCGTCGGCGTTAACCCAGATCTTGGGCACGATAAACAATGACAAACCCTTAGTGCCTCCTGCTGCTCCATCAACTCGGGCCAGTACCAAGTGGATAATATTTTCTGTAAGGTTATGATCACCCGCAGTAATAAAACATTTTGTCCCTTTGATCTTATAAATTGATGGTTCTTCCGTCGGATAGGCTTTTGTGATCGTATCACCCACGTCAGAGCCACCACCCGATTCCGTCAAGGCCATAGTGGCACTCCAGACGCCTTGAAACATTTTGGCTGAAAATAGCTCAACCTGTTCCTCGGATCCATATTCTTGAATCACAGCAGCGATCCCGCCGATCAAGCCTATATATGTTTCTAAACTTGGATTGGCCGCAATTAAATACTCGCGTACAGCGCCAAATAAAATGCCAGGAAGAACCCCTTCACCATTGACATCCTTATTGCTTGAACCCCAACCATTTTCCTGGAAAAACTTATAGGCATGATGAAAGGATTCTGGGACAACCACATTGCCTTCACTAAATATCGCACCGATACGATCACCTTCGTCATTGGTTGGAGCAACCACATCCTTACAAACCTTTAGTGCCTGATCAAGAATCTGGTCCACGTCATCCACACTTAAATAGTCCTTAAAACGGTCTAGTCCTAAGATCTTTCCTCCTTTCAGCCATTCCTTGATAATGAACTTATGGTCTTGGGAACTATATAAAAAATTACTTGCCAAATTAAATGCCTCCTTTTAGTCTGAATAAATTCTCAACCGATATTGATCACGAGACTACGCCCCACTATCCGTTTCGTTACTAAGATCCCCCCTCGTCATGGTCAATATAAATCACATGATAATAAATATACGCAAGTACTATGCCAAACCCTTGGTATTACGCAATAATTATCAAAATAAATAGATAAGGCTGAATTTACTAACTATTTAGTAAATTCAGCCTTATCTATTTATAGAATTGACGATTCTTTTAAATCCATAATAATTAATTCGTAACTAGGCTTTTCATAAATGCAACATTTTACTGCGTTTTAGCTACATTCTATCTGTTATGCAACCTCTTTCATTTGTATCTATTATTCTTCTTCCGGTACAGCATGCTGCTGTGAATCCCTAATCGCAGGGATGCTTCGCTTACCCGTCCGCCACATTCAGCCAGCACTTGATTTATATACTTCTCTTCCACAGTTTTCTTAACACTCTTTAAAGTCCCTTGATAAGTTCTTTTTGTTTCTGGCGGACATTCTACCATCTCGACACGCGTTTTGTTCTTTACTAGGGAATCATTTTCAAAATATAAAATGTCTCTGGACGACGTAATAACTAATCGCTCGATAACATTACGCAATTCCCGGACATTCCCTGGCCAACTATAGTTTAATAATGCCTGTGTCATTTGTGTAGAAAATGTCTTCTTGAGACCATATTTTCTATTCAATTCATCAAGAAATTTATGAGCAAAGGCAATAATATCATCAGTCCGATCTTTTAGGGATGGTAAATTGATGGGTATTACATTAAGTCGATAGTATAAATCGCTTCTAAATAGTTTTTGGCTTATCATTTCATTTAAGTCCCTATTCGTAGCAGCAATAAATCGTACATTGGTCTGATAAATTTTCGTATCGCCCAACCTTTGTGCTTCGTTGGATTCTAATACTCTTAGCAGCTTAGACTGCATCGCTAAAGGCAACTCAGCAATTTCGTCGAGAAATAATGTTCCTTTATCAGCGATTTCAAACAACCCAGGTTTTCCTTGCGGATTTGCACCTGAAAAAGCCCCTCGTACATAGCCAAAGAATTCCGACTCCAGTAGTTCATGGGGAATTGCTGCACAATTTACCGGGATAAACGGCTCTTTACACCGAAGACTATTTCGATGTATATGCCTTGCCATGACTTCTTTACCCGTACCCGTTTCTCCAATAAGCATGACAGTACTGTCAGTTTTTGCTATGACATTACTCATTTTAATAATGTTGCGCATTTGTTGACTCTCAGCCACTAGTCCTTTATTTTCTTCCACTTCGCTTAAATATTCTACTGTAGTTTTGTATCGTCTAGCTATCTTTTTTTCTTTTTCTAGGGCTGCTATATAATTAGCATTTAAATCTTCATTACGTCCATTGGTAATGATCATAACAACGTCGCCCTTTTCATCCATCAGAGGCTTACTGGTAACCAGATGCTGAACTCCATGAACGTTTCTCAGAATCCCTGATACAACAGAACGTGTTTCTATCGCCTTCATAGTTGGAGACCAGTCATATATGCCTTTTTTTACTAAATCTTTTACATTTTCCCCTATCAATTCTTCAGTCTTATATTCCATAAATATTCCTGACCCTGCGTTCGCCAGAAGCACGTTGCCAAGTTTATCAGTAACAAAGATCGAATCGTATGAATTATCAATTATCTGTTGTAAAAACTGCGGTCCAAGAGTTTTTCTCAATTCGTCAGCTAAAACATCTTGTTGGTGAGGAATTAGCTTATCATGTTCAGATGCCACTTTATCACCTCCCGCAATTATAACAGCATCTACCTTTGTCCATCCGTGAAAAGCTGTTCTTTTAGAAAGTCAAGAGTATTTCTATATTGTTAAAATATTTTAATTTTTCCAACTATTAACTTATTATACATTTCGTCATTTTCTCAGTATCTCCTTCTGTGCCCACTCAATTTCAAAAGTTTTATTCTTCACTGGTGTAAAACGCAGAAACGAAACCCCCGTTGCCTAGAACAGTGATCTAGGCAACGGAGGTTTTCAAGAATATCAATAAAGTAAATGACTTCTTCTTGCGCTTAATATCCTATTTGGAGACCTTAATAATTAGGGCTGCACCGGTGTCGCCAGCTGCGCATCCTGTGAATAGACCATAACCGCCGCCTAGAATAGCCAGTTCTTCAATCATTTCCATAATTGCCCGACCGGCAGTAGGTGCCTGGGGATGCCCGTAAACAAGTGAACAACCGTAGTTATTCATCGTCATGACATCAATGCCCATTTCGTTAGCCATGTACAAATCATTGGCCGTAAATGGATTGTGTGATTTGATAGCTTTTACATCCTTGATACTGATCCCGGCATTTTTCAACGCCATTCTTGCTGCTGGCACTACGGCCATAGCCATATGAGCCTGTTCGGCACGGGCATAACCATAGGATATTATTTGAACTTCAATGTTTTTATCTGTACTCAGTTCACGAGCTTTATCTCTTGTGGTTACAATAAGCCCGCAGTTACCGTCCGCTGGATGAGTTTGAGCGCCAAATGAGTGTACTCCGCCTGGAATAACCGGTTTTAATGGGGTCAAACTTTCAAGAGTTGTGGGAGTCACGCCTTCATCCGTCTCAACTATTCCCGTTTTCTTTTTGCTTATCTTATATTCCGCCGGAACCATATAGCGTTTTTGGAATGCCCGATCATTATCTAAAGCATCCTGATATTGCTCGTAACGTCTAACCGTCACCCGATCAACGTCTTCCTTGGTAATCCCACCTACCTTATTAACCACGTTTTCAGCAGTCTGAACCATGGGAACTCCGCTCCAAGGCCCACCGTCAAAGTTGTCCATAAGCCAACTTTCCTTAATCATTTCGCCACCAGGGCCCTTTGGATTAGGCCAGACTGTGAAAGGGCCATTGGAACAACGGTCTGTGAGCAAGCAAAATGAGGTTTCGTAAAGACCGGTCTCGAGAGCCATAGCCGCTTGATTCAAAACAGTCGTGGACGTAGAACATGCTTGAGTAATATGCATACCAGGAATATCTGGAGCTCCCATTAGAGACGCTGCCCAAGGAGCATCGTAAAAAGTATACAGTTGTCCAATGGTTTTACCAAAAACAAGGTATTCGAATATCTTTGGATCAATTTCTTTTGTTGCCAGCCATTTTTTTGCGGTTGACGCTGCGAGTTCAACAGCATGTTCATTTTGCAGACTCCCCTGCCAGCGAGCAAAGGGTGTACTGTAGTAACCACCATATGGAATATAAGCTTTTGAATACATTTTAATAACCTCCTGTTGTTTCTTTGTTTCAATCCTGGTTTCTCAGACTGGAGCCATCAATAATTCCATCCTAATGTTCACCGATTCTTAAACACGGCAGGGCGTTTATTGATAAATGCCTCAAGGCCCTCCTGTAGATCCTCTGTATGGAAGATCTTTTCAACATGCTGCATTTCCATTTCCAACGCATCCTGCAAAGGAAGTTCAGTTCCCATATTAACGAGATGCTTCGCATAAGCCATCGCCACGCCAGCTCCTTTGGCTAGTTTTTTAGCTAGCTTAAGAGCTTCCTCTAACGCTGTACCTTGAGGCACGACTTGATTTATCAGACCAATCCGGAAGGCTTCTTCGGCAGAGATAATTGTGCCTGTAAACAGTAGTTCTTTTGCTTTTGATTGCCCGATCAACCTCGCCAATCTTTGTGTGCCACCCAGTCCTGGAATCAGCCCCAAAGTCACTTCCGGCAGACCAATCTTCACCTTTTCATCGGCTATTCTGAGATCACATGCCAAAACCAATTCACACCCTCCACCCAGGGCCAGACCATTCAGTGCAGCAATGACAGGCATAGGTGTTTCTTCCAGATAGGTAAACATGTCTTTATAGATAGTGGCATTTTCCCTCGGACCGCTTTCCATCTGCTTCGGGAAATCTTTAATGTCTGCACCTGCAACGAAAAACTTTGGACCAGCCCCGGTAATTACCAAGGCCCTAATCTCATTATTTCCCTCTACTTCCTGCAGGACTTGCTTCAATTGCTCTCTAACATCCAGGGTAAGAGCGTTTACAGGGGGGTTATTAATGGTAATAACCCCAACACTTTCAGTAATCATTAGTTCAACGACCTTATTCTGAGCCATATTTTTTCTCCCTCCCCCTACCTATTAATTGTAAGTATAAAAACCTTTGCCTGTTTTACGGCCCAGATGTCCGGCTTGAACCAGGCGTTTGTGAATAGTACGCGGCCAGAACTTCATGTCTCCGGTTCCTTCATACATGACGTTAAATACATCCAAAGCCGTGTCGAGCCCTATCAGATCTAACAAAGCCAGTGGACCGATGGGGTGATTCATTCCTAACACACATGCTTTATCGATATCCTCTGCCGAGGATAATCCTGCCTCATACGCTGCTACCGCCCCGTTAAGCAATGGAATCTGTAGATAGTTTACTAAAAAACCAGGAGTGTCTTTCGCTCTAATTACCTTCTTACCAATTTGTTCACAAAAATTGGCTGAAGCTTGATAAGTCTCTTCACTGGTTACCAAACCCATTACCAATTCGACCAGTTTCATCACGGGCACAGGGTTAAAGAAATGCAGCCCAATGACTTTGTCCGGCCTTTTGGTAGCACTCGCTATTTCTGTCAGAGACAGAGCCGACGTGTTACTGGCCAGGAGGGCCTCAGGTTTAACAATTTCGTCAAGTTGTTTGAAGATTTCTCTTTTTAACAGCATATTCTCAAAGACAGCTTCAATCACCAAATCTACGTCAGCCATTGCCTGATAGTTGTCACATAAAACAATCCGGTCGAGCATATTCTGCTTATCTTGGGTAGATATCTTGCCCTTTTCCACGAGTTTTTGGGCGACTTTCTCAATCCTAGCCTTACCTTTTTTCGCCACTTCTAGATTGGTCTCAAAGAGTAAGACTTCTATGCCAGCTTGAGCAATCGTTTGCACAATACCAGATCCCATCGTTCCAGCCCCACCTATAACAGCTACTTTCTTAAATTCCATTGAATACATCCTCCTCTGTCTATTAACGTTTTTACTTTAGGCAAAACAGTTCATCCGACCCTGCTGATAGATTCGGCCATCCATTATCTTTAATTTGCTGCTAATTATAGGTCGAAATTTCATCTGCTGTAGGATATCCTTTTCTAAATCGATTCCGGGTCCAATTTCCGTTAGAAAAACTTTTCCTTCAATTAGCTTAAATACACAACGTTCGGTAATATAGGTGATATCTCGATTTTGTCTCGAAGCCAACGGGCCATTGAAGCTAATCTGCATGACGTTATCGACGAATTTGGGCACCTTCCCCTCCTTAGTAATAATTAACTGGCCGTTCGCAACTTCAGCCTCCAGTCCGATGTTAAAGTTGGTACAGAACACAACCTTTGGAGTAGACTGGCTGATGTCGATAAATCCACCCGTACCGCAAAAACGTTTACCAAATTTACTTACATTAACGTTGCCATATTCGTCGACCTGGGCCGCACCCAAAAAAGCGATGTCCAACCCGCCCGCATGATAGAAGTCAAACATAGTTGCAGGTCCCACAATACATTCTGGATTGTAAGATACCCCAAAGTCAGGCCACCCTGCTGGTTGTCCGCCGAAGAGTCCTAACTCCATTGTTAAGGTAACGTCGTCAAGAATTCCTTCCTTGCCAGCGGTAGATCCCAACACCGCACCAGGGATTCCCATTCCTAGGTTAACGATATCGCCAGGCCTCATCTCAAGTAGTGCCCGCCGGGCAATAATGTCCTGAGCAGTAAGTGATTCGCTGCTGGCAGCGGTCTGATACATCGGCACTCGCAGATCTCCACTAAATGAGGGATTATAAAAGGTACCTGCGGTCTGCATGTGATCCACTTGAACGTTTTCGCAAATTACCACTGCATCGACCAAGACGCCCGGAAGTTTAACGCTCTTGGGATGCAAAGTCCCCGCTTTGGCGATTCTCTCTACTTGTACAATTACTTTTCCACCACTCGCTCTTACTGCCGAGGCCAATTCGATGAGTTCTAGCTGAACACCCTCGTTTTCGATTGAGATATTCCCTTTTTCATCTGCCGTCGTGCCTCTGAGCAACGCCACATTGATCGGAAATGCCTTGAATAAAAGCCATTCTTCGCCCCTGAGTTCAATAAGCTCAATTAAGTCTTCTTCAGCTGAGGGATGGATTCTACCACCGTCTTGCCTAGGATCAATATAAGTACCCAACCCAATTTTGGACACTATACCAGGCTGCTTGGCCGCAATACTTCGGAAAAATTGGTTCATAACCCCCTGTGGAAATACATATCCTTCAACTTCACCAGTTACCATCATGTCCCGCAATGGAGGAACGGTTTCCGGGTGGGTAACCACAGCCCGCTTCACAAAACCCGTGTGGGCAAACCTAGAGTCTCCCCGATGATCCCAATTTCCATGCCCGCATCCTGCTACGATGGTTAGCCCGCCGGGGCTCTGCTGTGCTAGATACTTTTCTTCCAGCGTCCTGACCAAAAGCTCCGGGTAGCCTATCAATCCAACGGCGGCAACTGCTAGAGTATCGCCACTTTTAATCAATTCGATTGCCGCTAAGGCGCTCATGAATTTATTCTTCATGATTTCCTCCCTCAAGTAGTTTTTACACTACTTTTCTTCCAAGAAATGTTTCCGACTTATCTCACTAACGTCATTTGTTATGGTCGTACCACCCGGCACCGGTCTTTTTGCCCAGCCGTCCAGCCCGTATCAGGGCTTTCACGGTCTGAGGAGCATTCCATTTCATATCTTTAGATTCACTGAAGAAATAATCCGCTACATGTACAGCAATGTCTACGCCTGTATAGTCCATGAGTTCGAAGGGACCCATGGGATAGTTTAGACCCAGTCTTACCGCTGTATCGACATCTTCTGGAGTGGCTATTCCTTCTTCCACAATGCGAATGGCCTCGAGGAATTGGGGCATCATAACGCGATTTACAATAAAACCAGGAGTGTCCTTCTTAACCACCACAGGAGTTTTGCCCATCATTTGAGCAGCCTCAGATGCCAACTTCAGCGTCTCATCACTCGTATAATAGCCACGGATCACTTCAACCAGCCTCATGATTAGTGGAGGATTAAAGAAGTGCAACCCAACAACCTTATCTGGACGGGAGGTGGCGGCAGCTAATGCGGTAATCGACATGGAGGAAGTATTAGAGCCAAAGATTGTGTCCGGACCGCAAATCTTATCTAGCTTTTCAAAAGCGCTTTTTTTAACATCAATATCTTCAAAAATTGCCTCTATCACCATATCCACAGCCGCAAGATCCTCCATCTGTGTGGTGATGGTGATCCGCTTTAAGGCCACCTCTTTTTCATCAACCGTCATTTTCTGCTTTTCAATACTCTTATCCATAAAAGCGGCAATGCGCTTAACTGCACCTTCAACAAACCGCTGCTCCACATCACAGAGTATTACCTCAAAACCCTTTGCTGCTGCTAGGTGGGCAATTCCGCCACCCATTGCACCTGCACCTAAAACCCCAATTTTCTTAATCGTCATCATCTATACCTCCTATGTCTTTTTGGTTCAAGACCATTGTTACTCTGACTTACGAGAAAACCACTTTAGTTTTGTGTTTAATCTCCTCCAGTTCTTCCATCTCATCATCAATGTCCATTAGTTCAGTTAACCATTTCGCACGATTATCCTTACTTTCTGATAAATTAGCAAAAACTTTTTCACGTTGTAATAGTAAAATTTCAATTCGGTCCATAACAATCAAACTCCTCTCTCTGGAGCTCTTTCCTAAACTTCATAGAATACGCCTCCATCGTATTCTGAAGAATGCAATATAACTTTTTAATTATTCAGTATATTAAGTTTATATGCAATTCACGTGCCAACGTAATTAGTATGTTAACATCCCTTAGTACTACAGTAATCAGGAAAACCAGGTCTGAACAATAATAATAATCTGTAAAAATTCTTTTCTCTCTTGTAAAGAATTTTTCATTGGCAGATACCTACTCCATACCTATTGATTATAGGTATAAAAACCTTTCCCTGTTTTACGGCCCAGGTGCCCAGCTTGAACTAGCCGCCTGTGGATAGTACGCGGCCAGAACCTCTGGTCTCCGGTCCCTTCATACATTACGTCGAATACGTCCAGGGCATTGTCGAGCCCTATCAGATCTAACAAAGCAAGCGGACCGATGGGGTGATTCATACCTAACACACACGCCTTATCGATATCCTCCGCTGAAGATAATCCTGCCTCATACGCTGCTACTGCCCCATTAAGCAACGGAATCTGAAGATAGTTCACTAAAAAACCAGGGGTGTCTTTCGCCTTGATTATTTTTTTGCCAATTTGTTCACAAAAGGCAGCTGTAGCTTGATAGGCTTCTTCACTGGTTGCCAAACCCATTACCAATTCGACCAGTTTCATCACGGGCACAGGGTTAAAGAAATGCAGCCCAATGACTTTGTCCGGCCTTTTGGTAGCACTCGCTATTTCTGTCAGAGACAGAGCCGACGTGTTACTGGCCAGGAGGGCCTCAGGTTTAACAATTTCGTCAAGTTGTTTGAAGATTTCTCTTTTTAACTGCATATTCTCAAAGACAGCTTCAATCACCAAATCTACGTCAGCCATAGCCTGATAGTTGTCACATAAAACAATCCGGTCGAGCATATTCTGCTTATCTTGGGTAGATATCTTGCCCTTTTCCACGAGTTTTTGGGCGACTTTCTCGATCTTAGCCTTGCCTTTTTGCGCCAATTCCAGATTGGTCTCGAATAGTAAGACTTCGATGCCAGCTTGGGCGATCGTCTGTACAATACCGGATCCCATCGTTCCAGCCCCACCTATAACAGCTACTTTCTTAAATTCCATTGAATACATCCTCCTTCCGTTTTCATTTTAACTTCTTTCCTTGACTTCATTGCCGATTTTCATGAGTACTTAACAGGCCCCGTTAATATTAGCTAGCCTAGCTAACATTAACGAGGGCTTTGCTTCTTTATTTACACTTCATACTTGCCGGCTTCCGAAATAGCTGCAGCAACCTCTTGTCTAAGCGCTACCGTGTTCCGGATCGTATACTGGGTCAGCTTCTGCAGATTCTCCAAATGGTTTGCCAATTCCTCTCCATCCGCAAGGGCGGTCAACGCTTCTTTGGCGGTATATTCCAAAAGGCCAATGGTAGAATTTATATAGGCCATAGCCATACTTTGCTTAAGTTTTGCCTTGGCCCCACCCTCATTGGCAACTGCCTTCTGGCTCCGGAGCCAGGCGCTCTCTACAGCAAAGGCGCTTATGGCTAGATCCGCTAGCCTGCCTAATATCTCTTGTTGTTTCAGTAAATCCTTTCCATATTTTTCAAGTCCAGCACCCATGGTCAGCAGGAAGATATCCTTTGCTGCCTGTACTAACCCTGCTTCTCCTTCTCGTACCAGACTCCCGTCTGCGATTTCTCCCTTGAGCTTTCCGATGGCTTCCTCAAGCAGCAAATCCCCTTTCGCTGCCCGACGCAGCAGTGTCGTAGGAATCAAAACACGGTTTATTTCATTCGTCCCTTCAAATATGCGATAAATCCTTGCGTCCCGATATAGTCTTTCTATGGCATATTCGGAGCTAAATCCATAACCACCATGGATTTGTACCCCTTCATCCACGGCATATGCCAGTGCCTCTGTGGCATATACCTTGTTCATTGAGCACTCCAGTGCATATTCCTCAATACCCTTGGCAGCAATCTGCCCCCCGTCATCACCCGAGGTATCTAGGGTGTGCATTATGTCTTCCAACAGCCCTCCTGTGCGGTAGACCATACTCTCCATTACATAGGTTTTGATCGCCATTTCCGCTAATTTTTCCTTAATCAGACCGAAATTCGCAATGGGGGTACCAAACTGCTTTCGCTCATTGGCATAGGTTGCCGACAGCTCCAGGGCAAACTTGGCATTACCTAATGCATTAGCAGCGAGCTTATAGCGGCCTAAGTTCAGGATATTAAAGGCCACCACATGCCCACGGCCAATTTCAAATAACAAGTTTTCCACTGGTACTTTTACATCGTCAAAAATTACCGATCTGGTGGACGAGCCTTTAATACCCATTTTGTGTTCTTCTGCGCCGGTAGAAAGGCCCTCCGAATCTCCGTCGACGATAAAGGCTGTAAACTTATCCCCGTCTATTTTCGCGTAAACTATATAAATATCGGCCATAGCGGCATTAGTGATGAATTGTTTTGTGCCGTTTAGGATGTAATGTTTACCATCGGGACTTAACACTGCCCTGGTCTTAGCAGATAATGCGTCTGATCCAGCTCCTGGTTCCGTCAGTGCATAAGCTCCGACTTTTTCGCCTGTTACGATTCCAGGCAAATACTTTTTCTTTTGTTCGTGGGTTCCGAACATGACGATCGGCATACTACCAATCCCGGTCTGACCGCCCTGGGTCATGGCAAAGGAACCTGATCGCCCCATACACTCGGCTATGATCGTGGTACTGATTTTATCCATCTCCAAGCCGCCATATTCTTCCGAAATATCGGCACCGTTAAGACCTAGCTCTCCTGCCTCCTCCAAAAGTTCCCTGATCAGGCCTTCTTTTTTAGCTTCTAGCTCATCCATTTGGGACAAAACACGATCTGTCACAAATCCTGTAGTCGTCCGATATATCATTTCATGCTCAAGGGTGAAATCCTCAGGGGTAAAAATATCTTGGGGATTGGTTTGACTTAAGAGGAAGCTTCCCCCTTTAGGTAAATTACTCATATGACTCACTCTCACTTTCTTCATGAATTTTTGATGTCTACTGGCACGTGAAGCAAGATTATCGTTTTTGCATCAATGCCAATGACCTGTTCCTCTAGGCTTGAATTCTTCCAATGCTCTCAATACTTCTACCTTTCGTTTCGTCGATGAAGAAAAATGCCACAAATGAAGCAATGACTGCTGGTATTGCAAAGAATACAAAAAGACCCGTAAAACCAACACCCATCTGTTGCACATAGCCAGCAACGATGGGACCTAGGAATCCTCCGATGCGCCCAAATGCCTGAGCTGAAGAAACACCGGTATTTCTAAATTCAGTAGGGTAACCTTCAGCAAGGAGCGGCTGGGTACCACTTAGCCCCCAATTCATGGCCATACCCACTAACATGCCACAAATAACCACTTGCCATTGGTTTGTAGCAAATCCTAGAACGAGAATGGCTACAGCCGTGAATATCCAACCAAAGATTACGTTTGTTCTTCGGCCAATGATATCTGCAACATAACCAGTGACCAGGCTACCAACCATTCCGAAAACATTTTGTAGTACTGCGAAAGAATACCCTTTCACCAAACCATAACCTTTTCCTACTAGCAGGGTAGGCAACCAGCCATTGATGCCGTAAATAACCACTGACCCCATGAAGTAGATCACCCAAAGAGCCATCGTTGCCTTACGAAATTCTGGAGAAAAGAGGGCCCTTACTCCAACTTTCTTAGGGGGAAGAGGTGCAATTAAACTATCCGAAATCCATTCACCCGCTTCGCCCTTAGCAGATATCTCCATTCGTTTAATTAACTCAATTGCTTCTTTTTCTCGCCCTTTGCCTAAAAGCCAGTGTGTCGATTCAGGGAGTGCGGCCATCAAGACGAACGCGTATAACGCAGGAATTCCTCCGACAAGATAGCAAACCCTCCATCCGTATACGGGAACCACATAAATGGCCACAATACCCGCCGCCACCCATCCTAAGACATAAAATGCCATGATTGATGCGGAAAAATAGCCCCGATTTTTGGTTGGTGCACTCTCGGACATCATTGTGATGGCAATGGGTATGCAGCCACCAAAACCAATACCACCTAAGATCCTAAGAATGGCAAAGGCTTGGAAACTATGCACATAATAAACAGGAAATGTTAGCAAAGAGAATACGATGACAAAGAAAGCAAACGCCTTTTTTCTCCCGAGTTTATCCGAAATAACCCCTGCGCTTAGTCCCCCAATCAATAAACCCAAAATGCTCCACGATGAAAGACTTCCAGTTTGAATCTTCGTGAGCGCCCATTCCTTGGCCAACTGCGGCATTGTATAGGCCACAATCATGTAATTGTACCCTGCGAAAATGAGGGCAAGCCCAATTAAAAAATAAATTTTGAAGGTATATTTTGAAACGCCTAATCTATCAACAACCTCAGAAATTGTAACCTTATTCATGCGTTTGTCGCCTCCCTCAATTTTGCTCATCCCGATCCGTTCCGGCGATGAGTCCCTGCCCTAAATCCATAGGTTCTTCTGCATCAATATCGAATTACTACCCTCTAGATAATGCCTAGTTTCCTGAAAGAAGCAATTTCGCGATCACTGTAACCGAGGAGGGTATTGAGAATTACTTCGGTATCCTGACCGATGGTCGGAGCTCCACGCCATACCTGTGCCGGAGTCTCGCTCATCTTCGGGCAAAACCCAAATCCTTTCACGGTTTCCCCTAAGGTCTCATCTTCGTACTCAATGAAATTCCCCCTTTTCTGGTAGTGCTCGCTGGCAGCCAAATCAGCAGAGGTCCTCACGATTCCACAAGGCACCTTTAAACTAAGTAAGTATCGTTTGGCCTCCTCTGCTTCGTGTGCTGCTACCCATTCAGTAGCAATATGATTAAGCTCAAGGCCAAGTTCAGAGTTTATGGCTTCCACTGAACCACCTGCCGCTTCATGGGTGTACTTGTTCAGGTCGAGACCAAGCGCATTAATGAATCGCCCGTAAACTGCGGCACCATATGCACCAATGTATAAGTACTTATCGTCCTTTGTCTTGAATAGGTTTCCTGGCTGAAATATGGCAACCTTATTACCTTTACGTTCCCTGACTTTGTCGAGCATAAAATACTGTACGAAGGTATCATTAAGGCACTTACTCATTGCCTCGATTTGAGCAATGTCAATAGCCTGACCCTGGCCTGTCTTTTGCGCGTGAATGTAGGCCATCAGAATTCCATTCGTTGCAAACATAGCGGTCAAGTAATCGTTGATAAAGGTCGCGGCATGCGATGGAGGTGATGGCTCGGGGAAACCATTGATGTGCATATAGCCACCCTCGGCCTGGCCAATGGGATCGTATGAAGGTCGGTCGCACTCTGAAGGTACACCACCGAATTGAGGTCTCCCAAAGCCACTTATATGGGCAATGACCAATTTCGGATTTACTTCTAACAGCATCTCTTCTGTTATTCCCAACTTCTCCGTCCAAACCATATTCTCCACCCAGACATCGCAGTTTTTGATAAGCGATAGAAAGATCTCTTTGCACTCCGGGATTTTGAGATTTATTTCCAGCGTTAAACTTAGTTTATTTCTGGCCTCCTGAATCCAACCGGCACTGACCTGTCTTGCCCCTCGTTTGATCACAGGAGCCTGTTCACGGTAGGGATCTCCAACGTTCGGCCGTTCAACATGAATGACCTCGGCGCCATACTCCGCAAGCATTGATGCGGCAAATGGTGCCGCGACGATACTTCCCGTCATCAACACTCTCATACCTGTCAGTGGCCCATACTTTGGCATTAAAGCCGGGGCCGGAATGCGCTCAATTTCCTTCCATCTTTCCATTTTCTAATACCCCCTTTCGTTTGATTAATTTTTCACTATTCAGTTAATTTAATATACTTGCAATTCCCATGCCAGGTTACTTACGCGTGTCTACACCGCTTGTTGCAACCAAAGAGAGTGAACTCAACCAGTAGAACAAAAAATAACTGTAAAAAATCTTACCTCTCTTGTAAAGATTTTTTTCCCTACCATGATTCCATTTTCGCCTTGGACTGTAAACCACTTCGTTGCTTTAAAGTACTTCCTAATTTATTTACAATTCAACATTTTTGAAAGTGTAGGCCTACTGATACCAAGTCGCATTGCCAGCTCACTATTGCTGAACTTAGCCCTAGAGCTCATTCTTCGGACTATTTCAAGATTCATTTCCGCTAAAGTGCTTATGACCACGCTGATTTGATCCTCGGCAATCCTACCTTCACTTTGGACGGGAATAAACGTTTTTATAAATTCCTCTTCCAAGAGCTCCATGATGATGCTAGGAGCATCCCCTTCGTTGTCAGCCAACACGACACATCTCTCCAATAAATGCTCCAACTGCCTGCTGTTACCCGGCCAATCCATATTTGAAAGCTTTTTAATGACAAATTGCGGCAAACTGTAGATCGACTTGGCATACTTTCCGGAATACTTCTGTAAGAAGAAAACAATTTGATTGTAGATATCCTCTCTTCTCTCCCGTAGTGGGGGTATCACAATATTTAACACATTTAAGCGGAAATACAGATCTTCTCTGAAGGATCCTTTACTGATTAAAACTTCCAGCTCTTCATTAGAAGCAGCGACAACTCGGACATCTACTGGAATTACCCGATCACTACCGATCCGACGTACTTCTTTTTCCTGCAACACCCGTAACAGGTTGTCCTGATGTTCCAATTTCATTTTTCCGATTTCATCTAAAAACAGAGTACCACCATTGGCCAGTTCAAACAGACCCGCTTTTCCACCTTTGCTAGCTCCGGTAAAAGAGCCTTCAGTATAGCCAAAAAGTTCGCTTTTAAATAAGTTATCGTCCAACGAAGCACAGTTCACAGCAATAAACGGTCCTTTACACCTTACACTGTGTTCATTATGGACACTTTGGGCAAGCAGCTCTTTCCCTGTGCCACTCTCTCCACGGATAAGTACCGTGCAATCAGTGTTGGCATACTTTCTTGCCTTGGCGATCACGGAGGACATTTTGCTGTTGACATGGATAATATCCTCAAAACAATACTTGGCAACCAGTCCTTTCGTGGATAATTCCCTACGGCTTTTATTCTCATCTGGAACCTTCGTTATATCCATGAGTGTGACCAAGATACCTTTCGGGCATTGCTGATCAACAAGAGGAAACTTATTCACTAATACGGTAGCATTCAACGCTTGGTAAACATAACCCAGCCTTTTTTCTAGACCTTCGAAGATACCACCCAGGCAATGGTAGAAACTCAGATCCTGTAATGAACGCCCGACCACTTCAGCTTCACTTAACCCAAATAGTCTAGAGGCCACCGGATTGAAAACTGAAACGATATTTTCCTCACTAACAACGATGATCCCTTCATGTGCATAAGCCGAAATGGCGGTCATTAGTCCAGCCTTGATTTTCTCCCGCACTTGGGCTTCGATGATCTCTTTGGCCCTTTCAAGTGCATTTCTGACCGTGTTCTCCCCAGCTAACACGGAAATGTACAATAATCCTTCCTTTCTCACGAACGTTGAGATTTTTTCGCCCACGCCCAACACCACTTCAATACCATCATGACGTGCTTTGAGAACCTGAGCCTCAAGTTCTTGCCAGTTATTGTAAACATACATTCTTAAATGAAGACCAATTACAGCGCCGAGCTTTTCAACCACTTGTAGACTCTCAGAGCCTGCGAGAAATAGGCCTATTTCTTTTCCAAATGTCTTAGCCTGATCAAGTGCGAGAATGATATCATACTCAGTCGGGTGGATACTGACCATGTGTGAATAAGGCAGTTCTTGACGAAGAAGCTTCAAAGTCGCTCCTCCGCTGACTATAACCCGTACACGATCAGGGTCTTGGGATAAGATACCCTTGACCAGACTGACTGCCGCCTCAAAGGACGTTTCAACAACAGAGACGTAGACATTCAGTTCATTCTGAATTTTCTCAACGATCTGGGTTACTTCTTTATTTGGTGAAGTAACAACAATCTCAGCAATCATATATTCATCTCCCCTGACCTCATCGATTAAAATCCTCCCAGTAATTTAGGCTTTAGCAATGGCTATGCTTTCGATGCTTTTCCCTTTCGTTTCGGTAACAAAAAGCAGTGCAACCAATGAGGCTATGACTGCCGGAAAGGCAAAGAATACAAAAGTACCAGTAAAACCAACACCGAGTTGTTGAATATAACCTGCGAGTATGGGGCTGATAAATCCTCCGATTCGTCCAAATGACTGAGCCCAAGCAACACCAGTATTTCTAAATTCGGTGGGGTACGCTTCAGCCAGGAGAGGCTGAGTACCACTTAACCCCCAATTCATGGCTAGACCGACTAACATTCCACATACAACGACTTGTCCTTGGCTTGAAGCAACTCCTAATAGGATAATTGCTACTGCAGTAAATACCCAACCAAAAATTACGTTGATTCTACGTCCAATGATATCTGCAACATAACCTGTGCATAGTCCACCAATCATCCCAAATACATTTTGTAAAACGGCAAAAGAATAACCCCTAACCAAACCATACCCTTTTCCAACAAGCAAGGTTGGCAACCAGCTCGTTATACCATAGATCACAACTGAGCCCATGAAGTAAATAATCCAAAGAGTTAACGTTGATTTGCGATACTCTGGAGAAAAAAGAGCCCTTACACCCACTTTTTTAGGAGGAGGCGGTGCGACTAGGCTACCTGGAGGCCACTCACCGGCTTCACCTGTAGCTGCTATCTCCATGCTTTTAATTAACTCTATGGCTTCTTTCTCCCGACCTTTGCCTAAAAGCCAGTGTGGCGATTCGGGGAGTTTAAACAGTACAATTACCGAATAAAGAGCAGGTAGCCCTCCTGTAAGAAAACACACCCTCCACCCAAATAAAGGAACCACGTAAATGGCGACAATACCAGCAACTACCCAACCAAAGACATAAAAGGTCATTATAGATGATATAAAAAAGCCCCTATAGTTAGTTGGCGCACTCTCGGACATCAAGGTTATGGCTATCGGTATACAGGCGCCAATACCAATACCACTTAATATCCTAAGCAGAGCAAATGCTTCAAAACTATGCACAAAATAAATGGGCAAGGTTAGCAAGGAATAAAATGCGACAAAGAAAGCAAGAGTCTTTTTTCTCCCAATTCGATCAGAAATTATCCCGGCGATCAGTCCCCCTATCAATAAGCCTATAACACTCCAAGAAGCAAGGCTTCCTGTTTGAACCTTCGATAATCCCCATTCCTTAGCCATCTGAGGCATGGTATAAGCAACAATCATATAGTCATACCCATCAAAAAAAAGAGCGAGTCCAACTAATGCGTAAATAAGAAACGTATATTTTGAGACGCCTAATCGATCAATTACCAATGAAATTGAAGATTTATTCATTCATTTGCCGCCTCCCCTAGTTTTCATTTTTATTTCCTCCTTGTTAATAAGCAAACAGTCCCACTGATCTCAAAACAGCATTTATTTCTAACGCTTTTACATCTCCCCCCTTATTATTGGCCTTATAAATTACTCTAATGATGGATATATGCAAGATCCATACCAAAACGGAAAAACAATTGTCCAAAAAAATAGATAAGTCCGAATTTACTGTTAATTCTGACTTATCTTAAATATATCTATTAATTCATTTCGCTAGCTTGATTA